>Ga0315281_10002008_pt1 | contig 30235 bp, 26 predicted proteins | sample YL17G07_0_MG_FD_204540 | JGI IMG/M metagenome (GOLD analysis project Ga0315281, IMG submission 204540) | Sediment microbial communities from Yellowstone Lake, YNP, Wyoming, USA - YL17G07_0 | ecosystem: Environmental > Aquatic > Freshwater > Lake > Sediment | place: USA: Wyoming | collected...
TCACATGAGGCAGGTCTGATGTGCGCGCTTCAGGTTCATTAAAATTTCCTCGAAGTTTCCCTCAGGGTTGCGATTTCTGCTATAGATCTTCTGTTTTCATACCATCGAAAATGTTTCGGTATGATTCTCAACTATTCAATTGGAGTTCCTGATTTCCACCCGTAATCGTTGAATCCCAGAATCGTTCCAGAGCAAGATTTGTAGGTGAAAGAGTTAACAACGTTAGTTGAAGATCCAGAGCCTTCGAAGCCGATCAAACCGTTTGAGGAAGGCAATCTCCCCAGGCGTCATCAAGGAGGGAGAAATTCTCTTTTTCAGTTTTAGCAATCCCCCATCATCGACCCACCTGAGCAGAGGGAAAAGATAGCGCCGGAGGAATCCTTTTTCTTTAAAAGCAAAACTGCTATTGAAGTCGATGAGGAAAGGTTCTCCTTTTTCAGAGACAAGGATGTTCCCCTTATGTCTCAAATCCAAGTGAACGACTCCCCTGCCATGAACCTCCCTGAGCACTCTTTCTAAGTCAGAGAAAAAAGAAGAAGGAAGGGGCTCTCCTCTCAGGATGGATCTTCCTGGAATGAACTCCATGGCAAAGGCAAAGCGGTCAATTCGCTCGACCGACTGAGGAATACCTTTCATCCCGGTGAGCCGGGAATAGACCTTCCATTCTTTATGAATCAACCAAAGTCCTAATGTCCATCGCAAAAGAAAATTCTTTCTTCGGACATCCTTCACCATCAGGGATCGGCCTTGCACCTCTACCTGGTTCAAGTCTGGCTTCCCAAAGGCTTTTCCCTTTACACAGGAGACAATCCCGCATTCAAAATCTTCTCGTTTCAATGATCTCCCCCTAAAACCGTAAGATGCTATTTGGCTCTATGTTTAAATCCGAAACCATCCGAACGATTAAAATTTCAAATGACAAAGTTCAAATGTCAAAATGTTGATAAAACTAATTTTGAAATTTGACATTGCATTGCTCAGAAAATAACCAAATTATCCCCCTCTCCCCAGGCGGGAGAGGGAGGGGGTGAGGGGGAACATATCATGTCCACCCCCACCTCAATCCTCCCCCGTCAAGGGGGAGGATAATATCCGGTAATTTTCATCGTTCGAGGGTGACGTAGCCGTCATGAAACATTACGTAGAAAATAAAAAGTGCCATTTTTGTCATTCCTGCGAAAGCAGGAATCCATCTCTCTATTCTATTGTTCCCTGTTTTTACAGGGACAAGTCTGGATTCCCGCCTGCGCGGGAATGACACCTTTATTTTCATTGTTCGTGAGTGGCCAATTGGAAATGACTAATTTATTTCATTTGAACTCTGAGTTTAGACATTTGGCATTGTCGTCAAAATACGTACCCCCAATAGGGACGACTTAGGATCAGCACGATTCCAGCAAGGATGACGAGGAGAATCCCCTCTTCGCTGTTTTCGATAAGGCATTTGAATTGCCAGGAGACTTTTTCGTTTGAATAGGGAGTCCATCGGGGAAGGTAATCCGAAACCTTCTCGTCATAATCATCAAATTGACTCCCGAAAATCTTTCTCAACCGATCCCCCTCTACCTTTCTTTTATAGGGGATGTAATGGAAACAGAACATAAAGAAGACTGCTGCCAGAAAATAAATATTGTCTGCCAGGATACAAAACCCGGCGGTAATGAAAATCGAACCGATGTAGAGTGGATTCTTGACATAAGCGTAAGGGCCTGTCACCGTCAGAACCTCGTTCTTTTGAAGATGACCTGCCGCCCAGAGGCGAATGCCTTCCCCCAAAAAGACCAAAAACATCCCAATCAAGATCCCGGGAAATTGGGGTTTTGCAAAGATCACCAATAAAAAGGCTCCGATAAAAAGCGGAACCCTTCGTACCTTCCTCTGCCAAGACATCCTCTTGTCGTCCATGACATCCTCTCTTTCTTATTGAACAGGATGGGGGGAGATTTTCTTTTTCTTATAAATAAAGTAAAGGTTTCTTAAATAGATGAAATTCCCCGGCAAATAGGCCAGGATGAAAACTGGATCCATGCGATGAATGGCATAAAAGAGGACAACCAATCCGCCGGCTAAACTGAGGAACCAGAAAGAAACAGGGATGACGCTCTCCTTCTTTTTCTCAGAGGCGATCCATTGGACAATAAACCTCATGGTGAACATCGCTTGTCCGATGAAACCAAAGACCAGCCAGAAGTCCAAATGGAATTGGGGATACCTGGCCGAGAAATCTCTAAAAAAATCGAGCGCGAACGCCAGAAAAGTTATACATTCCATCTCAAATCCTTTCCTCGATCTCATAGTGGATGGTGCGCCGCTTCATCCATCTCACAGCCAGCAGGTCGATGAAGGATCGCACCATGCGATTTCGAATATTGTATTTTGACTTCCCAAACCTTCTCGGATGGTGAGCCACTGGGACCTCAATGATCCCAAAGCCTCTCATCTTAACCAGGGTGGAAAGAAATCGGTGCATTCCATTAAACACCGGTATCTCTTGAATACACTCCTTTTTGAATGCCCGGAGGGTGCAGGCGCTATCCTGAATGTTTTCACCGCTCACCCAGTTCCGAACAAGGTTACCAATTTTAGAAGAAATTTTCTTCAGCCATTTATCTTCCCTTTTCTGTCGCCATCCCGTCGCCATATCATAACAATCTAAATATTCCAACAATCTTGGAATATCCGCGGGATCATTCTGAAGGTCTGAATCTAAGGTAACGATTATTTCTCCCCGGGCCTCTCTCATTCCTGCCACAAGGGCCGTGCTTAACCCGCGGTTCTCCTTAAAACGAAGGATTCGGAGAGAAGCATGCTCAGAGGCCATTTCTTTCAGAATCCTTCGGCTTTCATCTGAACTTCCATCATCCACGAAGATCATTTCGTAGGAACGACCAAGATTCTTTAACACCTCCACCAGCGCGGGGATTAAAACAGGAAGGTTCCCCTCCTCATTATAGACAGGGACCACTACGGAGATTTCAATCTGTTCATTTTGTTCTATAGATGGTTTCATGGATAGTTAATTTCAAATGTCCAAATCCAAATGTCAAATCAATGACAAATGACGAAATGTCTAATAATTTTCTTTTCGATCATTTGAACTTTGGATTTGATTTGAACTTTGAGCTTTGACATTTGTCATTGTCTTCATTGATCCATATTATCGGTTGGAAATCAGAACAAAATCACTATCTCCTACAGGGCGTCGAGTGATCAATCGGAACTCTGGTCTGCCTTCTGCGACCTGAAATTTTAAAAAATCTCTGGATCTAAACAGACAGAATACTCTTTCCGGAGATTTTAATAAATTGAAGAGAGCTTCTTCCTCCTCCAACACTAAGATGGGAACGATTCCTGTATAAAAATTATAAGGACCCGGTTCAAAATCTCCAAAGATGGCTAACCTCTCACCAGGTTGAATTCGTGAAGTGATCTCCTGACAAATGAAACGGGCTGATTTATAGGGGTTTACAAGGGGGAACACGACCCTCAATGTATAGAAAAACCCTCCTGCCATCATTCCGGTGAGAAGTAAAAAAATGCCTCCGTAATACTTAAACCGGTTGAACACAAAGAGGCTCACAGCCACTCCGACCAGGATAAAGGCAACAGGAAGGCTATAGGAAAAGTATAAAGGAAGTTTTTCAGAAATCACCCAAGGCAGGGCACCCCCGGCCGCTAAAATCACTCCCATCAATGCATAAAGGGGAATGGTGATCCATTCATGACGAAAATGTCTCATGGAAAAAGAGATGAAATCCTCCCAAAGCTTTCCAATCATCAGCGATACAGCCGGGAAGAGAGGTAAAAAGTAAAGCCCTCTTTTCCCCTTGGACAGAGTGAAAAAGAAAAAGATACAAGTAAACCAGATCATCAGAAAAAGAAATTCCTTTCTCTTCACCATCATGGCTCTGGAAAAACCATAAACCATGGCTCCAGGAAGGAAAATGATCCAGGGCAAAAAGTTGGGCGGAAACTGGTAAAGATAGTAATAGATAGGACGGATATGGGATGACCCTTTTGCAAAGCGATCAACAGCATGGTGCAACAGGGTGGAGTTAAAGTATTCTTTTCCTCCTTGTAATACCGCAGGGAGATACCAGGCTAAGACAATGGCTATAAAGAGGAGTATCCCGGGAAGGAGCCTCACCGCCTTGATCCCTTTCCAATCCTTTTGAGCCAAAAGATAAAGGAGTGTGACAAATAGGGGAATGATAAATCCAACAGGTCCCTTGGCTAAGGTGGCCAAGGCCATTCCGACATAATATCCATAAAAAGAGAGCCCCCTCATCCTTTCTGAGGAAGCCTCTCCCTCTTGGCAACGTTGATACCATTGGAGAAAACAAAGAATCGAAGCAGTGGTAAAGAAGGTAAGGGTGGTATCAATATTTCCCCGTATAGAAAGATAGGCGAATTGAGCACTCGTCGCCAGGATGAGCCCGGAGAGAAACCCTGTGCGCGAGGAAAAGAGCTTCTTCCCAATGAAAAAAGTGAGAAGCACTGTCAAGGTTCCGAAGAGGGCAGAGGGGAACCTTACTGAAAATGGGGTAAACCCTTGCCAGAGGAAGGAGGATAAGGCGATAGCCCAGAAAAAGAGAGGGGGCTTATCGGTGTAGATTGCCCCATTGCGATGCATGAGGATCCAGTCCCCCCCATTCACCATCTCTCTCGAAACCTGCGCATAACGAGGTTCATCAGGGTTCCAGAGATCCCATTGGTCCAGATTAACAAAATAAATGACGAAACAGAGTCCTAGGAGAAGGGCGACCTGGGCCCATGATTGAGGGGTCATTTTGTAAAATCGCTGATCCATTCTGTTTATCCCATCGTCTCCGTGACTACTCCCTGGGGTGAGACATAGACCAAGCCCCTCCGGCGGCTTTCATCCATCAACCCCTGAAGAAAAACCTTTCGGTCTTTTATAATGGGGTTGAGACGGAGGTATTCCCTAAAAAACCTGAAGCGATCCACCCTCGTCATCACTTTAGGAGTGGAGGTGTTAAGCTGAAGAAAATTTCTGAACAATTTTTTCCAATTTACCTTCTCATTCATCCGGATATCTTCGAAATCGAGAAGATGAAAATCCCAGGTCTCTCCTCTTTCTGAGACGAGGATATTACAGGTTTTCATATCCTTATGATATAAACTCATTTTATGAAGACCGTCAAGCCAACGGGCAAAGGCCTTAATGAAAAGCCTCTTTTTGTTTAAATCTGCAAACCCCTTTAAAATATATCGATCCATCTCTTGATCGTCTGCCAAAGTCTCCATGAATAGAAAACTCTCCTTCAGTCCTATCCAGTTTTTTCTCTCCACCAGGGCCAGGGGTTTAAGAGATGGAATGCCTCTCGCTCGCATGCCATTGGCCGCCATCCAAGCCTTCAGCCCTTTCGAGCGACGGAAATGTTCTTTCACCTGTCCCCAGAAATGGGGGTAACAGAACTGTTTCAAACATATCCTTTCCCCTTCATCATTCAATATGGAAACGATCACCTCTGGGGAATATTTGATCAGGGAAAAGGGTCTCTCTCTGACCAGGTCTCGATGTTCTTCCATCACCCTTTTCAGACGATCCAGGGGGAAATCCTTTCGATGAAAATAACGAATCCCCTTCTCCCTCTGAACTGTAAACTCTGTGCTTTCCTTCAGACACCGTTTCGTCCTGCTTCGCCACTGCCTCTTTTGAAGGCGGCCCATGACGGGATGAATCTTTTGATGTAAAATTTCTCTTTTTTGAGAATCATCAAACCTCCCCTCAAAATATTGATTCAGGAATTGGAGTTGTTCCTCTTCTCCCCACATTGATCTTAAAGAATGAAAGAGGTGCGATAAATCCCATAACCTCTGATTCAAGGAGAGGGGCTTTACAATTTGGGCGCGATGTAAATCGGTTAGAAATAGGAAGTCGCCCTTCCACAAAAAGTTACCTCCGTGAAGATCTTGATGAAATAATCCCGCCTCTTGAAATTTCCTCACGGTCATCGCCAATTCAATAATCGAATGAGGTTCTCTGGCTTTCGCAACCTCCTCGATGAATGAAACCCCTGTCCCGATTGCCTCTGAAAGGTAATAACTCTCCCTGACCAACCCTTTCCGGACCCTTTCCATCCAGCCCAAGGGATTAGGGATGTTGAGGCTCCACTTTTCTAATTGGGAAGCGATGAGGAATTCTTTCTGTCCTTTGGAAGGGGAAAAAAGATATTTCAAGCCCTCTATCCAGCCTTTTGTTTTATCTCTCTTTAAAAAAAACCTTCTTCCATTCGGAAGGCGTAGGAGTGCCGCCCACCTCCAGATGGATTCTTTGATGACCTCCCCTCCCATCTCCTGAACCGATGAGATGGGATCATCAAAAAAAGTGGAGGGAAGATAACTCAATATCTCCTCCCTCATCCAACCTTTCATCTCACCGTTTGACACTTTTTTAAGAATCGAAGTCCTCATTTACCCCGTTAGAAAACCCCGCTTTTAAGAGCAGGGATGAGCCTTATTCAATATTTAAATACCTTTTAGATAAAGCAGGATTTAAAGCCCCCGTCATTTCTAACGGGGTCTACTTCCGCTTTCCGAGCCTGATCATCTCTTGATAAAAACTTTCAACGGCCTCCACTTGTCGATCCAACTGGAAATCCTGGCGGGCCTTCTGATAAGCCGCCTTTCCTAAGGCTTCTCTCATTTCCGGATGATGAAGCAATCGAAGGGCCGCCTGGGCCAACTCATCAGGGGTATCGTTCACCACCAAACCTGAAATACCATCCTCCACCAACTCGGGAAGCATCCCCCGATTGGCAACGATGACCGGTTTACCCATGGCCATCGCCTCTCTCAAGGCTCGGGCTGTTCCATCAGAGCCTGCCATTAAAAAGACAAAGATGTCCATGCAGGCTAAGGTATCGAGATAGTCATTCGTCTGATATCCTCCGAGAACGACCCACTTTTCAACGCCAAGCTGTTCCATGGGCTGGATGACACTCTGCTCTATCTGACTCGATCGGCCAACTAAAAGAACCTTCACATTTGGAAATTCTTTCGCAATCGTTTTCACCGCCTCTAAAAAGACAGCCGTCCTTCGGTATCTTTGATATCGGGCGATCATTCCGATAACGATTTCCTTTGGTCCAATTCCAAAGAAGGACCTCATATCTTTAAATTTCCTCTGTGGATCATACCGGTTCAGGTCCAAGGCCGGTGAGATCTTCCCTACCCTCTCAAGAGGAAGCCCGAAGTGTTCCGCATCCTCTCTCCTCGCCCTCTCTGAAAAAGTAATCATGCCATCCGTGAACTGGGAGATCAGAAAGCGATTTCCAAAACTGGGCTTCAAAGGGTCCCGCTTATGGTCGGTGCGAATGACAATCACAGGATGGCCTGACCTCTTAGCCGCGATCCCGCCTAAGAGATGGCCATGGGAGTGGTGGACATTGAGAATATCGAACTTTTCCTCTCGAAAATAGTGGGTGAGGTCTAAGATGTCACGCAGATGGGTCGGTAGAAAGGAGGGATGATAAACCTTCACCGAATGATCCAGCTGAAATCGATCCGTGGCTTTTACTCCTGTCTGGAGAACCCTTTTCTCAATACTATCCTCGACCGGAAGAGGAGGTTTTCGATAGGCAAAGGTGACATCATGACCTCGCTTCTCTAATCCTTTGCAGAGGTTCACTGTTGGATCAGCAGGACCTGTCCACTTCCAGTTGCTAAAAAGATGGAGAATTTTCATCGTATTTAAAACCTACCCAAGCGTTCAGGCTGCTTAAAACCTGGGACTAAAGGAAAAAGTTATCATTCTCAACTTTTTCAAGTTTTTGGATGTCTTCTTTCGAATGGATGAACTCTTCTAACCACCAGTTGGTGCGATTGTAAAAACATCCAACATCTTTACATTCCTCTTCGGCATCAAAGGTCACGATCGATTTGGCCGTCCTTTTGAGGCTTGCTTTGAATTTTGTTTCTGAGAGGTAACCCTCCGGTTCTCCAATTCTGGCAGCGTCCACTCCTCGAAACGCCGGACAGTGAAAGATGCCGAAGGGCGTCACCACGGTTCTGAAAAATTGCATGTGGCATCTCTTGGGCTGTCTCTTGATTTGGTCGGTCTCCTGATTCAACATGGCCTTCAGATTTGAGCTTTCAAGAATCTTGACTTGATCCCCTGCGAAACGCTTTGCCTCCTGAAGATGCACCTTGATTTGATCGATAATCTCTTCCTCTTTCGTTTTCCCAACGTTCTTCAGCAACGTCTCTCTTTGAGACTCATTCAATCTGACCAGGCAGGGTTTAAAGGAAATATAATCGAAGGAGAATTCTCTGGCCAGTTCCACGGATCTGGCCATCTCATCCATATTGGGATGGAGTCTCTTCCCGTTAATCTCCATGCCTTCCCAGACGACCACAAAAGAATATCCCAGCGAAACCACGGGATTCTTTTTTTTCACCATTTTGGCTTTTTTTAATATCCGACCCAGCGTCACCTTCGTTTTGGGCAGGTGTAAATCTTTGAATACTCCTTCTCCGGCCGCATCAATCGAAATCCTGATCCAATCCTTCTCTTTTAGTTCTTCCACCACCGCTTCAATTTTTTCTAATCTTGAGCCATTGGTCACAATCCCGACTTGTAATCGTTTACTTTTGATATAATGGACGATCTCTCCAAAATCTTTGTGAAGGGTGGGTTCTCCCCCTCCGATCAAGATCACGGAGAGAAGACCATGGGAATGAAGCGTGTCGATCGTCTTTTTGACTTCTTCAAAGGTCAAGCTTTTTCCGGCATTGATCAGCCTCGAATCAACACAAAAAGGGCATGAGAAATTGCAGGCGGAGGTCAGATCTAAATTGATGGAGATCGGGCTGAAAACCGGCAGTCCTCGATCCGGAGCATTGAGTTCACACTTTCTCTGCCACTGAATATAGTCTTTCAGCCTTTGAAGGGTGCCATCCTGTCTCAATTTGGAACTGAAATCGTGCTCTCTCTCTCTTAACTTTTCCATAAATTTCTCTTCTCAAATTCACCGTAGCCGTCATCAATCTCTTTCAGCAGGGACAGGTTATGAAGAATATGAAGCGCCCCGATGAAAGGTTCGGTTCTCTTTTCAACGGCCTCCATAAAATTTTTAACGGAGAGCTCAAGAGGGTCAACGATCCTCAATTTCTTGTCTCCATAATTAAAATAGATTCCATAATCTTCTAAACCCAGACTTCGGAAAACAATCTTATCATTCAATCCGAAAGAAAAGTGACGGGGCGGTGTCTCCCCGAAGGTCAATCTGATGGACACATCGCAGGCCTGGGTTTCAAATAGATAGGAAAATTTGATGTTCATCTCCCTTTCCCCATCCGACTCGAAACTCAAATCTTCTATCTCGCCAACACCCAGGAGGCAGTAAAGAAGGCTCAAGGCATGAGGAACGGATTCTGAGATCATCTCTCTTCCTGGAAAAGGGGGTGACATCCTGATAAAAAATGTATTCAATTTCTGAATCATAATCTTTCCGCAGATGGCTTCATAGGCGTCTATTGAAAAAGACCATTGAGAATTCATGGCAATGGTTATTTTTTTTTCGTAGGCCTTTTCAAAAATCTCTTCAACCCTTTTTCGGAGATCCATGTGGCGGTTCCAGATAAATGGCTTTTCGCAGAAGATATGGAGCTCTGAATCGATACATTTTAATAGATATTCATAATGGGTAGAAGAAGGGGAAGCGATCACCACGGCATCTGGTTTTTCAGCTCTCACCATTTGATCAAAGTCTGTATAGGGACGGGCTTCGATCCCATATCTCCGAAGAGCCAAGGAGGCCTGGAGGCTTTTTTTTTCAGTCGTCCCCAGCACAGAAGTCACTTTTGCTCCGTGCTTATGGAAATATTTTCCTATATACTCACCGATGCCGTTACGGGTTCTACCCGCCCCGATGATCGATACATTCATACGAGTCAAAATTCCTCACAATTCTGTAACCGATTAAAAATTACAATATTTTAACATAGTTAATGCCCCAATTAAAATATCTAAACTAAATATTTGGGTCACAAATAAGACCGGTGGGACCTTTGGTTCCAGCCTCTACCATTCCTAACCCATAAAGTTGTACTTCGCCTTGCCGATTTTCAAATGAAATGTTCTATCCTGAAAGCTGATAATTTAATCACAATTTCATGAAAGAAGCGTTAAAAAAGGGGGAGTGTTTGTTACACCTTCTGGGAAAAAATTTCTCTCCGTCATCTGAACGGCTGGGGTCGTTCAAGAGGGGAACCTTGCGGGGGATCACAGCCTGCCAATGATGGCCTTTCACGACACATTCCCAATACTGATCCGAAACATCACTGGATGTTATCAATACCCCGTCTATCCGAGTAGCCCATTCTAGAGCACGGGCTTTATCGTAAAAAACCTGATATGGTTTATCTAAATAAAAGATTATCTTCGCATCATCAATATTTAGAAAACCACATGGCCTACCCAAAGCGCTCACTTCGGCAACCTGTGTCTTTAGATTTGGTCCCTCTGCGATCAAAGGGATTACGCCTAACATGTAAATGAGCCAGACCGCAAATACAGATCCCATCATCCCCCAGACGTATTTCTTCATTGTGCTTGCAATCATGATGACGCCAAGCAATGCCAGCAACACGGACGCATACCAAAGGGTATCGGTCCCCACAGCAAATATCTGGGGGAATAAAAGGGAGATTCCAAAAGAGGCAATCATGGCAAGCCCCAGGAAAACCCCGACCACCCTCACGGTGCCTTGAATAACACGCCCCAGCGTGCCGACTGCAAATTCTCTGAGCACATTCGCCACCAAAATGGCAACGAAAGGCAGAATAGGAAGCAAATAATAAGGACGCCTCGACCCGGAGAGGGTAAAGAAGAGGAATATGGCGCCGAACAGAATCAGAGCCTCTGGGATTTGAGATGCACGACAGCGAGCCATTTGAAAGCAGCGTATAAAGGCAACCGGTAATACTAAAGACCACGGGGCAGCTAAATAAAAAATCTTGACAAAGTAAGTATAGAAGGGATCCTTATGATCGTATAGTCCGAAGAACCTCAAAACATTCTCGCGCCAAACCATATGTAGAGGTTCCCATGTGGCATAACGAATACTGGCTATTGCCGGTAGAGCAAGGAATACGGCGATGGAAAGCAAGCCAGCCGTGACCAAGATTCTTAAAGGCGGTATCCATAACCATTCCCTTTTTATAATAGACAGAAGCACGATGCAGAAAACAGGCACGGCATAGAGGACAGGCCCTTTCATATTGGCGCCAAGAGCCATCAGGATACCTAAACCATAAACCCACGTATGCCTATTGTCGGACTTGTGTTTAAGAAAATACCATAGACAGAGCAGGATCATGGCAGCATCGGTCATTTCTACTTGAGCATTGCGCCCCCAAAATACAAAAAAATAGGTTGTGGCGAGGAGTCCAACAGATACGAGAGCTGTTTTTTCGCCAAACCATCTTTTGGCCAAATTATGGGTAAGAAGCAGCATGACCACAGCCCAGACAACGGATGGAAATCTGGCTGTGAACTCGCTAACGTCTCCGTTGATATACGATAATGGCAAGATTTGCCAGTAGGACAATAAAGGTTTGTCCCAGTAGTCATGGGTGCCCAGCACCGGGGAAAGAAGATCGCCAGATCGTAACATGGATCGAGCGATGACGGCCCAGCGTCCTTCTGAGCCCCACAGTGGAGGCAGACCCAAATTGGCGGAAAGTATGAATACGGCAAAACCTAAAAGAAGATAGAAAAAAGATTTCATACTCACGAATCCCTTCCGCAGTTTCATAAACGCCCTGATTTCCTTGAAAAACCACCGCAATAAAGGCTATTAATATTTGCCGTGTATCAAATTTTTCAGGTAACGTTTTCTCATCTTTCAAAATTTCAAAAACAATATTTCCGTGTAACTCAAAGACTAATATTCCAAAAAAAAGATTAATGAGGTATTAAATTTAGATTAAGATTTCTTAATGTTTTGGAAATAAAGATTCAGGCTTCTCGAACAGTAAACCCCGTTAGAAAGTCTTCGACTTTCCAACGGGGAGGCTCACACGGGGCATTAAACCCCGTGTTCGCTCTAAAAGGAATTATATCTTCATCCCCGCTGCAAGCAGCGGGGCTTTCTAACGGGGTAAATAGACGATGGAGGGTAAATCTCGATTTATCAGTCAGTCCATAATTATGTAGACACTGGAGATTAAATCCCTCCTTCCCTCCCTTTACAAAAGGGAGGAATTTCCCCTCTTTGGAAAAGAGGGGTTAGGGGAGATTTTCAGAACGATATGTCTACTCAATTATGGACTTCTTAGTAACTCGCTATCGACCTCAATTCTCCCATAGTGAGCATGTACGATCCATTCAGAGATACTCTATCCCAAATCCATCCCACCGGTACCCCTTGATTTTTATGCTCACATCATCCCAAATATGTAACTTCACAAATGGTTCTTTTTTTAATTTGGCAAGAGGGTTCGTTTTTTGGAGAAATAAGGCAGACATCGGTGTGAAAGGGATTTCAGGCAGCAATAAGCCTTGTCTGATTGGATTCCATGCCTCGCTCAGACCTTTTAATCAACGCCATGTTTTGCAGCTAATTTTCAAAATTTACTGATCCGGTTCAAAGGTCCCATGCCTGATTGTTCACTGATTGTCGCAGTCTCTTCAGGAGCCATTCGAGTAGACACAAACCCCAGCCGCTTTTCCATACTTTCTTTGTGATAGAAGACGATATCCCTTCGATCGAAGATTGTTGAGGAGTTGGTCATTGTCGCAAAAGGAATCAATCACCAAGGTTGTTCCTGGCTGATCTTCAAACCGCCCCCATAACACATCCTGGTCATTCAGGATGGGTATCCTTTTTCCAAGGTAGAAGAATGATGCACCCCGGATGGTTTCGGAAGGGTTAACTAAATAGATCGGGCCATTCGTTCGTTGGCTTGAAACTGCCTTGAATACAGGCCGAAGACTCTCTTTGCTTTCTGAAGGAGAAATGACTAAGAGGTAAATTCCAATGTATATCAAGAATATGACGATCAGGCCGTAAAACTCTCGGCGTTTCACTCCGGGAAATTTCTCTCGAATACGATCCCATCCAAGGGCTGCCAGGAGTGCAAAGGGAGGATAGATCGGTCCGAGGTAGAGCGGGCGCTTCGCAGAGGCAAGGGAGAGTCCGATGAAGACCGCCAAGGACCAAACAAGGGCAAAACTGAGAAGAGATCCGTGCGGCTGTGGTTCTCTCGAAGAGTTAGGTTTCAATCGGTCCCATAATAAAAAGAGTAGTAGAAGGATCCAAGGCATAAGATGCAGGAAGGCAGGAAGAAAATAGAAATAGAAAGGCTTTGTATGATCAGCCGAAGGAGAAAAAAAGCGCGTGAGACTTTGTCGGATCACCTCCTTAATAATGCCAGGCCCTTCGAGCCACCAAACGCTGCCGACCCAGAGAAAGATCGGTAGCAGGAAAAGAAGAATTCCAGGGCTTAGAAAGAGTTTCCGGATCGCTATGAGATCCTTTCTGGTGATCAAGAACACCACAGCGGTGGCAGCAGGTATGGCCACCCCAATGATTCCCTTAGAAAGAAAAGCTCCAGCCATTGCCAGGTAGAAGACCGGAAAAAAAAGAAAAGTTTTCCTTGTCTTGGAGTAAACTGCCACAAACCCATACAGACTGAGCGTGATGAAGAAGAGGAGGACTGGATCTACTCGAAAATGCCGGTGGTAGTTGATAAAACTTGGCATAGTCGCCAGGATGAATCCCGCCATTAGCCCGATTCGTTCTCCAGCCAGTGTTCTTCCAATGAGATACGTGATGAGGACCGTTCCCGCTCCGAAGAATACGATGGGGATCAAGGCGAGAAAGTCTATTGGCTTTTGACTCATCGAAAGAGCGAAAGCAAAGGGCCAATATCCCAATGGAGGATATTCAAGAAAGTTCTCACCATTGAGTCGGGGAATCAGATAGTTCGATGTGACTGCCATCTCTCGTGCAATCCCCGCTACCCTCGGTGAATCTCGTCCTGAAAGTTCAAGGTTCCAAATGGAGAGGAGCTGTAAAGCCAAGGTGAAAAGGAGAAGGGCTAACAAGGCTCGGGAGGATTTCTTTCCACCTTCTTTTAAAAACGATCGCTTGATGGAAGGTCCTTCGCTGCCAAGTGTTTGGATAGAATTTGATTCCAATTTGCCCTTCCCTGGTAAACTAATTTTAATTTAGGGAAAGAAAGGTTGTTTATCAATCGACCATTCAATAATCAAATCACCCTGAAATATCAAAACGATTCTAAGCCAGGGAAGACAACAAGAATCCAAGGCAGATCAACAGAATCCCAAAATAGCGTAAGGTTGGGATAGGTTCAAGGAAGACAATTCGGGCCGAGAGCATGACCAAAACAAATATCAGTGCGGTAAAGGGGAAAACAAAACTTAACGTTGTCTTAGAAAGAGCGATGAGCCAAACGATCGTGCTGATTATATAGAGGACTAATCCAGAAAAAACGAAGGGATTCAATACCAGCTTAAATAATTCGCCTATCACAGACTCCCTCAGACTTATTTCTCCTGTCATAAAAACGCCCTTTTTAAAGAAGATTTGGCCTAACGTGGCTGAAACTACTGATATTAAGAGCAACCATACTGGTTTCATTTATTTCTCCTTTTTTATGATTACTTACGACAAGGTAATTATTAACCCAGTTGAATGCGACATCGCCCTAAACTGCGCATGGACTGGATCGCCCGGGTAATAACTCCATACGGTATTTTCGAACGGGTAATGCTTCGGGCTCCAGGAGCGTCTGAATTTTAGAAAGAGGGAGGATCTCGAAATCCATATTTCGTACCTTCTCACATAATTCGATGAAATACCTGTCCCATATCCCTCCTTCTACCTCAGCATGGACAGGGAGGACATGTATTCCTCCATCCTTCAGAATTTGAAGAATCTTTGAGACACCCTGAGTCACACCCATCTCTTCAAAACAGGGAAGATCTGAAGGGATTTCCATCAGGCCCGATATGTCATGAATAAAAGGTTCCTTTGCTCTTGTACAACTCAGGTAATGAAAAGGGTATCTTCCTGCAATTTCTAACACCCTGTCGTCGATGAGCCAAGCAGGCGCCCCGAAAGAGGATGGTTCCTTCTTCACCAGTTTCCGATAGGCCTCGATACCCTTCTCAAACCAATCCTCCATCCATTCAGAGGATCGTGTAAAAAGCTCATCTTGCCACCGCCTGTGATCCCAGGCGTGAAACTCCACTTCATGCCCTGCGGATATCATCTGCTCAATGAGTTCTGGAAAAGAAAGCGCAATCATAGGTGAGGGAAGCAGAGTCCCATACAGGGCGGTCTTCATTCCATAAAGGCGGCCTGCATTCGTCCTTAACATTTTTTTAATAAAGCGTGGGTTTTTTATCAATTGAAGGACGGCCCTCCCCGAGGCATCCGGTCCCATACTTAGATAAAACGTTGCTTGAATACCAAATCGGGCTAAAATGGAAAGAAGACGTGGAACACCCCGCTTCATGCCGACATAGGTGTCGACGTCGATTTTAAGGCCTAAAATGTTTTTACTTTTGATTTCCCGCGACAAGGTTTTCATTCTCTTCCAGGAAAGCATAGAGCGTACTTGTTAGGGATTCCTCGAGCCCGATCCTGGGTGTCCATCCAAGAAGTTCTTTGGCTTTTTCGATGTTGGGTTTTCGGGTATTAATGTCCTGGTAGCCTTTCCCATAATACGAATCCGAAGACGCTTCAATAATTTCGGAAAAAACCTTGTCGTCTCTATGTTTCGGATGGGCCATAAAGATTCGTTTCAGTAGATAGGCAAGTTCTCTTATGGAACATTCATTATCGGGGTTGCCGATATTGATAATTTGGTTTTCGCAGCAGTTATCCTTATTTTCTAAGATTTTCATCAATGCGTCTATTCCGTCATCTGCATAGGTAAAACATCGCTTTTGATTGCCTCCGTCCACCAGTGACAGGGGATTCTTCATCAGCAGTTCTGCTATGAATTGTGTCACTACCCTTGAGCTTCCCTCCTTAGCAGCATCCAGAGAATCTAATCTTGGGCCAATCCAGTTGAAAGGTCTGAACAATGTAAACTCCAGGTGTCCTCGGGTGCCGTAGGCATAAATCACTCGATCCAGAAGTTGCTTGCAGCACGCATAGATCCACCGTTCTTTATGGATGGGTCCAAGGACGAGAAAGGTTTCATCTTCTTTGAATTCAGGATCGGAAGAGGCGCCATAAACTTCTGAGGTGGAAGGAAAGACAATCCTCTTGTCATACCTCACGCATTGTTTCACAACGTTGAGATTCATTTCGAAATCCAGCTCGAAGACACCCAACGGATCGGTCAGATAGAGCTTGGGAGTGGCAATGGCAACCAATGGGATGATGACATCACATTTTTTGACGTGATACTCAATCCATTCCCGGTTGATCGAGATATCTCCCTCTATGAAGTGAAAACGAGGGTTTTGGATTACTCTATCCAGCCTGTCGGAGGCGAGGTCCATGCCATAGACACTCCAATTCGTTGTATTAAGTATCCGATGGATTAAATGATGCCCGATGAAACCATTGACGCCCAGTATCAAGATCTTCATTTTAACATCACACCTTCTTTTCCTTTAAAAAATTCAAGAATCTTCTGACCCTTCATCCTCTCCTTCCCCACTTCAATATCCAACAGTCTCAGTCTTCCATCCGATGCCCTGACATAAACATTATCCTTTTCAAACTCTAAGACACCCATAGGGCCTTTCGAAATACTGCCCTTTTCAGGAAGGGTTCTCCAGATGAACAACTTCTCGCCTTCGGGCAGATAGGTGAAGGCCCCCGGATAGGGTTCCGTGACAGCCCTCACCAAATTGTAAATTTGCATGACCGGCCAACCCCAGTCTATCTTTCCGTCCTCAGGCCTACGCCCTCCATAATAACTTCCTTGCTTTAAGTTCTGTGCTACGCGGGGGGCTATTCCTTTTTTGATAAGCGGGAGTACCTCTCCAAGGAGCTCTTTTGCCTTCACACATAGCTTTTGATAAAGAGTGTAGGCAGTATCTTCAAAGTCAATGACCACTTCTTTCTGCCCAACAATATCTCCTGCATCAGGCCCTTCGAGCATGTGATGTAGAGTGACACCCGTGCGCTGTTCCCCCTTCACAAGAACCCAATTTATTGGACACCGCCCCCGATAGGCTGGAAGCAAAGACCCATGGAGATTAAAGGAGCCTACGGAAGGGATCATTAAAATATCTCTGCTCAAAAGGTTTCGATAATAGAATGAAAAAATAACTTCGGGCAAGATGTTACGGATCTTTTCGATCCATTCGGGTGTGTTGACATTCTGAGGACAGTAAACAGGGATCTGATTTTTCTTTCCCCATTCGGCCACCGAGCCAAACCAAATGTTCTCATCAGGATCATCGAGATGGGAAAAAATCGCCCGAATATCGAATCCCCCCTGCACTAAGGCCTCAAGGCCAACCATTCCTATATTATGATACGCAAATATGACAGCTTTCATCCAGGATAGATCCTCTCAATCATGTACTCCGGTCTTTTCCTGACCTCCCTGTATATTCGACCGATATATTCACCCATCACCCCCAGAGCGAAAAACTGGAAACCCACGAAGGCAAAAAGGACGGCAAAGAGGGTGAAGACACCTTGGGCAGCCCAGTGTGCACCGTAGACCAAGCGGGCAATTCCCAGAAAGATGCCAAAGGAAACCCCCAGAAAGGCCATCCCGATGCCTGCATACATGATTAACTTTAATGGAAAATCGGAGAAGGAGGACACCAAGTCAAACTGAAGGTTGATTAGCTTTCGCAGGGAGTAATGGGATTCTCCGCCATACCTCGATTCATGAACCACCTCAATCTCTGTAACCTTTTTGGAAAAGTAGGTCGCCAGCGCTGGAATAAATGTCGAGTGTTCATGACAGTTCACCATCCGTTCCACAATATTTTTCCGGTAAGCTCGCAGCATGCATCCCCAATCTGACATATTCACCTTCGTAATCTTCCGTGCGATCATGTTGATAATACGGGATGGGAAAGTCCTGAAGAAGGAATCCTTTCGCTCCTTTCTGATCGTACCCACCACATCGTAGTCTCCTTCCTCCATCACCCTTACAAGATTTGGAACCTCCTCAGGGGGATTTTGAAGGTCAGCATCCAGAGTGATGACGATGTTGCCCCGGACCACAGAAAACCCTGAAAAAATAGCTGCATGCTGTCCATAGTTTCTCGTCAGTTCCACAACCCTTACTTCAGGGTAGATCAAGAAACTTTTCAAGATCGAAAGAGTGTTGTCCCGACTCCCGTCATCCACAAAAATAATTTCATAACTCTTCCCCATTTTTTGCATGACCGGCCTGAGTCGTTCAAGCAGATGGGATAGGTTTACCTCCTCGTTATATACCGGAATGACCACAGAAATCATCACCTCTCTGTCCATCTGTTAACCTCAAAGTTGCATAGAAAACACTGTCAAAGGCAGGTGGGTGTGCTGGAAAGACTTTATAGCGGCACCTTTTATCGTAACGCTGCTCCGTTTCCAAACATTTTCAAAGGCCACCTTAGGTAAAATCGCGTATTCCCCATAAAATATAGATATAAACCGCATTATAAAGTTTTGGAAGCACACTCACCTGCCGATTTTGTGCAATGTTTAGGTTAAAATCTCCCGAACGGCCTCGCATACATAGGAAACATCCTCATCCTTCATGTCAGGAAACAGAGGCAGGGACACTAATTGGGAGCTGGCCCGTTCCGTTTCTTTCAACTCTCCCTTCTTTATCTTATATCGCTCCTGGATATAGCTTAAACGATGACCAGCCGGGAAATGAATCCCATATCCGATTTGGTATTCGGATAACTTTTGCATAAAACGCTCACGATCCATAGAAATAACTTTAATGACAAAGAGGTGCCATGCATGGGTATGTGGGTAGGCCGGAGCACCAGGCAATTCCAACCCTCCCAACCCCTCTAATCCTTTCCGGTATAGCTCAGCCAGCTGCCTTCTACGTCTGTTAAGTTCCTCCAGCCTGGACAGTTGAGCAAGACCCAGTGCGGCCTGGATATCCGTTAGATTATATTTAAAACCCGGTGCCTTAATGTCGTAATCCGGGTCCCCTCCCCTGCCGTACCTTTTCCAGGCATCCCTTTCAATCCCATGGAATCTGAGAAGCCTCAATCGGCTTTCGAGGTGAGCGTCAGAATGGGTGATCATGCCGCCCTCACCGGTCGTGATGTTTTTGAGCGGATGAAAAGAGAAGATGGCAATCTGACCCCATCCTCCTACATGGACGCCTTTATAATAAGCGCCAAGGCTATGCGCTGCATCTTCGATTACAAATAGATCATACTTCTTGGCAATACTCAGTATCTTATCCATATCAACAGGGGCCCCCGCAAAATGGACAGGGATAATGGCCTTCGTTTTCTCCGTGATCTTTTTTTCAATCAGATCCACATTGATATTCAAGGTATCATAATGAATATCAACAAAAACGGATTTTGCCCCACAAAGGGTGATCATATTGAATGTGGAGGCAAAGGTCATAGAAGGGGTAATAATTTCATCTCCTGGTTTTATGTCCAGGCCCAGCAAAAGGAGATGCATACCGGAAGTGCCAGACGAAACGGAAAGAGCATGCGAGGCACCTGTTAGCTCGCAGAATTTCTCCTCAAACGCCTTACAGAGGGGGCCTGTGGTGATCCAACCCGATCGCAAACAAGAAACAACTTCTTCTATTTCCTTTTCGCCAATCGATGGCCGACTCAAAGGTAAAAAATCTTTCCTGATCTCCATAAGACATCATCCCAATCTTGATGAGGGGTTAATATCGTAAATGTAAAAGATAAAAAACTCCATTCTCCCAGAGGATTTCCAGAGTAGAGACCTTGGTTTTTAGTACTTCTACGTTTTCTTTATAACGCGTTATACAATAAATGTCACCATTTTCTTTGCAACGCTTGAATAATTCTTCATGGTTTAAAAAATAGTGGGATCTCTCTTCAGGAGGGAGTTGATTAAAACCAAATTCCAGTTCTCCGCCATGACCCACTAAGGGTGTCCTGGTCTTATTATAGAAATCAATTCCATAAAGAGACATCCTATACTGAAACAACTCCTGATTCGGGGGAAGCAATGTATGGATGGCTTTTGAGACAGGGTAGGCAGATTTGTAAGGAGTGAGAAAATGAGCAATAGGAAAGTGTATGGATATCAAGAAAAGGGTAGAAAGGATGGTGACCGTTACAAACCAACCTCGTCTCCATTTCCTTTTAACCAGAGAAGGCAGAAAAATAATCATCACCTGAAATAGAATGGGCAAGATCACTAACCACCACCATTTTTCGACATGGGCATTTTCCAGATATTTACTGAGTCTCATATTTTTTATGAAGAGTGGCAAAATGAGTAAAGTGATGAACATGAAGGACTGTATAATAATCGGTAGATCATAAAGAAGCCTTCGACCCCACCCTTCTTCCAGACTAATATTCCGATCTTCATACGACCTAAAAAGATGACCAAAAATAACGGCAATGGGAATAAAAACGGGGGCTATGTAGGGGATCAGTTGTGATGAAGAAACAGAAAAGAAAATAAAGATGAAAAAGATCCATATCAGGAGGAAGTGTTTTTCTGTGACCTTGAAGAGAGGGACTCTTTGGTCTGCACCTTCCTTGAATGCTTTCAGTAAAAACGCAGACCATGGCAAGGTTCCCAATACGACAACGAGGACATAAAATAAAATGTTTTGGTGTCGACTATGGAGCACCGTCGTATATCTAAGAAAATGCTCCTGAATGAAAAAGAACCACAGAAAGTCTTTATTGGCCTTTTGAACCAGAATGATCCACGGACATGAGATGAGAAGAAAGAGGATCACCCCAACTGGTGAAAAGAGTCCTAAAACATCATGCCGTCTCTTGGAAATGAAAAGCCATAGGATCGTGATGGCGAAGGGAAAGACAATCCCAATCAATCCTTTCGTCAGAAAGGCAAAAGCACTGCTGACATAGAGAAGATAAAGCCAACTTTTCCTCTGGCAGTCTCCAGCAAAGTATCGATATCCTGCCCAGGTGGCAAGACATACGAAGAAAGTGAGTGGCATATCAAGTATATTTATTTTCCCAAGGATAGAATGATATAGAAACGTACTCAGCACCCCGGCCGAATAGAGCCCGGTCTTTTCGTCATGGAAAAAGACCCCCATACGATAAACAAGGAGTATACATCCCCAGGCACAAAGGGCAACAAATAACCTTGAAGAGAATTCATTTTCTCCAAATATTTTAAAAAAAAGTGCTGTGACCCAGTAACCCAGGGGAGGTTTTTCAAGGTAAACCACATGATTTAGGTAGGGGGTCACATAATCTCCCGTACGATTCATGAGACTGGCGATATCACTATAACGGGCCTCATCAGGCTCCATCAAAGGCATCACAGGTAATAGGGAGATATAAAGGAATAGAGGAATGATGAAGAGAAATAAGATTTTGCTCTTCGTCCATTTCCCCATTTGAGTCTCAGTCAAATTTGCCACTTCCTTTTAACGTAGTGCTTTTTGAGGGGGAAAATTGTGATTTTAAATGTTGTTCCCTCTCAGGCCAAAGTTTCCCCATCTTTAAGGCGCAATCTCCCTTTGTAAATTTGAAAGAAACCTAACAAAACAAGGATTAAAGAGGCATTAAATTTAGATTAAGATTTCTTAAGGTTTTGATTTAATTGCTGTTACCGCCTTCCTTTCCGTGACCTTCTTTCTTTAATCAATGGTTCAATAATTATTCGATAAAGTATTAATCCTAAAACAAAAAAAATTGCGATTCCCCAAACACCTATAAATATTAATAAAATTATTTTTAGGTTTTCAGGTTCTGAAAATGTTTTACGATGTCCAAATCTACCAGCCATTGCAATAATAAAATTTTCTTTATCAAAGGTTTCAATCCATCCTTTAACAATGTTCTTTAAGGTATAAACAATATTTTGTTGATCAAAACAGAAATGGGCGGGTGGACTTTCAGAAAAACACATCCACTCTTCTCCAAATGTTTCCAAATATCCACCAAAAACAAATAACCAGATACTAAAAATAACAGCATTCACCTTAAATGATGATTCCATGGGAGTCACCACTTTAACCTTTGCATCTCTGGCACAACATCAACAATTTGACGTTTATTCTTTTTTAGGAGTCTTGAAATTGAACTGAACAGATCTATTCTACGCAGCCAACATTAAATAGGGATTAATCCAAAATTAAGTTATCTTAATCTTGAGGTGCACTATATAGGGGTTTAGGACGGATCAATATTATTAATCGGTCCATAATTGTATAGACACTGGAGATCTTCCCGTTCGTGCTGAGCTTGTCGAAGCATGAACGGTTTAATCACGTACCCCTCGGCAGGCTCAGGGTGAACGGTTCTTGCTTAACTGAACAGCATTAGGGTTAGATGAGATTTCCCGAAGAATATGTCTTCTCAATTATGGACTCCTTAGTAAGAGGCTGACGGATCAATATTAAAAGACTGTTGAGGAATTTATGGAAGGGATATAACGAATACTCAATCGGATTGGGTTTGCAGTTTGTGAGGAGGTAAATGAACTGTGAAGGTAGAACCTTTACCTATTTCGCTCTTGACCTCAATCCTTCCATGGTGGGCGTGCACGATCCATTCGGCAATGCTCAAACCTAACCCCGCACCGCCGGTCTCCCTGGATCGGGATTTATCCACTCGATAGAAACGTTTGAAGATCTTTTCTTGTTCTTCCTTGGAAATACCGATCCCGGTATCCTTTATTTTAACCAGGGCGGCACCTTCGTCCTTTTTCACCGTGATATGAATGGACCCTTTCGAAGTGTATTTGATGGCATTGTCAATCAAGTTCATAAAGAGTTGTTGAAGACGCGCCTTATCCCCTATCACGGTGACCTCTTCGATCGTGGCCATTTCCATGGCAATTTTATTCTGTTCAGCAAGGATTTGAAAGAGATTGCAAAGGTCCTTGATCAAAAGGTCCAATCTTAGGGGAGTCATCTCCAACTCCACCTGGGTGGCGTCAAACTTAGAGAGGAGGATCAAGTCATTGATCATATGATTGAGGTGGTCAAATTGTTCCATGAAATGGGCCAACCCTTCCTGATACTCTTCGGCTTTTCTCTCTTTCGAGAGTAGAACCTCTGCTTCCCCCCTCATGGCACAAATCGGAGTCTTCAATTCGTGAGAGACATCCGCTGTAAATTCAGCCATCCGTTTAAAGGAACCCTCTAATCTCGTAATCATTCCATTGATCGTCCAGATAAGGTCGTCCATCTCATCATCCGTCCCTCTCGGATTCAACCTCTCACTTAAATTTTCTGAGGTAATGCTTCGGGACTTCGAGGCAATGTAACCGATCGGAGAAAGGGACCTTCTGGCCAGTATCCACCCTCCCAATGTCCCGAGCACCAATATGATAGGAAGGGCGACCAATATATTACTTCTGAAATGGATTAGGTTCTTTCTCACAAAACGAAGATGAGTTCCCACTTGAATGATTTCAGCGAGTTTTCCATCCTTATAAACGGGGGTGCTGATGATACGATATTTTCTTCTTCTCCCAGGAGAATGAATTTCCTCCCTGGTCTCCTTTCCATCCCTGGCATTGGTCAGTACCCGATCATTAGCAACATATCCCATCTCTTCAAACTCTTTCGAAACGTAGAGCGACTTCCCCTCTTTATCCAAAATTTGAAAAAAGAAGGGATAATACTTTCTCGCCATCACTTCATCTTCGAATCTCATCAGAAAATAGGTTTCTTTCGATTCCCTGGACAAAACCCTCTCCATTTCTTTCGTCTCGTCAAGAAGAAATTGGTCGACCTCTTTGATGAGTTGATGCCCCAGCCTTAAGTAAAGGAATGTACAGATCAACAGGGCAGAGACCAAGAAGGTCAATACATACCAGAGGGTCATCTTGAAATCGGTCCTTCGGTAGAACTTACCCCCGATCTTCGAGGACATATCCAACCCCTTTCACGGTATGGAGAAGTTTGGGTTCAAAATCTTTATCGATCTTATTCCGAAGATGTGAAACGTGGACATCAATGATATTCGTAGAGGTATCGAAGTGGACGTCCCAGACCTTTTCAGAGATCATGGTCCGGGTGATGATCTGCCCCGGGTGCCTCATGAAAAATTCGAGAAGAGCATACTCTTTGGGGGTGAGCTCGATCTTGACTTTCTCCCGAAAAACCCGATGTCCATCGGGTTCTAAAATGAGGTTAGCCACTTGTAATCTTGAAGGGGAGCTGACGGCTTTGCCCCTTCTAAGGATAGCCTGAAGCCTGGCCAGCAATTCATTGAAAGAGAAGGGTTTGGTTAAGTAATCATCCGCCCCCAAATTTAAGCCTTTAACAATGTCGCCCTCTGAATCCTTTGCCGTTAAAAAGATCACAGGGGTTTGAATATCCATGGATCTGATCTTTTTCAGAACCTCTCTTCCATCCATCTTCGGAAGCAGAATGTCGAGTATGATCAGATCGTATTTCATATGAAGGACAGAGTTTAACCCCTCTTCTCCGTTGGTGGCCACCTCCACAGAAAAAGAATTTTCTAACAGTCCTTTCTTAACAAATCGGGAAATGCCCCTGTCGTCTTCAACCAATAGAATCCTCATTGGATCTTATTCTAACAAATCCTTTTGGAAATTCAAATCCTTCTTGAAAATTGCCCTCTTATTGCTTATGATGGAAGCCATGAAAAAAAGGGACATCCTTTTGAGTCTCCTTTCTGGGATTCTTCTCATTCTCTCTTTTCCTAATTTTGATCTCGAATTCTTGGCCTGGATTGCTTTGGTTCCTCTTCTCTACTCCATCGAGGGAAAAGGATTAGTCCGTAGTTTTAAACTCGGGTTCTTGACAGGCATCATCTCTTTTCTCGGAATTCTTTACTGGATCATTGTGGCGGTCCACACCTATGGTAACATCCCTCTGATCCTGAGTGCCCTGATCCTTTTGCTTTTGGTGGTCTACCTGAGCCTCTATATCGGCGCCTTCACCTACCTCACCCGACTCATCCAGAACCGCTCAGGACTTCAAACCATTCTTTTCACCCCTTTCCTATGGGTAGCCTTAGAATACCTCCGTTCTTTCCTTCTCACGGGTTTCCCCTGGGCGAACTTGGGCTATTCGCAATATCTCAATCTCCCTTTTATCCAGATGGCAGATATCACGGGAGCCTATGGCCTCTCCTTTGTCGTCCTTTTGGTTAATGCCACACTCTTTTGGGTGCTCCATCAATGGTCAAAAAGGGTCTTTCCATTTAAGGAAGTAATTGTTACAGCGATCATCCTCCTGTGCTTTCTGATCTACGGATATTTAAAGATGGGAGTCATAGATCGACAGATGATCCAAAATCCTCCATTGAAGATTGGATTGGTTCAGGGAAATATCGATCAGTCCATCAAATGGGATAAATCTTTTCAGATAGAGACCTTAAAGATCTACGAAAAGCTTTCCTCTAAGGTGGCAGAGGAAAAACCGGATCTTATTGTCTGGCCTGAAACAGCCACTCCCTTCTTTTTTCAGGATGCCAAGGAATACCAACCCCTCGTCCTGGATATTCCAAAGAAGACCAATGCCTTTCTCCTTTTCGGAACCCCCACTTATAAAATCCAGAAAGGGAAAGTGAACCATTACAACAGTGCTTACCTGGTCTCTCCCTCAGGGGAACCCGTTGGGAAGTATGACAAGATCCACCTCGTCCCTTTTGGTGAGTATGTCCCCATGCAAGATCTTCTTTTCTTTATCGGATCTTTGGGGGAAGGGATTGGAGACTTTAAATCTGGAAAAGAGACCTTCAATTTCTCCCTGCCGCAAGGTAAATTTGGCGTTCTCATCTGCTTTGAAATCATCTTTCCGGATCTCTGTCGAAAATTTGTCAAAAAGGGGGCAAACTTTCTGGTCACGATCACAAACGATGCCTGGTTTGGTAGAACCTCTGCTCCTTACCAGCATTTCTCCATGGCTACATTCCGGGCCGTTGAAAATCGAGTCTTTATTGCCAGGGCGGCCAATACTGGAATCACGGGTTTCATCGATCCAAAAGGAAAGATTTTAAGACGGGGAGGGATCTTCAAAGAGGAGGCAATGGACGGAACGATTCGCCTATCGAGTCAAAAAACCTTCTATACCCTCTATGGAGATATCTTCGCCTGGGTATGTTCCGCTTTTTCAATCTTCCTGTTAGCGTACGCCTTATTTAAAAAATCTAAAAACATTAAACTCAAGGTGAAATAGGAGATGAGAATTCGAAAACCGGGAAAAGTCATTGAGCAAATTTGGTTTTTGGGCCGTGAGGAATCGGGGGTCTATCTTCTGGAGGGAAACAATGGCTCCATGATCGTGAGCGGAGGCATGAGCTACATCGTTTCAGACCTGCTTCAGCAATTCAAGGAATTTGGCATTGACGAAAACCGAATCAAAAAACTCTTAATCCTTCACTCCCACTTCGATCATGTGGGCATTGTCCCCTTCTTCAAGCGGCGTCATCCAGAGATCGAAGTCTATGCCTCGGAAAGAGGTTGGGAGATCCTTCAGATGGATAAAGCCATTATCACGATCAATGAGTTCAGCCGAAACGTGGCAAAGAGGATGAAAAAGGAGGATGTCTATTCAACCGATGACATCGATTGGAGAAATGATGTCTCTGGCGAAACCATCCGTGAAGGAGACCGAATTGACTTAGGAGATCTGAAGGTCTCAATCCTGGAGATTCCGGGCCATTCCTCTTGCTGCATTGCCGCTTATGTCCCCAAGCTAAAGGCTTTGTTTCCCACAGACGGAGGGGGCATTCCATTCGATGAGACGATCGTCACTTCAGGAAATTCCAACTTCACCAAGTATCAGCAAAGCCTCGAGAGGCTGAAGGACCTCGAAGTGGATTACTACTGTGCTGACCACTACGGATATGTCATGGGAGAGGAGGCCAGGGAATTCATCTCAAAATCGATTGAGATGGCAAAGAGAACTCGTGCTCAGATGGAGGAGGTTTACCGTTCTACACGTGATATTGAGGCCGCGGCCCAGAAACTGATCTCTTCCTTTTACGAAGAAAACCCTTCCTACTTTCTCTCTCCTGAAATTTTTCTTGATGTTTATCGCCAGATGGTGCGGCATATTGCCAGTGCGATCGAAGGAAAGGCTTAGATAGATTCTTGGCTTTACTCACGACTTAAAGAAAGGACGACGAACCATGAAAACCCTGGGCCAGAACATGGCCTGGCTTCTCAAAAAAATTTACCCCTAAGAAGGTGTGAAAAAATTGGCCTAAGACAAGGAGGTCGGGCAGGGGTATCGGAAAAGCTTTACAGCGGCACCTTTTTTAGATTTTATGACGAGGTTCAAAAACCTTGCCATGTCGCTTATCTCTAACATGGCCTATAACCCTTAACTCCAAATGACCGCTTGGTAAAGCTTTGGAGATATTCTTGTCTGACCTCCTACTCAATTAATTTTTTCACACCTTTTGACCCACCGTTCATCCATGTTGTCCGCCCATAGCACGAGAAAGGACTCAAAGGGCTTCTGCAAACCGATCCTGTCCGACTACATAAACCTTATGACGACAATCTCAGGCTGCGTGTCGAGGCGCATGGGAGGACCCCAAGTGCCAGCTCCGCTGGAGGTATAAACTATAAGATCGCCAAACCATTTCAATCCATAATCGTACCCCTGATAGACCTTTGAGGTGATGAATCGGAAAAGAAAGACCTGGCCTTGGTGAGTATGCCCCGAAAGCTGGAGCGAGATTCCCTGCTCCTTGGCGACATGCAAATGGAGAGGGGCATGCTTCAACAAAATGCTGGGCTTATGACTGTCGATTCCCATCTTCTGCAAAATCGCCTTAAACTGCTCTTCACTTCTCGAATCCCTGTAATCCACTCCAATGATCTGCAAGCCATCCAGTTTAATCATCTCATTATACAAAACCCTTATCCCCGCGCGCCGGATAGCCTCGAGGTATGGCGTGTTATTATAAAATTCCTCATGGTTCCCGGTAATAAAATAGATGCCGTAAGGAACGGAGATTTTCGAGAAAGGTTCGATCACCTTGTCCAGATTCACTGCCTGGCCATCATAGAGATCGCCGCCAATAAAAACAATGTCCGGATGTAAATTCTGTACCATGGCTGCAATCTTCCGGGAAAATCCATCATTTCTTACCGGGCCTAAATGTGTGTCGCTCACCCAGACAGCGGTTTTCCCTTTCCATTGTTTGGGTAAATTGGGAAGCTGAGGAGTGATTCGTGTTGTGCGAATCACGCCTGCATTGATGAATCCATAAAGGCTTGCCATCAGGGCAATGCCGATCAAGGTCTCGATCAATAATTTTCGATCCAGAGGAAGGTGAAATAATCTGGCCAACCCGTAGAAGATCCAGCAAAGAATTGCCGCGAGAATGAAAAGATAAAAAATCCCCAACCAGGAGACTGCAGCCGTGTAAAGGCACTGTACCAGGAGGTTGGAATAACGGAAGGCAAGAAAGGAGGTCAGGACAAGACTAATGGATAATAAAGCAAGGGAAATTTTCAGGGTGAAAAGCCTAGAGGGGTTCACCACTCCAAAAAAGCGTACCAGGGTCCTGTATAAAAACCAGTGCCCAAAAAAGAGGATCGATTGAACAATGCTGATAAAGAGGATAAATCGCATATCTGGGATTCAGGGTCAAACCTAAATTTTACATTTCGATCGAGAAAATAGGGGCCCGATCCTCATTCTTGATGCCCGTATAAAGTAAAATATTTCTTTTTTTGTCATTCCCGCCCCGTATCAAGCACGGGGTAAACTCCAGCTGGAATCCAGGATTTCCTTTGAAAACAAGAATCCAATTCTTTATGTATAGTTTCCTGCTTTCGCAGGAACGACGTCTGGACTCCTGCTTTCGCAGGAGTGACAGCTTTTCGGACTTTTACGAATCCCTTATTCCTGACTTTGCCCAAAAACTGGGTCCGGACAGGCAGACAAAAAAATTACCCTGGATTGCCCTTAAGTCCTATTGCTTCGGCGACTTCCTGCATCCCTTTGATCGTATCCTCAATCAGTTCATCCAATCCAACTCCCAGCATCTCGGCCCCTTTTTCGATGATTGACCGATCCACGCCGGCTGCAAATCGCTTGTCCTTCCATTTGTTCTTTACCGACTTCACCTGAACATCCAGAACACTTTTGGAGGGGCGAATTAGGGCTGTTGTCACTACAAGTCCAGTCAGTTCATCGATGGCGTAGAGGGCTTTGTCCAAGGCGGTCTGGGGCATGATGTCCGAGCAGATCCCCCATCCGTGAGAGACAGCCCCCCGGATATATTCCTCTGGCCATCCCTGCTCTCGGAGGATCTCCCCTGTTTTGGAGCAGTGTTGGTCGGGAAACCTTTCATAATCGAGATCATGGATAAGCCCGACGATTCCCCATTTCTCCTCGTCCTCGCCGCGCTTTCTGGCAATGTAACGCATCACCCCTTCAACCGCATAGGCATGCTTGCACAAACTACCGCTTTCGTTATATTGGTGCAGAAGTTCTAAGGCTTCCTGGCGCGTCGGTATTTTTTCTCCCATCGTCACACTCCTTTCCGATGATTACTTCGCTTTATATTTGATGAAAGTCTCATTTTGATATTCTTCAAAGGCTATCCTCAATTCCTCCTGAGTGTTCATGACAATAGGGCCATACCAGGCCACAGGCTCTCCAATGGGTTTTCCTGATATGAGAAGAAATCTTACCGGTTTCTCCTCAGTGGAAATAACCACTTCATCACCCTCATCGAACAGGATCAGAGTTTCGGGGCTCATGAAGCACTCTCTCTTAAAGTCGAAATAATTCACTCCCTCTACCTCATAAGCGTATGCGTCCCGTCTGGGGTCAAAGTATCCTGCCCCCTCTATCACATAGGCCAAGACCGTATGCCCTCTTTTCACAGGATGTGTAAAATTTGATTTTGATGGAACCGTAATATCCAGATACTCAGGATCGATAACAATGTCCTGCACCGGACCCTTCACACCCTTTACCCCGTTAGAAATAATGCCCCGTTGCTCCCTCCGGGCCCAGAGGCCCTCTGGGCCGGCGGCTGCAGCGGGGTTACCCATTAAAAGGCACCTGTCAAGAGAAAAAAATATTCTTGCAGTAAGAAAAGTGTCTTTTTCCCGTTCCGGCCTATCCGAAAGCTGCGAGGTATCCG
>Ga0315281_10002009_pt1 | contig 30231 bp, 20 predicted proteins | sample YL17G07_0_MG_FD_204540 | JGI IMG/M metagenome (GOLD analysis project Ga0315281, IMG submission 204540) | Sediment microbial communities from Yellowstone Lake, YNP, Wyoming, USA - YL17G07_0 | ecosystem: Environmental > Aquatic > Freshwater > Lake > Sediment | place: USA: Wyoming | collected...
CACGGTGGATGGCTCATTCGGTTGTTTTTTTTTGTCTGCGACAAGAATTTGCTCGCACTCTCGTCCGATGCTAACACGACTAGGAACTCGCCGCTTTTTGTATCGCTTGCGAGCCATCTTTCGGCGAACGTCGACTGAGATCCAGCAAGGACATCTCAACGTCATTGGCCAAAGCCATCTTCATGGCAGCGTAAGAGAAAGACCAATGAGTGGGATTTGGAATATTGACGCAAGCACCGATCTACACCATCCATCTAAAGGATTGCAAGCGGCACGGCCGACTGTGAAGTGCTGACCGCATAGGATGCACAAGTGAAGCACGCCTCGACTAACCTGACGCGTCCGGAGATGCTTGTTGTCGATTGAGAGGCCCTTGACCAACCTGCTCATCGTTTTCAAGAGCAATCAAATCGCTTCAATCGCGACGCCACCGTCATCGCGGTGACGCCTGAATAATCGTCGGGTTCTCCGGGCACGTCTAGACAGCTGTCATCCACCTCCGCAGAGGGGAAGGTAAGAGAGTAAGCGATATGTCGAATGTTTGGATCGTCGCTCGACGCGACTCCTTCGATTACCCGATCGAGAGCATCTCGAGCAGCACCATTCATTGCCAGGTGCTGTCCCCCGCCGAGGTTGAGATCAATCCGGCGCGATCCGAGCTCACCCGACCTGATCTGCTCGTGGTCGATCTGCAGTCCATCCAACAGCCGGTCAACCAATTCATGGAGCATCTGAGTCAGATCAATCCTGAAGCAGCTTTTATTGTCCTCGCGAGTCCGGGTGCAGCTCTTGGCGGCTCGGTGTCATCACACTATGCTGTCGACGAGATCATCAACCGTCCATCGGACGGGCGGCAGATAGCGCGAACGGTCGAGGAACTCTCGAAGAGAATCACGGTATTTGACCGCCTGCATGGCGTGCTGGAGAAGCTCCACAAGGAGATGCACCAGCACCGCATCGTGGTGCGGAGCCAGTCTATGCGGGAGATCGTGGATCGGTTACCGCAGCTGGCATCTTCGCTTTCCACCATTCTCATTACCGGAGAGACGGGCACAGGCAAGGAGTTGGTGGCGCGTGCCATCCATTATCTCGGTCCTCGAGCGGGCCGGCCCTTCATCACAGTCGACTGTGGGACCATCCCCGAGTATCTGGTGGAGAACGAGCTCTTTGGCCATGCTCGGGGGGCCTACACCGATGCGGGTGTCGGCTTTAGAGGGCTCATCCAAGAGGCAGACGGCGGGACGCTGTTTCTGGATGAGGTCGAAGCTCTGCCGATATCCGTACAGTCAAAATTCCTGCGTTTCCTTCAGGAGCACCAATACAAACCTCTCGGACAATCCAGGTACGTCTCGGTCGATGTCCATGTGGTCGCTTCCACGAACGTCGACCTGTTGAAATCTGTTGAAAGGAAGCTCTTTCGTGAAGATCTCTACTACAGGTTGAAAGTCGTCCCGTTGACCATCCCCCCACTCCGTGAAAGAAAAGCGGATATCCCTAGACTCGTGCGCTTCTTCCTGCAACGGTACGGAGGGGAACGCCACACGCTCCAGCAAATCCCACTGGATACGATCGAGCGGTGGATGGATTACGATTGGCCGGGCAACGTCCGCGAATTGGAAAACAAGATTCAGGAATGGCTCGCGACGACGGATGCCGGCAAGATGTCCGATTTCACCCAGCCGTTCGACACAACGGCCGCTCTTCGTACCCTCGCAGAAGTTCGAAGGGAGACGCTGGCTCGTTGTGAAGAGAAATACTTCCAGCAACTGATGACGCTGACCAAGGGCAACGTCAGTGCTGCCGCACGTGTTGCCGGCATTGATCGGAAGAACCTCCGCGGCACCTTAAAAAAATACTCCATCCAGCCAGACTCATTTCGACCCAAACGCTCCTAGAAACGCGGTCGAAAACATGAGCTTTGCCACAAAGTCACCAAGACACAAAGAAAAACTTTTTGATTTTGTCCCCTTTTGAGAAACTTTGTGACTTCGTGTCTTGGTGGCACCACTTTTCAACTGGATTCCTAGAACCGCTTCACACCAAAACCTCGCAGCCTTCTTCGCCTGCCCACTCGTCGCTTCGTCACTGATTTCGCTGCGTCGTGCCACGTCAGAGCGGCTGTTTCGTTCCTCGACACACCATGAGGTCTGCAGGCCCCACCTGAGGTATCACTGCCCCGCTTGACTATTCCCCCGACGCACCAATGCGTTTGCTGCCCATCATCAGCCAGCTCGTTTCCGAGCACCCCATTCCACCCGCATGCGTCCAAGTCGCAATTATCCTTTTCGCCGGAAATGTCGAAGATTTCGACGGATCGTGCACGAAGGCTGCGTGGCGCGATTGTTGTTATTCCTCGTGTACGGCACGGCGCAACTGGAGCACCGTTGTGCGAAAGACGGGGGCGCGCACCTTCCGATGACTAGCGTACGGGTCTTCGCGTCCTAATGATATTTCTAGATTGAAAAAGGCCTTTGAATACCACCATATCCACCGAGTGGCAATTGCCATTCTTACGTACCTACGCTCACACCCCGATGCCAAGGACAACCTCGAAGGAGTTGCGTCCTGGTGGGTGAACGAAGAGCAAAGTCTGGTTGAAGAAAGTCTTTCTCTTCTCGCCCGTCTTAGCGTGGTGAAGAGAGATCATGATCTGTACTCGCTTGAAGATCATCTAGGGACCGAGGGCTTAGGGACGCACCTCGAGCGTGTGCTGCAACAGCTCCAAGAGAACGAGAGGCTTTGAGATCTTGGCCTCGAGCCTTCGATCTTGACGAGAACAGGTACTTAATCACGAGAGAGTTTGACGGTTGGCCACTTATCACGCCATTGCAGCGACAAGTCGCGCGATTCTCGGGTTGTTGGAAGACGCGTGCCCAAGATCGGAATTCGAAAAGGCGGAGTTCAAGCTTTTCCACGCCAGCGATTTTGAGAAGCCTATGGAGGAGGGAATATCGCTCTTGCTGTATCGGGTTAGCGTCAACGGCACTCTGCGCAACCGACCGCCCAGGACCATGCCCAATGGAATGCGCTATCGACCCTCGCTTCCGCTTGATCTCCACTATCTCTTGACCGCCTGGGCGTCGGATCCCGAAAAACAACAGCGACTGCTTGGTTGGTCGATGCGGGCGCTGGAGGACACGCCGATCCTACCAGCCGGCATACTGCACCGGTATATCAACACACCGGACACCTTTCGTTCGGACGAGGCTGTCGAGCTCATCTGTGATACGTTGTCGGTGCAAGACCTGGCGACCTTGTGGGACAAACTGAAGCCCAAGTATCAGACATCTGTGACGTATGTGGCTCGCATGATCACGATTGACTCTACGATCAAACTGACGGAGGCCGACCTCGTGCAAACGCGTGCATTTGGGCTCGGCCAGAAGGGGGGAGGATCATGAACGGCGAAATCGAGATCCTTGACCGGCTTTCAATCGTGGCGCCGCTTGGGATCCGCTTCCGTGATGCTGTGACGAACGCCGTTATCGACGACGGACTCTCCGTGGTCGCTTATCCATCGGACAACCCGCTGCGTCGCATCGGGGCACGTACGAATCGCAAGGGGGTCTACTTTTTTCGTGACCTGCCCGGACTGCGCGAGGTGGAGAACGCGTCAGGCGATGCCGAGTTCTGGGCCAGCCTCACTGGAGAACGACCATTCGTAATCGAGGTGATCGACGACCGTGGGCGTTATCAGCCCTTCCTTTTAAATATTGATTTGCCTGTCAAGGGATTGTATCGGTGGGATGCTGAGCCTTCGGGCTCACCTCCGGCACCTGAGGCGCCTGTACCGCTCTTTCCCACGAGCTCGCGCCAAGCCCCCGCAGGAACGGCCGTCGTGAGGGCGGCACTGTGGGACCCTGTGGCAGACCAACCCGCTGCCTGGGCTCTTGTGGATGCAGTGGTCGATGGAATAGTCCGCGCTCGCGGGATTGCAGACGCGAACGGTCAACTTGCTCTCATGTTTCCATATCCCGAACCCAAAGATCCTTCGTCCGCATCTCCAGTCTCCTCACCGCTCACCAGCGATCGGATGGCGTTGGTTGACCAGACTTGGTCCCTCAAGCTTCAGGGGTTCTATTCGCCGGTCAGACCGGTGCCGAAGATCCCTGATTTAGGCGAAGTTATTCGGCAGACGCCAGGATCTCTTTGGTCTGCTCTCTCGCCGCCGGCGGAATTGAGCGAACAAACGTTGGAGTTCGGAAGGGAACTCATTGTGAAGTCCAACTCAGAGTCCATACTTTGGATCACCTCAGAGTCCTCACCATCTTGACCATCAACATCTCAAGGAGGAAGCGATGCCAGAATATTTAGCTCCCGGAGTATACGTGGAAGAGACCTCGTATCGATCGAAATCGATTGAAGGGGTAAGCACCACGACGACCGGCTTCATCGGTCCGGCCCGATACGGCCCGATCGACCTGGAGCCAGACATCATCACCAGTCTTGGTCAATTCGAATTGGTGTATGGTGACCGCAAGCAGCTCGACTTCAACGACATCGGATTGACGCACAACTATCTCTGGCACGCCGTGCGCGCGTTCTTTGAGGAGGGAGGGACACGCTTGTACGTGACGCGAGTGTTCAGGCCAAAAAACGACACCGATGACGGCCGCGCGATAGGAAATTTCCCCACGGCAGGCGGCACCGCCGCAATCCAGGTCAAGGCGCGGTTTCCGGGGGCAGCGGGAAACCTGCGCGTCCGATTCACCGTGCGCCTGGCACAGAACATCCTCGGCGGAAAATCAGGCGAACCGAAGCTCGGTGCGTTGTCCGATCGAGACGTCGTGTGGATCGGCGACGTGAAAAGCCCGATCAGCAGTCCGCCAGGGAGCGGCACCTTCTACATTGCAGAGCGAGATGACGAGAACGACACCTGGCACTTCAAGAAAACCACGAGCCCGACGAGCGAGCTCGATCTGGACGACCTCGACCCGGATCGGGGCGACAATGTTCGCGTTGCCACGATTACCGTGAGCGTAGGCGCACCTGACGGCAGCGGGTCCGTTTCGGTGTGGGAAGGGTTGCCGCTCGATCCGGAACACCAGCGAGGAGGATCGCTCGACTCTCTTTCGGCTCGGTTTGCCGAAATGCCGAGCAACCTCGCGTTGCGGCGAATCCTCCCAATCGTCGTCACCTTGGGGGACGATATCGAAGACGGCCTTGGCGTCTTGCAGGCTCTCTTTGACACCAACAGCGAACTTGCAGGCGAGCTGAACGACATGAAATCGAGCGACGCCGAACGATCCGTGGAGATGGTGTTGAACGGCGGAGATGACGGAGATCGCCCCGGTGCCTCAGAATACGAGGGGGAAGCGGATGAAGAGACAAGCGTGAAAACCGGCTTGAAGGCGTTTGAGGACATTGAAGACATCTCCATCGTCGCGGCGCCCGGCTCCACCTTCGCCTTCGAAAATGGCTACAAATCCGATTCGACAAGCATTGTGAACTTGCTGATCTCACACGCCCAGCGCATGCGCTATCGCATTGCCGTGCTCGACAGCGGTGACGCCCAGAGCATTGCGCAAATCCGTGCAATGCGTGCAAAAATGGATTCGAGCTACGCCGCCCTGTACTACCCCTGGGTGCGCGTCCTCGATCCCGTCACCCGCAGCGAGATTCATCTTCCGCCGAGCGGCTTCGTCGCCGGCATCTACGCTCGCAACGACAGAAATCGAGCGGTGTACAAAGCTCCCGCGAACGAGGTCGTGAATCTCGCCATCGGATTCGAGCAGTTGCTCAACAAGGGTCAGCAAGAAGTTCTGAACCCGGAAGGAATCAACTGCTTCCGGTTTTTCGAGGGTCGCGGATATCGGCTCTGGGGTGCGCGTACGATCAGCTCTGACCCCGAGTGGAAGTACGTCAACTTGCGGCGCTACTTCGCATATCTCGAGCGCTCGATTGACAAGGGAACGCAGTGGGCGGTCTTTGAGCCCAATGGAGATGCCTTGTGGGCTAATGTGCGCCGCACCATCGAAGATTTCTTGCTCAACGAATGGCAATCAGGCGCGCTGCTCGGTGACAAGCCCGAGAAGGCATACTTCGTTCGTTGTGACCGTTCCACCATGACACAAAACGATCTCGATAATGGAAGATTGATCTGTTTGATCGGCGTCGCGCCGCTGCGGCCGGCCGAGTTTGTGATCTTCCGAATCGGTCAGTGGACCGCAGATCGCAAGAGCTAATAACTCAAGGAGGATTCTATGGCTGTCCTACGTGAACGCCCCTACGTTCAATTCAACTTTCTGGTGGATCTTGGCACTGGCAACACTGACGGACCCGAGGCCGGTTTTCAGGAGTGCAGTGGCATCGGCATGGAAGTAACCGTTGCTGAGTACCGGAACGGGAATGAGAAAGAAAACAGCGTCCGGAAAGTCACCGGATTAAACAAGTCGTCAGACGTCACCCTGAAACGGGGCGTTATCGGATCCCTGAACCTTTATCAGTGGCTGAACCAGATCCGCAACGGAGACCAAAGCGCTCACCGCACGGTGGTGATCCACCTGCAAAACGAAGACCACACCTCCGTCGTCCAGTCGTGGAAACTGCTTCGCGCGCGTATCATCAAGCATACGAGCGGGCCCTTAAACGCAAAGGGGACGGATGTCGCGATGGAGGAGTTGGTACTCTCGTACGAACGTCTAGAGATGGAGTAAGCATGGCTGTCGCTGCAGTTCGTCGACTGCCGGGTGTCGGCTTCGAAGTTCAAGCTCCGCAACCGGTGGAAGTGCTCCCGTGCATGGACGTGGCGGTCTTTGTCGGCTTCGCCTCCTCGGGACCGCTCCATCTTCCGGTTGATGTCGAAGACGTTGCGGAATTCACGAAGATCTTCGGACCGGATGCCCCGCTGGCATGGGACAGGGAACGAGGTGAACAGGTGTTCGCCTACCTCGGCCCTGCGGTGCGGGCTTTCTTTCAGAACGGCGGTCGACGATGTTGGATCATCCGCGTTGCGGACGAACAACGGGCCGAGTCGAACTTTTTCCCGATCCCAGCGCTCGCCCGCGCAGTGATCTCGGAGACGGGAGAAATCGAAGAGATTGCCCCCGCGTTCGCGCGTGCCCGCTCGGAGGGAAGCTGGTCCGACGCTCTTTCGGCCGGTTCAGGTCTCCTTAGTGAAACCGTCGAGGTCCTTGAAGCATCCCTTCAAGAATCTGAGGAGGGCACGACAACGCGTAACCTGGTTGCCATGTTGAGCCCGTCTTCACCGAGCGATGTCGCGCGCGGCGATCTCCTTCGGCTCACATTCCCTCAGCAAGGCTACGTGCTCATGACGCCCATCCAAGCGATCGAAGCAATTGACCCTCAGGGTGGCGGCGCACCCCCGATTGATCGAAGGAGAGGCCGAACGCTGCTCCGTGTGACGGGGGGTTCAAACCTCTGGTTCCGCACCTCCGCTACGCCCGATGCGCTCTCTCCCGTGGCCTCGGCAACCGTTTTCACTTTCGGACCTGATTCCTCACTCTCCTCAATTACGGTCCGGAGCTGGTCGGTCTCCGAAGATGATCAAATCATCACCCTTGTCCTTGACTGTCCATTTGAGCAATCCCCCGACCCAGGGTCAGTCCTTCGCGCGGATGTTGGAACATCAACACTGTGGTTCACGGTCGAAGAGCGTACCACGTCGGCGCAAGACGGGTCACCACCGGCCGAGGCGGTCGAGGTGCGTGGTCATGGCCTCTGGATCCTCGATGCTCCGCCGGAAGCGCTGCCTGATGAAATTACCAGATGTGAAGTTCTGTCGTTCGAACTGTGGGTCCGGCAGTCTAATCTCGCGAGGCTGAAACTTAGCGAGCTCGCTTTCGCGCAGGGCCACCGCTTCTTCTGGGGATCGTTGCCGACAGATGGGAGGCTCTACAAGGGTAGGCATGCGGTCCCAAAGGCTCCTCGTCCGACGTTGTGGGAAATGGCGGCTGAGCCGCGCTTTCCGCTCGCTGGTTCAAAAGGCAACAAAGAGATCTATTACCTCCCTGGCGCGGGATGGATAAACGCGGGTGAGGATGGTTCAGAAGGAAAGAGGGAGCTCTATTTCCCGGTCGCCATGCCTTTCATTCCCCGCTCTTTCCTTGGTCCGTTGAAAACAGAAAAGAGTCCTCTCGAACGCGACGGCCTCGGTCAATTCGATGAGCGGCTCTTTCTCGACGAAGATCTCATGACCTCCCGCTTGACTGATCTCGTTTCACAGGCGGATTTCCTCCGGTATCAGAGTCCGACACCTCGATCTCTCCGGGGGATCCACGCGGCGCTGGAGATTGAAGAGGCAACCATCCTTGCGATACCCGATGCGGTCCATCGCGGTTGGTACTATTCCAGTCCAGAGACGCCGCCGGAACCGGAGAAGTTGTCTCCTCTTTCCCGCCCGCATTGGTGGCATTTCCTCAACTGCGATCCGAAACCGACCATTCCCCTGTCGAGTGAACCTGGGTGGGGCAACTTCTTACATTGCGGCATTCGTGTTCTCTCTGCCCCCTTGCTGGAGTACACGCAATCTTCAAAGCAGTCCGGAACATTTACTCTTTTCTGGTCGAGAGCCACAGATCCGGATGCAACGTACATCCTTGAGGAGTGGGCGGATCCCGGGCCTACAGGCTCCTCCGTGACCTATGCCGGTCCGGAGGTTGAGTTTACCGTGTATGGCAGGAGCCACGGGCGATACTACTTCCGCGTCCGTCTCGAGGTCGGTAACGAGACGAGTGACTGGTCCAACGCGATCGTCATCCAGGTTGCCCCGCAGCTCCCTTGGATGCTCAGCGCGCATGAGAAGTTCGACGTGAACATTCTGCTCTCGGTTCATCGCGCTGCGCTTCGGATGTCTGCGGCGCGGGGAGACATCTTCACTGTCCTGACGCTTCCCGCTCATTTCCGGGAGGAGGAGAGCATCACGTACGTCTCCACCCTCAAGTCCACTGTTCGCTCAAACGGGAGGACAGAATCAGTGGAGCCTCTTGGATTCGGCGAGACATCCGCATTCAGTTTTGGCGCAGTGTACCATCCGTGGTTGATCAGTTGGGACGGACTCCAACGCGGAACGACGCGAATCGGACCGGCAGACGGGGCCGTGTGTGGAATGATGGCCAGGCGCTCCCTCCTGCGAGGCGCCTGGATCGCTCCGTCAAACGAATCCTTGAAGGGCGTCCTGTCTCTGACGCCCGCCATTAGTCAAGCCTGGCGGCTCCGCTTCCAGGATGAACAAATCAATCTCATTTGGCAAGAACCGCGTGGATTCGTCTGTTTGAACGGCGATACGCTCAGCACGAACGAGGATCTCCGCCCCATTAATGTGCGCCGGTTGCTGATGCTCTTGCGGCGACTAGCGCTTCGGCTGGGTGCAAGCTACGTGTTCGAGCCGAACGACTCGGCTTTCCAGCGACGCGTTCGGCGTGGATTCGAGGCCATGCTCGACTATATGTACGTTCGAGGGGCATTCAAGGGGAAGACGCCCGAAGCAGCCTATCAGGTCGTTACCGACTCGGCGGTGAACACGGCTCAAAGCATGGAGGAAGGTCGCTTCATTGTTGAGTTGCGCGTCGCACCGTCGTTGCCCATGCGGTTTCTGACAGTACGACTCGTCCAAACCGGCGAGCGGACGCTTGTCGCGATTGAACAATAGATCATGGCGAATCCGAACCTCGAAAAAGCTCCGAACTATCCGTTCACGGCGTTCAACTTTGCCGTCGAGATCAAGGTGCCGGGGGTATCTGAGGAAGTGTGCAGCGCGTCCTTCGCCGAATGTGACGGTATGGAGATGACGATGGAGGTCAAGACGATCCGGGAGGGAGGAAACAATGGAAAGCAGATTCGCCTTGCCGGGCCCCTCGCCTACGGCCAGTTGACGCTCAAGCGCGGTATGACGGCAAGTCTCGATTTGTGGAACTGGGTGAAGGCCACGCTCGCGGATCCGGGCCTGCGAGCTGATGCTGAGGTAGTCCTCTTCGCGCCCGATGGGGAAACAAGGAGAGGGAGCTTCGTGCTCTCGCGCTGCATACCGATTAAGCTCAAGGCCCCGGCCTTGAACGCGAAGGACGGGATGGTTGCGATCGAAGAACTCCAGCTTGCCTATGAGTCCTTGACTGTGAAAGAACCGACCTGAGCTGAAGAGAGAGACCACGCATGGAACCGGTTACCGAAAGGGAGAAGACCAAGAATGCCTGACTCTGCGAAGCCTGCCAAAGCGCAACTGATCGAGCTCGATGCAAGCTTTGAAAAAAAGTCTGACGGCAAAGTCGTTTCGGTTCAGTTCAACCCGGAGACGCTGAAGGTGAGTTTTGCCAACCAGCTTGTGCAACCCGCAAACGCGGGTGGCGGAGGTGCAGGAGACCAGAGCGGCCCTGCGGCGCGGCAGTTCGTCGGCGCCGGCACGACAAAGCTGTCTCTGCAACTTTGGTTCGACGTCGGCGCGCAGCTCCCGGAGTCAGAGAACCGCGTCGTGGATGTCCGCGAACTGACCAAACACGTGGCGTACTTCATCACGCCGAAACAAGAGGGACAACATTTCATCCCACCTGCCGTCCGGTTCTCGTGGGGGTCGTTTCAATTCGACGGCTTCATGGATTCACTCGAGGAGACGCTGGAGTTCTTTTCTGATGAAGGGATTCCTCTGCGGGCGAGCATGACGGCCAACATGTCGCAGCAGAGGATTCAGGAGTTCTCTGGTCGACAGAACGATCAGAACAAACCACCTCCCGGTGCGACAGGATCGGGTGGAGCCGGACCTGGCACGAGTCCTCTCGTTCAGGCACAGGCCGGAGCAAGCCTGCAGTCAATCGCAGCAGGTATCGGCCAAGCCGCTGACTGGCAGGCACTTGCAGAGGCAAACGGAATTGAAAACCCGCGACTGCTGGAGCCGGGGCAGCTCATTGATTTAAACATCTCACGTCTGTAGAAACAGTAGAGGGAATTGCGATGGCAGTGGTGATCAACGAATTCGAGGTCGTTCCTCAAACACAACCGCCCGGCCAAACTTCTCAGGCGCCGCAAGCTGGGGCACCAGCTCCAGAAACGGGTTTAACCGCCCAGGAGCTCGAGCGGTTCGTCGAGCTTCAACGCGAGCGCCTGACGCGCGTGTGGTCACATTGACGATTCATGCCAGGCTCGAACGGTTCAAATAGCGTCCTACGACCTTCCCGGCCGACGATCGCCATCGACGGTGAGGACAAACCGGCACTCGCAGAAGGCCTCCTCAAGATGGTGATCGTGGAGACCACCGAAGGTCTCTATCGGTCTGAGATCACGATTGGCAACTGGGGCGCCGTCGACAGCCAGGTCGGTTTTCTCTACTTCGATCAACGGACCATCGACTTTGGCAAGACGATCAAGGTTTCCTTGGGCACCGACACGCTTTTTGAAGGACGCATTATGGGTCTTGAGGCAAACTTTCCAGAAGGCCGTTCACCCACGCTCAATGTGCTCGCCGAAGATCGGTTTCAGGATCTCCGGATGAAACGACGGACGCGGACGTTTGAAAACGTGAGCGATTCCGACGTCGTCAGCCAGATAGCGAGCGATTATGGCCTGAGCCCCAACGTGAGCATCACTGGCCCGAGCCATAAGGTCCTCGCACAAGTCAACCAGAGCGATCTCGCGTTTCTGAGAGAGCGCGCCCGCGCGGTGGACGCGGAACTCTGGATGCAGGGAAGCACACTCCATGTCCAGTCCCATTCCTCGCGCGGCGGTGAAACGCTCCAGCTCTCCTACGGTGGCGAACTTCGCGAGTTCGTTGTGCTCGCGGACCTGGCGGGCCAGCGCACGAGTTTCAGCGTCAACGGATGGGATGTATCTGGAAAAGCCGCGCTGACGCACGAAGCGACCGAGTCCGTCATCAGCAGCGAGCTGAACGGGGATGTCAGTGGCGTCAGCATCCTGTCGTCAAAACTCGGCCAGCGAAAGGACGCCATGGCGCACGCCGTACCGCTCACAAGTCAGGAGGCGCAGGCCGCAGCAGAATCGTATTTCAGGCTGGGCGCCCGACGGTTCGTCGTTGGACGTGGGATCGCAGAAACGGATGCCCGCATCCGCGTCGGCAACAAGGTACAGATCAGCGCATTGGGACCTCTCTTTAGCGGCACCTATTATCTGACCGACGTGCAGCACCTGTTCGACGGGGCGCGGGGTATTCGGACGGAGTTTACCGCGCAACGCCCCGGCTTGGGCCGACCATAGCGGAAGAGTTCCTAAAATCAGAAGGGCAGATCCGTGATCGAAACAAAAACTCTCGAAGCCATACTTCAGTCGCGCTTGCCGCTCGGTTTTGGAGGTCGCTGGTACGGGGTTTATCCCGCACTTGTTGCTGACATCAAGGATCCGGACGGTCAGGGACGCGTGAAGGTCACACTGCCGTGGTCTCCCGACACCGACGGCGCTCGCTACGAAGCGTGGGCTCGCGTCGCTACGTTGATGGGAGGAAATAACCGAGGCAGCTGGTTCATCCCCGACGTGAATGACGAGGTGTTAATCGTCTTCGAGGGGGGTGATCCGCGTCGCCCGTATGTTCTGGGCGGACTCTGGAACGGTAGTGATTCTCCGCCTGAATCCATGGATGGTGCAGGGAACAACTACAAGAAGATCCTTCGATCTCGGAACGGGGTCAAAATCACCCTGGACGACAACGACGGCCGGGAATCATGCGTCGTTGAAACTCCGGGGGGACAGAAAATCACATTGAAGGACGGACCGGGAACGGTTGAAATCGTCGACAGCAACGGTAACTCTGTCAAACTGGAGGCGAGCGGCATTACAGTCAACGCCTCGGCGAAGGTCACGATCAACGCCAGCACAGCCGAGATTTCCGCCGGCATGCTCACTGTGAACGCCGGCATGTCAAAATTCAGCGGCGTGGTCCAGGCCGATACGGTCATCAGCAATAGCGTGGTCAGCGCCTCCTACACTCCTGGAGCAGGGAATATCTGGTAAAGGAATATGGTCGAACATCAAGTGCAGTGGACAGCTCCTTCTCCGCTCTGGGCCGAGACCGCGACCTCTCCTGAGCCGCTCGTTCGTCAATCGTTCAGCCAACCGGCCATCCTGCGGTTTACGACCGATACGTTCATGGACGATTTTCTGGCGATGCTTGAAAAGGATCCTTCACAGCTCACGAGGCTTGTCGCCGAGCCGGAGACGTGGCGTGGTCCCCTGCAACCGTCGACCGCAGCGGCATCCAGCGAACCATCTGTGCGGATGCCGAAGCTTGTCCGCAAATTCGAGCGCCTTCGGCTCGCAGCCTCGCGGACTGGTAACGGATCGTCGAGCCCCGACAGCCTGACCAAAAGCATTCTTCAATCAAAGAAGAACGGGAGCATGCTCAAGCTCTATCAGCCCGCCCATCAGCGCTACTATCTCATCACGACGTGCCTGGTGTGCGGCATCACCGGAATGCCGGACCGCAAGATCAATCCTGGGCGCGAGGAGCGCGCTTCCTTCGTCCTACGGCGACTGTTCCCTCCCGGCAAGCTTGACCCGACCGAAATCCTGCCTGGGTTCGATGCTGCCACATGGGAGGAGCATGCGTTCATCGTCTCTCCCGACGGAGCCGGATGGAAAAAGATCGGCACAAAGTCCGACGCTGCATCCGCGTCCCTCGTCGCGGGGGAGGAAAAGCAACCTCTCTTTGCCCTTAACTATCTGGAGGAGGACGATCGCACGCGGCGGGTCCTCGCGGGGCTTGTGCCGGTCGGGAAGCGGGAAGCCTACATGGGAGCTGCCACGCTGTCCTCGGATGAGAAATCAAAATCCATCCAGAATCCTCTTCCCAAGACAACCCGTAAGATCCTCTTCCGATCTCAGGTGGCCGAGCCTTGGAAGAACGTCATCGATCAGGCAGAGCGATTCAAGAAGATGTTAGTGGAGCCCTCGGACCCCTCACCTTTTCCATACGAAACCGATTCGCTTTTGAAGGGCGCGCGAGAGCAGATCCAGACGCAGTCCTGGCTGATCTTGCTCGACCTCGCGGAGTATCTGGATCAATACGTCAAAGAGGTCTGGGACGCGATGGCCGATCCTGACAAAGAGAGCACGCTCACGACCACGGCGCAGCGGGATCTCTTGGCGGCCCTCAAGAATACGAAGAGCATGTCTGCCGTGAAGAACGCTTTGATAAGCGGGTGGGAGGTTTTGGGCCGCGGCACGGTTCCGTCCCCGTACTCCACCAGCGACATCAAGGCGACTTTGTACGAAGCCCTGCGCGCTATCGTAGCGGAGAAGGAGAAGCTGGAGAAGGCTACAGGCTCCTATGACCGAGAGAAAAAGGAGGCCAAGTGGCCGGGGTTCCTTTTCCCGCTCGCCGATCCGGAGGTAACCGCGTTGAGCTTCTCGAACAGCGTACCGCCGTTGGGGGAACAAGATGAGGTCGACGGGGAGGAGGAATTACATGAAGAGGGGAGCGGAGCACCGCAGACTGCAAAAGATGGCGTTGACGCGCTTGTCGCATTGGTCGTTCGAGCCATGAAGACGGAGTCCTCAGAGCCGGTCCCGCCTTTGCCGGTTGCCGCTCGGCCGGTGATGGACATGCGTGAAGGGGTGTTCGTGATTCGGGCGATCTTCCAGCGCCCCAACTGCGGCCCCCTCAAGCCGACGGTGGTGAGTGAGCCGACCCGACCTTTCCAGATGGCAGGTTTCTTCGATCCGGACGCGCCTGCCCGACCGATCCGCATTGCCCTGCCGATCGATACGACGCCGGCAGGACTCCGCAAGTTCGACAAGAACACTGCCTTCATGATATCCGACGTACTCTGCGGTCAGATTCAACGCCTCAAAGGGATGACCCTTGGGGATTTGGTCCGTTCGGTCCTGCCGTGGCCATTCCACAAGGATCTGTCCGTCCCCGATACGGGGCCCTGCACGGCCGAGAGCAATCCGAACCTCCAGCTTGGCATGATCTGCTCGTTGTCAATCCCGATCGTTACGATCTGTGCGTTGATTTTGTTGATGATTGTGGTAAGCGTGTTGGATTACATTTTCCGGTGGATCCCCTACTTGATCATGTGTTTTCCGCTACCGGGATTTAAGGCAAAGAAATAGAAAGAACTGGAAAGAATGGACAGAGGAGAGATTTTCGGACGAGGCATCAGCTTCCCGCCACGGGTGGGACCCGACGGTCGCGTCGCGTGGTCGGAAGGTGAAGAAAATATCCGAGAGGCCGTCCGGATTATCTTGATGACCGAGCAGCGGGAGCGGTTGAGGCTCCCGGAGTTTGGCGGTGGCTTAAGGCAATTCCTCTTTGAGCCCAATACCGTGAGCACGCGCCATTCAATTCAGGACCGGATCAACAAGGCACTCGCACGGTGGGAGCCACGCATTCGCATCGAATCGGTTGCCGTTGAGGCCGATCCATCCGATGCCGAAGCAGCTATCGCAACTATTACGTATAAATTGGTTTCGACACAGACACGAGAACGTGTAAGCTTGAACGTGAAACTTTCCGCCTAGTGAGGAACGGCTCATGCCATTGACGATCCCGACACTCGACGACCGGAGATATCAGGAGCTTCTCGACGAAGCGCTGGCACGGATCCCCATTCACAATCCCGAATGGACAAATTTCAATAAGAGCGATCCGGGCGTGACGCTTGTGGAGCTCTTTGCCTTCCTCACGGAAAACCTGCTCTACCGCTGCAACCAGATTCCCGAACGGAATCGCCGCAAGTTCCTCTCTTTGCTGGGAGTTCCAGTGCGGCCGGCTGCCTCCGCGCGTGGGATCGTCACGTTCTCCAATGAGCGAGGAGCTCTTCAAACCATCACACTGAATGGCGGACTCGAAGTGCGGGCGGGGCAAGTCCCCTTCCGCACGGAGCTGGGGCTTGACATTCTCCCAATCGAAGGGAGAGTCTACCTCAAACGGATCATGTCGAGTCCACCTGAGCAGCTCAAAGAGTACTACAAACAACTCTACTCGTCGTTGAGAGGTCAACCGCCGACAAAAGACGTGACTCTGTATGAGACTGTCCCCTTTGTGGCGAACGGCACGACTGGTGTTGACCTGGGGAAGGACACAGTTGATGGTTCCCTGTGGATTGCTCTCTTATTGCGCGAGACGGACAAGCCTTACGATGACGAGATGTTGATAGCGGCCCGCCAAGCGATCGAGGGGAAGACTCTTAACCTCGGCATCATGCCTTCACTCAGCGATGCGAAGCGAAGATTGAAGCCAGGAGGTGAAATCGCTGTCGGTGGATCATCAATTCTCCTTTATCAAACGCCAAGAATGACGGCCAACGGTGGGTTGCCAAGAGATCCAGCCCAGCGGATTCCTCAGTACCAGTCTCTTGAGGCACGGTCAAGCACGGATGTGCTCTCGGAGCCCGGCATCGTTCAGATCACGCTTCCCTCTGCGTCAGAGCTGACGCTGTGGAACAACCTTGACCCTCTCGAGGCGGGGGCCGGAGATTTTCCGCCTGCTCTCGACGACAGCAAGCTGGAGGACCGCCTCTTCACTTGGATTCGTATTCGTTCCACCGCCGCGGTTGAGGCAAAGCTTCTCTGGGTTGGCATCAATGCTGCTTTCGTTGTGCAGCGCAGTCACGTTGCTAACGAAGTCCTCCCGAACGGGAATGGTGAGCCGGATCAATCCGTCGTCTTGTCCAAAACACCGGTTATCGCCCAGTCGGCTCGTCTGACGGTTACGCTGGGTGGAGTATCTGAGACGTGGCTGGAGATCGATGACCTCTTCAGCGCAGGGTCGGAGGTTCCTGTCGAGGATTTACGGCAACCTCCCGGTGCGAAGCGGGGGATCGAGAAACCGACAAAGGTTTTCACGCTCGACCCCGAGTCGGGAACCGTTCGATTCGGTGACGGCATCCGGGGTGCGCGCCCGCCCTACGGGGCAACCATGCGCGCCGACTATGACTACGGCGTTGGACAAGACGGGAACGTCGGTGCTGGCTCGATCAACTCCAGCCCAAGCTTGCCGGCGGGGCTCAAGGTGACGAATCCTCTCCGCACATGGGGAGGATCAGAGGCAGAGTCCGTTGCAGAGGCAGAGAAACAAATCTCGCGATACTTACAGCACCGAGATCGGCTGGTCACCGTCGACGATTTCAAGACCATTACGAAGCGGACACCCGGTGTAGACATTGGACGGATTGAGGTCCTTTCAGCATACAATCCTGAGCTCGGGCAGAACGAGCCCGGGGACGCCCCTGGCGCCGTGACGGTGATGGTTATCCCGAAGTACGACGTCACTCAGCCGGACGCCCCCTCGGCAGATAGGCTGTTTCTCGATGCTGTCTGCGACTACCTGGAATCACGCAGGTTGGTGACGACGGAAGTGTTCTTACGCGGGCCTAAGTACAAGCCAATTTGGATCTCAGTCGGTATCAATGTCATGGCCGGCATGAGTGTGGCGCAGGTTCGCGAGGATGTGAAGAAGGCTCTCCTCGAATATCTGTCTCCTCTACCCAAAGGAGAGGATGGTTCCTCATCAACCTCAGCAGGAGCGCAATCTCCATCCACGACACGCACAGGTTGGCCTTTGCGTAAGTCGGTGATCGATGTTGAGCTCTTGGCCGAAGCAAACCGCGTCACTGGCGTCTTGTCGGTGAACAAGGTCCTGCTTGCTGAAGGGTCCGGTGCGACGACATCAGAGGTCAAGATGAGCGGACTGGAGCTTCCGCGGGTCGTCGGAATTTCAATCACTCCTGGTGAGGCTACGGACCTTGATCAAATCCGCGGCCAAGCAGCTCCGCCATCGGACTCAACAACGACATCAGAGTTTGTTTCCGTTCCTGTGATTCCTGAGGAATGTCTCTAAGATGGATGCAAACCGTACACGGCTCCACCTGATTTTGGGTAAACAAGACTGGGCAACCTGCACGGACGAGCGGGGAGTCTCCTTCTCAGACGCGATGGGATCCGGAGCCGATTATTACCTCGATTCAACCGTGGGGCTCGGATGGGATGATGTGCGGCAGGAAGTGATCCTCCATCCTCGACTCGTGAAGTTCAAAGCTGCTCCGCGCGATGTTCCACCATCGATTGATGACCGTCGTGGGGGGGCCCGAGACCGCTACGGAAACTGGTACTGGATAGACACAACGAAAACCGAGATCCTCGTAAACTCCGCTGGCACAGGTCTTACGACGCATTTCTGGTCATCCTCAGATATTGAGCCTCAGATTGAGGAGCCCGCACCGGGAGGATTCCAGCCGAAGGAATCCTTCCCGTTGCCCACACCTCTCGCATTCAGCGGCTTGAGCGTAACCGAGGATCATTTCCTCGTCGTGGGCGTCTTGGAGCCTGCCGGCCTTCTAGTGTTTGACCTTCACGCCGGGGGGCCGCCGCGGCAAATCCTGTGGCCCGAGTCGATTGACTTTGTGCCGTTCGATATGGCTCCTGCGCCCGGTGGTGGTGTCTGGATCCTCGATCGGATGAACAAGCGTTACTGGGCAATGGACCGCCACCTCAGCGTCATCAATCTGAGTCAATCGCTTGCCGATCTGTCACAGGATGAGCGTGAGGACTTTCAATCCAAATCAGAGACCAAAGAAAAGACGCCTCCGAAAGGAGTCTTCCCCCTCGGACTGTCTCTTCCGGTGCCCTCGCCGCTCAGCGCATCAGATCCGATCGCCATCGAGGCGCTTCCGGATGGCACCGTGCTCATTCTCGATACGGATTTCTCCGCCGGCTCCTCTGCCATCGTGCGCTACCGCTTCAGTCAGCAAGTGGGAAAAGCGGCGTTCCTCGAAGAGCACGAGCTCACCGGGTTCGATCTTGCCTTTGTCCCCGAGCATTACTCTGCGGAAGGAAAGAAAGCGGATCGCCTCTATGTCGTCTCTTCAGAAGGCAATCAAACTTACGCATTCGCCGTGTCTCTGGACGAGCAGAAGAACCTTCAGCTTGAACTCGTCAACGAGTACTACCCGATGAGACTCTTCGGTGGCAAAGGGCTGGTGGCATCGGGGACGAAGGTGTATTACGATTTCGGAACAGGTTGGATCCCTTTGATCGAGCAGCGACGTCCAAAGTACACAATTGAAGGCACGCTGGAAACACCTCTTGGCCATTCGCACCCGGCCTTCGACGGGCGGGAACCGGACTGCAGCTGGCACCGACTCCTGATCGACGCGTGCATTCCGCCGGAGACCCAGATCCAGGTGTGGAGCCGCGCGGACAACGACGTAGGACAACTCGAATCGTGTGAATGGCAAAAGGAACCCCTGCTGCATCGGCGCGGCGACGGGCCGGAGCTACCCTATGTCTACAGCGAGACCGCGAAAGATTCAGGAACGTGGGAGCTTCTCTTCCAACGGGCGATCGGTAGGTACCTCCAGCTGCAATTGGTTTTCAGTGGTGACGGAAGAAGTACGCCGCGGGTCCGCGCGCTGAGAATCTATTATCCTCGCTTTTCCTATCCGGAGCACTATCTGCCGGCAGTCTATCGCGAGGATGAACAGTCTGCCTCGTTCCTCGAGCGTTTCCTGGCGAATTTCGAAGGGACGTTCACCGCCATCGAAGACAAGATCGCAGCCGTGCAGGTTCTCTTGGATGCCAGAAGTGCTCCACCCGAGACGCTCGAATGGCTCGCAAGCTGGCTTGGTGTCGCAGTCGACCCAAAGTGGGATGATTCACGGAGACGTCTGTTCATCAAGCACGCGATGACCTTCTTCCAGTATCGAGGCACCATCCGCGGTCTTCAGCTTGCTCTGCGGCTCGCTCTTGACGAATGCTGTGACGAAGCAGTCTTTCTTGATCGTTCTTCGACGCGGTCCTACGCGGGAGGGATTCGGATCGTTGAGAAGTTCCGCACGCGGCGAAGCCCCGGAGTCATGCTGGGGGATCCTACAGAGGTCCCTGGACCACGTACAGTGTCAACGACTCTACGGTGGCAGCCCTCTCAAGGGAGAGGTTCACTTCAACAAGAGTACTGCAAGAAATTCAATGTGCAGGAGACTGATTCCCTTCCAATCAAATCTCCTCCCGAAGGCAGAGAGAGCGAGTGGAAGCAATTCACGCGCGAGGCGCTCGGGTTCGTACCTTCCGCGACATTGACCGACAATGCGTTGTGGCAGGAATTTCTGGCACGACGCCATCAACACCCATCGGCTCTCAACGACGCATACAAGGTCGGCAAAGAGAAGAGAGTGGACTCATTTGCGGAAGCGGAGCTCCCGGAACATCTGCCGGCCGATGGCGCGCCTCTGTTCGATTGGTACCAGTTCCAGACGGTGGTCCTGGCCATGCATCGACTCGCACATCGCTTCACCGTTCTCATCCCTCTTTCCAAAACGGACGTGGAAGATGCGAACGGCCAGCGGCAGAGGCTCGAGCTCGCTCAGCGCATCGTCAATCTTGAGAAACCTGCACAGACAACGTTTGAAGTGAAATTCTATTGGGCGTTCTTCCGCGTCGGATTGGCACGCTTAGGGAGCGACACGCTTCTGGATGTCGGGAGCCGCTCACCGTACTTGGTATCACCGATGGTGCTCGGGCGAAGCTATCTGCTGGAGAGCTATCTAGCCCCTGGCCATCCTCAAAATGTGCGCGATCGACAAGTTCTGGGCCGCGATCGATTGGGCAAGTGAATTCTTTCGACAGGAGAATTGAGCATGAGTACCTTCACAGCGTCAACCAGTTTACCACCCACCGCTCCACCTAATCCGGCGAAACACGTCAACTACACGCTGGGCATGGTGCTCGGTGTTGACGATTTCACCCAAGAGTTTGCGTACCTCTCGGGCCGCGATCAATGGTTGGCACGCGACCTGCTTGGCTATGGAACCGTCTGCGGCCTGCAGGTCAAAGTGGAGAATGGAAGGAGAGGACCTCAGGTAGTCGTCTCGCCGGGCGTTGCACTGAGCCCCCGAGGTCAGATGGTCTATGTAACACCCGCGCAGTGCGCTTCGTTGAACGATTGGCTCGCACTCCACAAAGACGAGATCCTGGATGCGGTCGGATCTCCTCCGCAGAGTTCCCTGAGACTCTACGTCGTGCTGCGCTATCGCGAGTGCCCCACCGATGAGCAGCCAATCCCAGGGGAACCCTGCCGCACAGAGGAAGAGGCGATGGCTCCTTCGCGTCTTGCGGACGATTTCAAACTGGAACTCCGTCTCAAGCCCCCGGACCAGCGCGAGGAAGATGCACTGCGCGAATTCGTGGCGTGGCTCAGCCAAATCGAGACGACTACCTCTATCAGCGATGCGACGCCACTGCGAGAATTCATCGAGGCTGTCCGCACCTCCTTGCTGGTTCCAAGTTCCCCTCCCACCTCGCCGCCGGGGCCTCTTTTTGGATCACCCCCGACCGCTCTCAAGATTCCCTCCTCCGAGGCCTGCGAATACCTCCGTACAGCGTTTCGCATCTGGGTCACCGAGCTTCGACCGACTGTGCGCCCCCACTGGCTGAGCGAGCAGTATCCGTGTTCCGAATCGAAGTCTGAAGTCGAGCCAGAGCTTCATGGCGATCTTCTGCTGGCACAACTCAACATCAGCGCCGCGCCGGACGGGACTATCCATGATGTGACGGACGTCGTCGTCGACGAGGAGCGTCGTCCCTTCGTAATCCATTTAAGATTGCTGCAAGAAATGCTTCTGTGCGGTCGTACAGGAATTGGTGGGGGAGTTGGCCTGCCAGGCAACAGAGGACCCACTGGCGCCAAAGGCCCGACGGGGGACAAAGGTTCGACAGGAGACAAAGGGCCTGTTGGCTACAAGGGGCCGACGGGTGATAAGGGTCCGACAGGTGACAAAGGCTCGATTGGGGACAAGGGCCCCACGGGTGACAAGGGCCTGACCGGCGGCAAGGGTCCGGATGGAGACCCGGGGGCCGGCCTGGAGACCGGTCTCACGAGGATCGCCGCGCTAAGTTGGAGGCACAACGCATCGACGCTTGCGGAAATCGAACTCGACGGGAAGCCGCACAAAGCTCTCGTCGTGGGGTTCGGGAAAGAAAAGCTCGGTGATACGGGTCGGGTGTTCGTTGAGAAGGGATCACTCGACGAATATTCCTTCCAGGTTTTCACTGAGCGTCGCCATCACGAGGCGAATTATGATTGGTATGATCTCGTAAGGATCGGACCCCAGAGCATCGTCGGCGTCAAACCGGAGGCCGCCTCAAACGGCATCATCGTCAAAGCAACGACCATCATGGGACCCGCAAGCGGTGCGGCTTTCCTGTTCTCCCCGGACGCGTTCAAATCGGTGTGGGGTCAGAAATTGATGATCGTGATCAGCGGTGATTTTGTCCGCGACGAGACCGGAAAGCGAGCCATCGACGCGGAATTCGTGCGCGGAGAACTTCCAACAGGGGACCGGCCCCGGGATGGGAAGTACGGAATTCAAGGAGGACGATTCGAGAGCTGGGTGGAGGTGGAGATGAAACTGAACCTCAACACGGCCACGCTCGAAGAAATCAGAAGTCTCCCGCGCGTCGGACCGGCCATTGCCTCCCGCATCATCGCCGCTCGTACTGCGGCGGGTGGTTTCAACACTGTGGATGATCTGCTCAATGTATCCGGTATTGGAGAAGAGTTGCTGAACCAGATCAAACCGTTCATTACTGTCATCAGGTAAAGAAGTCGGAGGTGACACCGATGGCCAACAATCTCCTTACACCCATCCTCGAGGGCGGAATTCGCTCGGCGAACTTCTTCAACGGGCGCCTGCTCAGTGGAGAGGACCTCAATCAGGAGAAATCCGCTAACCGCGAAGCTCGCAAGCGTCTGGGAAGGGCGCTTGGCGACGGCGTGGCATTTGGACTCGAAGTGACGGAGTCAAGCGGCGTCAGCACCATCGATCAGCCGGTCGTTACTGTCACACCGGGGCTTGCTGTCAACCGACGGGGTCAAACACTCACGCTGACGACAAAGACGGATCTCTCTCTCGTTCGGTCCCTCGACTCCGGGCAAGCTGAAGACAACACGTTCGACGACTGTATCCCACCGAGTCCTGACGTCTATGTTGCTGGCGCAGGTGTGTATCTTCTCGTCGTCTGCCCCGCAACTGCGAAGGAGGGCCGGGCGCCGGCGGGCGGCCTCGGTAATACGATTGGCTCTTGTAACACGAAGTACACCGTTGAATGCGTGCAATTCCGTCTGATCAAATTGGATATGAGTGACCATGACCTGGCGGACGTCGCACGCCTGCGCAATCGCCTTGCGTACAAATGCTTCGGAGTCACCGAGGCGAGCTTCACTGACTATGTGAGCAATCCGTTCGGCACCCATGAACCGGGCTACGGATTGCTCGATGACCTCCGCCCAAGCCTGCTGACCGACTGCGATGTCCCCTTGGCACTTCTCTTCTGGACCTTGGCTGGGGGCATCAGGTTCATCGACATGTGGGGGGTGCGGCGGCGGATGAGTCCACCCACCGCTGGTGACAGTTGGCTGTCTCTTGCAAGTGCTCGTCGCCTGATTGAAGGAGAGTCGATGTTTCTCCAATTTCAGGATCAGATTGAAGAGATGCTGCTTGATCCGAATCAGAATGCGGGATCGATCGCTGCGACCGATCGTTTCCAGTATCTGCCGCCGGTCGGAATCCTACCACTTACGACTGATCGTTTCCCTCGAGGTTTTCACACAGACCTGTTTTTCGACACGATTGTCCATCATCCGATCGTGCATATTGAGGGTGCCCGCGTCGAGGCTCTGGTACGCGCTGCGCTACAATATCCACCCATTGAGCTCAATAGTGGTGTGATGGTTTGGATCTATCAAGTCCGTGAGAATGAGCAGGCGAGCGGGAAAGGGGCACAAATGAATGCTGATCAGCCTTTTCTGATCTTTACTACCGGGCACATGGCGTACATGGGTGATCCGCACTTTGATGTGAACCGATGGGGTTTCAGCAATTGGGCCTAATTACAGAGGAGATGAATCTATGCCACTACCAACTGTGAACCCTGGCGACCTGATCACTTCCGACGATTGGAATGATCTTGTCGCAGCGTTGAACGCGCTAGAGGCGCAGGTAGCCGAACTGGAAAGCGGTGGCGGCAAAAGCCCGCCACGAATTGCGCAGGTGCTCCCTACAGGTGCTGTGATGGCGGGCGACCAGATTCGCATCTTTGGCAGCAATTTTGGTTATACCCAGGGCGGGCATAGTGTGTTTTTTGGAGACACGCGCGCGACCGGCTTCTTGAGCGGCTCATCTGACACCCTGCTCATTGTTCAGATCCCGGAAAAAGTTGAAGACGCTACTGAAGATGGGACGCCGATGACCATGTCCGTAGGCAACCTCTATGGCATCACGACTTGGGCCCTCACGATCAAGGCCAAACCCGAGGTGACGACTGGCGGTTTCCAGTTCACGTACAAAGGCTCGCGGCCCACGACGCCTGCACAAAACACGCAAGTCTTCTATGACTTCGAGCTCAAATCTTTCGCGAGTCAGGATCTAACCGTTACTATCACACCCACCATTCAGGCCGTTCTTCCATTGCCTTCGGGAATTCCCGATCCCGTTCTTTCTGGCCTCCTCGCGGTCCTCGATGCAGACGGCACCGTGCGCTCCGACCGCCGGATCTCATTGCCGGAAGGCACGACTAAGACGATCAGCCTGCGCTTGAACATCCCTGACCGAACCACTGGGATACGCTACTCATTGAGCGTCACAGCGAGCGCGTCCGGCGTCACGCCTGTTACGGAATCACTACCAGAACAGCAGGTCGGCCAGGAGAGTGAGCAACCGGACCCAACCATCAGCAACTTCGAGTATGCCTCAGTAGTCGATGGCGAAGGTTCTTTCTCCACGGACACGGGCGGTGTGAGCGGCGTCGACGGAACGCTCAGGATCCGACAGGGCACGAGGGCGACGATAGAAATGCGGACGCAGTTCTCGAACATTCCTACCGGGACGACCAACAATTACCAACTGAGCGCGGCCGTGGATGCGCCATCCAACGGCTGGTCCGCGTCAGTGAATGACACCATGCAGAATCCCCTACCTGTGCAAGGACCAGGGGGCCTATCCCTGATCTACTTTGACATCACTGCGCCCGGAACGTCGACCACGGCAATCGTGCGGCTGAGGCTGACGCGCCAGGGAGTAGCCACGAACAACAAACGCACGGTGGCGTATCGCCTGCAACTGCTTTAGCCACTTCACAGCACGAAAGGAGCAATGAAAGATGCCAACATATTGTATCCCGGTTCTCTCGGGCGTGCCAGGCTCTCCCGCAAACGAGTTCGATTGGTGGACGCTGGCCCCTGATGCGGCAAGTCTGCGCTTTTCCCCCGAGAATCCGAACTGGCTTGGTGCGTTAAGCCTTTCCGAAGGCGCAGGTGCGAACCGAGACATGCAGTTTCGCGCCCTCCGAGGTACCGTGGGAGGGCAGCCCCACTTGTTTCTGTCATGGGTAATCCGTGTCGCGTCACTGGACACCGCTATCGACCGCGTCAACATCGTTTTGGGCGACGGCACGAACTACGTGGCGTTTCGGGCACAGCTGGGGACCACTTCCAGCACACCGGCGGGCACGCAAGACGCGGGCATCTGCTCCTACAGGATGCACAACTGTGGCGTGAGTGCCGGCGTGCTCTCACTGGTGAATCCTGGCCTCACCGTCGACGGATCCGTTCTCGAGACAACCGGACGCATGTGGGTGGATGTCACAAGTCCTCAACGTGGACTACAGAGTCGCTGGGCATTTCAAGTTGCCATCCCCCTTGGCGCGCCTTGGGCACCGAGCGCGCTGAACCTTCCGGCTTCGGGCGCGTTCAAGTTGTGGTATGAGGTCTGGACATCGCTTCTCGGAAGGACCGTGCCGTACCAAGTGCCGACCACGCCGGCGAGTGTCAAGACGACAAGCGCCTTTCAGCTCATTCCGACCGGCCTGCAAGTCGCACACATGCTCGATATGAGCACGGGGACCACGGGCTGCACTGAAGGCGTGACGCTCAACTGGGGTAATGTTGGCGTTCGCAACGTGGCGCCCGCTGATCCACCACGCACCGACACCACATCGATCCGCCTCGATCTCGGGCAGAACTACCCACCCAACTTGGCGGCAGGTGCAGGCCCTCTCTACAACGAGTCTCAAACACCCAACGTCTCGGCCAGTCAGTACCAAAACCAGTTCTATGCACAACCGGTCTTACCGTCGGGCCTCACGGCGGCCCAACAGGGCGCACTGCGTGCACGCTTCAGCCTGGCCAACTGGGGCTCACAGACTTCCATCCCGACGGCAAGCTCGTGGAGACCGGTTCCCGGCGGCGAGGACGCTGCGTATCAGACGGCTTTCGGAGAGATGAGGTTTGTGTGGCCACTTCCTGGACCGAGCGGCACCGCTGACTCGTTCACGACGACTCTGGTACGAAACATCAACAAATATCTCAACGCCGTCGGGCGAGGTACGGCGCTCCCGGCAGACGCGCAGAGCCCGCACCAGTGCATGCTGGTCGAAGTCTCCAGCACCGATCTCAGCGTCGTTATCACCCGGAGCAGCATTTACCAGAACATGAACGTCGCCAGGGCATCCGTATTCAGCCGGCTTGCTGAAATCAGCGTCGTGGGGCTGAATCCGATCAGCTCGCAGATGCGTGACGTGTACCTGTATATCCAGGCGTTCAATATGCCAAAGGTGGCTAAGGATGTCGACCGGGAGCGCATCAAACGGTCTTTCGGTGAGCGGTCGAGGGTGGTCGCTCGAGAAGGCCCACAGACATACGAAGTGGAGGATCTCGCGGCGATCTACCCGACCTACATTGTGCACGTCTACCACGACACCGGCGAGACGATGAAGCTGGAGGATGGCCGGGAGGTGCCGATCCTGCGCCCGCAGACCGCCTTTGGCTACTTTGCCATTCATGAGGGCGACCTGTACGGCTGGGAGACGCGGCTCTACGGTGCGGAGAAAATCGCCGAGAACTTCTACCGCGTTCGCGTGTCGAACAATGGCTCGAAGTATGTCGAGACGGCCATTCAGGCGCGTACGACGGCAAGTGAGGAGCCGCTGCCAGAAACCAAGATCGTGCAGCCTGTGTCACGGTGCGCAGACAACCCTAACGATCCATGGTGGCTGCGACTGCTCAAAGCCATCTGTCGATTCATCATGCGGCTGCTCGGGCGATAGATTGTGGTCCCAAGGTCAATGAGCGATTTGTGGAAAGGCGAATCTACGGTTGTCACTCGTCTGCGGGTCAGGTCCGCCGGACGTGACCCGCTGACGGTCCAACTGCGCGTCACGAGCCTGTTGGACGCAACGGACCTTCATCCATCGGATCTTGCACCTTCGGCAATCCTTTGCATCCGCAGGATCTCTGACCCGGTTCCGGGAACGTTGCGATTGGAGCAGAGCAGCGCGCGCCTTCCACCCGAGTGGGAACGCGCCGTCGCAGTCCGCATCGAACAATTTGCGCGCAGCGCAGCTCGACCGATCTATGAATCCGTCCCCGCCAACGCCGAAGCTGTGCTCTTTGCGGATCGGGCCGAGTTGCTCGCCTGTCTGGCCATTGATTGGCTGGCCGGGGATCTTGTGGCACACTGGTGGTGGCAGAGCTTGTATCGCAATGATGATCCCGCCCGTGTAGCGGCGGCGTTCCTTGACGCTCCTGAGTACATTCCGGCGGCATTGCATCTTCTGGCTCAGTCTCGACGAGCCCTCACGTTCGCCCGCGCTTTGCGGGATGGCGATGTGTGCGCGCTGCGGCAAAAGGTCACGCATACATTCGGCTTGCATGAGTTGCATTCAACGTTCGAGGGAGATGTCGAACACGATCGACGTGAAGCGGAACAACCGGCAGTCCCCGTCGCCATTGACGAGCCCGGATCGTACGCTGCGGCGCAGCCCCGGTCGATCACGGTCCGACCCAAACCGAGCGCACCGTGGAAACAATGGGTGCCGGAAAGCAGCGCTCTTGGGCTGGATCTCGACCGGCAGTGCTTCCTAGGCATTGGACTGATGTTGCATCGTGCACCGGCGGTCGTGCGATCGAGGTCGTTTGCGAGTAACGTCATGGCGTGGGGCCAAGCGCTTCTGTTGCTCACGGCGGCGTCCCATCGAACGACGCAGCCACTGCCTGACGCAGAGGATTCGGGACAGCTTCAGCCAGGAGTTGCTCCCGCGGCTGCGCCGCTGACGACACCAGACGGCTCTCGATCGCTTTACGACGTGTCATCCACAACTGATCGGATGTCACAGCCGCATTCATCGGACGTTGCCCGCCGGTCCTCGTCGCAATATATGCGGGCTGCAAGGCTGCACGATGATCACGCGGTGGTGCCTATTATGTCCGACGCGGCCGTCCCGTCGAATGATCGGACTGACGCATCTGATGAACGAGCCTCAACATCGCAGGGCGATCGCTCGGCAGATGACGAACCGTCTTTTTCGCCCACCGAAGACATGCAAGCCACCGGCATACTTGGAAATCAGATCGAAACGGAGTTCGGTGGAATCTTCTATCTCGTCAACCTGGGACTTGCGCTGAGTCTGTACGGAGACTTCACGTCTCCAGCGCGGCCCGGGATTCCGCTTCCGATTTGGGATTTCCTCGCGCTGATCGGCCTTGAGATCATTGGAGACAAGCTGACGAGAGATCCGATCTGGCAACTCTTGGCTGACCTTGCAGGCCGTCAGAGCGATGAGGCTCCGGGCAGAGATTTCCGGCCTCCTTCAGGCTGGCGCATTCCACCCGAGTGGCTTAATCCTTTCCCTGAAGGGGGGACCTGGAGTTGGACGGCGAACAGCGGGTGGCTTCGAGTTCGACATCCCGGGCAATTCCTCGTGCTCGACGTGCCGCTCGAGGGGAGCAGCCCACTGAGGAAGCTGCGACGTGAGATGAAAGCGTACTCACGGGGGCGTGTGGTTCGTTTTAGGCGCGCGCGGCCTCAAAGCGTACCCGCAGGCAAAACTCGCATTCAGCGCTGGATTTCCTGGCTCTTGCCGTACGCACAGGCCCGGCTTCTTCGGGCACTGGGGGTAGCGCGGAGGCGCGATATCCAGCGGTTGGTCTGCCAGCATCGAGCACGTGTCATCCTCTCTTCAACGAGGATCGATCTTGAATTTTCTTTGGACAGGTTACCGATTCAAATCCGGTTGTGTGGGTTGGACCGCAATCCCGGTTGGGTGCCGGCTGCCGGGCGATTCATCGCGTTTCAATACAAATGAACGAGAGGAGTACGATCGATGCAGAACGACCCCTTCACGGATCTGCAAAAATCTCCCAGGGAACACTTCAAGCTGTGTTTCTACGGTGCTGTGCTCCACTTGATCGGGGAGCTGACTCGTTCCTTGGGATCGTTCGAGGAGGTGTTCAAGCAATTCCCATTCCTCGCCGCATACAGCGACGAGCTTGCAGCGCGCGGGGTGGGCGGTTTGCCGGTGGGAAGCGCTGGGGACTGGTGGAATCGAGCGATCGAGACCTGGGAGAATAACACAAGCGTTCATCTCCCCCTGCGGGCACTCCGAGAGGGAGCGAAGCTCGACGGCGCCACTCTCACGCTCTTCCTCTGTGTCGGCTTGGCTGAGGAGGACTCCCGCTTTGGAGACGTGTTCGAGTCGATTCAGAGTCCCTCGGGTCGACGGCGTCCCACGCACGGTCTGTTGAGTTCCTGGCTGGAGCAATCGGCGAGCGATAGCGAAACGAGAGTCAGCCTTCTCCAACTGATAAACCTCGGGTTGTTGCAGGCGGTCAACCCTGAGGTGCCGCGCAGCGAATGGATGCTTCAGGTGCCCGGTCCTCTTTGGGATGTCTTACGCGACAACCACGAGAGGTGCTTGGCTCCCTGGCTGACGTACTCTGACCCGTCCGCGTTAACGGATCTTCAGCAGCTGATTCTTTCGGACAGCATTCGGGAGCAGCTTGCCGAATACTCTCATGCGCTTGGCTCATGCAAAGCGAGGGGACTGATCGTTCGCGGGCCTCAGCGGAACGGTAGACGAACAGCGGTCGGGGCGATCGCCAAGTCCCTCTCCCGCGGCGTGCTTCAGGTCAGCAGCCTCGACGAGGCGAGCGATGAACGATGGAAGATCGTAGGCCCGCTTGCGACCGCATTGCGTGCGGTGCCGGTGGTCGTGCTTGAGCTGCCACCAGGAGAAACGGTGGAGCTGCCCGCTCTCAGCGCATACGACGGGCCCGTTGCAATTGTTCTCGGGCGGCAAGGGGGAGTGAGAGGACCGTGGGCAGAACAAGCGATCACTCTTTCTCTTGATACTCCGGATTCAACGGAGCGCAAGGGTCACTGGCTCGCAGGATCAGGGGCAGCAGAGATTAGCGAAATTGATCCTGTCTCCGAACGCTACAGGATGACAAGGGGGAACATCCGTCGCGCTGCAGCAATCGCGTCATCGTATGCTGGGATGAAG
>Ga0315281_10002010_pt1 | contig 30229 bp, 27 predicted proteins | sample YL17G07_0_MG_FD_204540 | JGI IMG/M metagenome (GOLD analysis project Ga0315281, IMG submission 204540) | Sediment microbial communities from Yellowstone Lake, YNP, Wyoming, USA - YL17G07_0 | ecosystem: Environmental > Aquatic > Freshwater > Lake > Sediment | place: USA: Wyoming | collected...
TCCCCAGCCCTGCACCCCACGGGAGGTTTGCCTCATAATGGACCGTCATCCCGTCTTGCCTCTGTCGATGCGATCCGGTTACGAGTTCACCCGACACATACTTTGTGATCGCTGCGTTGAGCGTCGCGCCGCCGAACGTTTCGTAAAACACTGGAACATCCGTCCAGGCGCCCGCAAAATCGATGCGCACGGGAGCTTCAGCGGTGATCTTCATCATTCATCCTCACGGCCTGAATGCGGCAACGTTGGCTAAGAGACTGCGGGAACCAGTTCTTTGTAAAGGTTGACCAGTTGTCGAGCCAGTCGATCTCGATCGAAGCGCTCGATTGCCCGCTGTCGACCCAATTTGCCCATACGAGTGTGCAATACGCTATCTTCCAAGAGCAAGCTGACTTTCTCTGCAAGTTCGCCGGAATTGTTCACCCCCACCAGGAATCCGGTCGAGCCGTCCACGATCACTTCGGGAATTCCGTTGATGTTCGATCCAACAACAGGCTTACCGCACGCCATGGCTTGAACCATCGAAAGGCCGAGACATTCGATGGGCGTGCAGCTGGGGAACACGAACACATCGCATGCTGCGAAGAAGCCTGGAAGCATCTCGTCAGGTTTAGGACCGAGGAGGAGAAACTTCGAGCTGATCCCAAGCTCCTTCGCTCGCGCCAGGAGGATCTCGGCAATCCCAAAATCAGGACCCACGATGAGGAACACCGTATTGGGCACGCGGCGCAAGATCGCGGGAGCGGCCTCGAGAAGAACCTGGGGACCTTTTCTCGAACGCACCTGGCCTAGGAATAGCACAACGCGCTTTCCGTCAAGTCGATGCTCAGACCGGATGGGTCTCGCGTCCACGTCAGGATGAAAACGGTTTGTGTCGATGCCGTAGTAGGTGACCTTCACCTGCTCGGGATCCAACCCGACGTAACCTACTTCCTGTGCGCAATGCTTGCTCACGGAGAGAATGAGATCACTCTGTGACAACACGTGCCTGGAAAAACCTTTGAATCGCTCTCCAAGCTCATCGTGGTGAATCAGCTCGTCTCGGTGCGGTACGACTTCGCCGAAGACTGTCTGGACGTATTTCTTTTTGTATTTCTTTGCGAGATAGGCGGCAACGAATCCCTGCGCCCATGGATAATCGTACGCGTGGACGATATCGATGGAATGGTCGCGGATGACTCGTTCGCTCACCTCCATCCAGGTGGCGATCGATTTGAGCGCCTTCAAGAGGGTGGAAACCCCGACTCCGGTCTTCAAAAGTGTCGATATCCAAAGAGGGAGACAGCGCACAATCTGCCACGTTTTGCTAAGGCGTGTGCTGCCACCGTAGTGGATATAAACTCCAGCGCGCTCGAACTCTGTGTACTGTCCTGAAAGCAGCAGCGGCCTGTCGATGATGGTGTGTACTTCGAAGCCTCGCTCAGCCAGGTACGGAAGCGTATGTGCAAGATACGTCGCCACGCCCCCGTAGGGAGGAGGCAGAGGGCCGTTGATGACGAGCAAACCGATCTTCCGTTGATTCATGAACCTTCGGTCTCAAATGACTTCAGTATCCGGCCCACGTTTGCATTCCAAGCGTAATGCTGCACGGCCTCCTGCCGGGCGGTTGCGCCAAGCCGCGTTCGCAACTCTCCATCGTGTGCGAGTTTCAAGATTTGGTCGGCCAGCTGGTTTGCGTCACCGGGTGTCATTTGCAGACCAGTCGCGCCGTCGCGGATCACTTCTCCGATTTGCTCCAGCCGGCTGGCGATGATCGGTTTCCCCATTGCCATATACTCGAAAAGTTTCGTTGGCGAACCGAAGAACTTCGTCCCATCCTCAAAACCGAGGTGTGGCGAGACGAGGATGTCACATGCCGCGAGGTAACGCGGCGCATCGCTGTGTGGCACCAATCCCGTAAAGATGATCGATTGCTCCAGGCCGAGGTCTGCTGCTCTTTTTTGAAGTGCTGACCTCAGGTCGCCTTCGCCGATCATGAGAAAGCGGAGCGTGCTCTCTCGCTGAATCGCCGACATGGCAGCATCGAACAGTGTTTCCACGCCGTGCCAGCGAGTGAAACTCCCGATGAATCCAACGACGATGTGGCCAGCCAGGCCGTATTGCTCTCGTATCGGTGCCCCGTCAATATCGGGACGAAATTGCTGGGGGTCAACTCCATTCGGATTCAGGAGATAATGCTTGCGCTCGATCCTGTAGCGGCTAAGCTGCTCCTCAACGCCGGCAGAGACCACAGCCACTCGATCTGCAAGCTGGAAGGCCAACGCCTCGCACCGGGTCCCAAGATCTTCGAGAATCAGCCTGCTCCAGTGTTTCTTGATCCAGACCTCTGAGTCGTTGGCTTCGAGGACCAGGGGGATATCATACCGACCCGCAATCACACCCCCGGCGAAATTGAAGATGGCGTGGCGTTGGTAGATCAACGAGGGGCGGAATCGCCGGACGATAGCTCCGAGGCAATTGATGACTCGGAGATTGTAGTGAATCAGCTGCAGCTCATCAGAGAAATCGAGGATCGCCAGAGGCTGTATCTGAAGCTGTGTCACTTCTGGTGGCAGCGCAGCAAGAGGCGCATCGGCAACATAGATGACGTTGAAGCCTGCAGTAGAGAACGCCTTTACCATTCCCTTCACGTGACTGACGGAGCCGCCTGCGCGTACGGAGCCGGAGAGGTCAGTACGCAAAAAGAGGACCGTCTTTGTGCCGCGCTTGAGCCCTTTCGTAGATCTCGCGGCAAACGGTTGCGGAATTTTGCGCGCGACCAGAAGGATGTATATGTACGTCCAGACCAGAACGGCCGCTCCAATCAGCGAGCCAAGGAGAAGTCGGGGCACGAGGTGAAACGCGATGCGGTTCGTTGAGATGTGAACAAGGGACTTGCTGTCGACGCGAACGAGCCGCACGCGAGCAGTGCTGAAGCTCAGCAGAAGTTCGACCGAGATCTGGCTGCGCTTGACTGCTGAATCGTGGATGGAGGCGATGACGAGATTCCACCGGTCCGACCGCAGACGCTTGAGCAGATCCAGAATCGAGAGGCCGGCAAGGTCGTGCTTTCGCAACAACGTTATGGAAGCATTCGGATACGCCTGCTCCGTGAGGGTCACAAGCTCCTGGTCCTCGAAAGGAATCAGAAGAACGCGCTGGACGTTTGAGGGATCAACCTGCTGTGTCAGTTCAGAGATGCGCATTGACCTTGGGGGATGAAGGATGGGGCCGAGCAGTGCGAGGTCGTCTAGATTGATTCTCCTTCGATCCAATAGTCATACCAGAGCGCGAGGTTAAGCAGGGCCCAAAGCGGCAGCCCTTCATCGCGACGACCGGATCGGTGGTCTCGTATCAAAGTCTGAATGAACTCTCGGTTGAAAATGTTCTGCCTCATCAGACTCGAGTTCAAAATCTTGCTCTCCATAAAACAAAGCCACTCCGACCGAAGCCATTCATTGACCGGTGCAGCAAAGCCTTGCTTCTTTCTGTAAATGATATTGCGGGGAATGAGACCTTCAACCGCCTTCTTGAGAATGTACTTCGGCTCCCCCGCCTTCACCTTGAACCTCTTCGGGATCGTCATGGAGTACTCAACGAGACGGTGATCGAGGAACGGCACCCGGGACTCGACGGATGTCGCCATCGAGACCTTGTCGACGCGCATCAGCAGAAGCTCCGGTAACCGGTTCTTGAATTCCAGATACACCATGCGCTTCAAATAATCTGCTTGTGGATCGCGTCGCAGGATCTCCTCGTGCCAATGCTGGGCCAGTTCGCGGGCCCGATGATCCTGGCCCTGTTGATAACTCTTCAGGAGCAATTTCTTGTGCGTCTCGGTGAAAATGTTGACGTCACCCCAGAAGAGCTCATCCCGTTCGCTCGCCTTTCGGATGTAGTCCAGCTCGAGGAGCCTGTGCCGGGGTCTCAGCCACGCGGCAGCAAGCGAGTGGATGCCTGACCGCACGAACTTCGGAACTGCACGGTAGGGTCCCCAGAGCCATTTGTGGAACTTCAACTCTCGTAGGTAGGCAGGATACCCAGCGAACTGCTCATCGCTCCCTTCGCCCACCTGGATGACGATCGTTCCGTTATCCCGGGCAAGCTTGGAGACGAAGTACAATGGAATGCAGACCGGATCGGCGATCGGCTCATCCTGGTGGTAGATCAATTTCGGCAGGAACTCGAACGCCAGCTTCTGGTCAATGATCACCTCATGGTGATTCGTCTTGAATTCCTTCGCGATCCGGCGCGCGTACTGGAGCTCGTTGTACTTCTCGAGGTCCCGAAACCCGACAGAGAACGTGTCCACAGGCCGGTCCATCAACTCCGCCATCAGGGCGACGTTCGTGCTCGAGTCGATTCCTCCACTTAGGAACACACCGAACGGAACATCGCTCATCATTCGGTCTTTCACCGACTGCTTGAGCAGGGTCCGGATTGTGCTGATGCATGGCTCCTCACTCGTCGGCGGACCTGCTTCAAGGAGCTTCGATTGCTCAATGGGAGTTCCGTCGAGATCGATCGACGGTTGGCGGCCATTCGGCACGGGGTCCCAGTACTGCTCCTTACGAATCTGCCCATCCCTTCCGATCGCCAGCCGATGCCCTGGCTCTAGTTTGTAGATATGCTTGAACATCGTCAGCGGCGCTGGGGAGACGAGAAAGGTCAAGAATGCATCGAGGGCTTCTTCGTTGAACTCCCGGTGCACCGCGGGATGCTGAAGGATGGCCTTGATTTCCGACCCGAAGATAAAGTTGCCGCCGGCAATCGTATAATACAGCGGCTTGATTCCGATGCGGTCGCGGGCAAGCACGAGCTGCTGCTTCTTCTCATCCCAGATCGCCATTGCGAACATCCCAAGGAGCTTGTGAACGAAGTCGACCCCGTACTCCTGGTACGCATTGATAATGCTCTCCGTATCCGAGCGCGATCGGTAATGAAGCCCTCTTGTCTCAAATTCCTTCCGCAGGACCTGATGATTATAGATCTCGCCATTGAAGACGATGGTGACCGAACCGTCCTGGGAAAACATCGGTTGGTGGCCAGCGGGGGAGAGGTCGACGATCGAAAGGCGGCGAAAACCGAATCCCGCGCGCCTGTTTGGGGAGATGAACGTTCCTGAATCATCTGGCCCGCGGTGCCGGATGGTGTCGCTCATCTTGACGAGGAGGGCCTCATCGAAGGTCGGTGCAGAATTACCGTAGTTGAAGATTCCACAGATGCCGCACATGAGTCAGTGCAGAGTTCAAAATGCAAAAAAGGAAAAGCTGAATTCAGAAGTCAGAATGCAGTAGGGAGAGTACAGCGGGCAGACTTCAGACTGCCAGGCCGCCATTCTTTTGTCACGTCTTACTTTTTACTCCTAACGTCTCACCACCCACGCTCCACATCTCACTTTGTACATCCTACCTCTCACCTCTCAAATCTCACACCTCACATCTCATATCTCACGTGCTCCCGTTCTCCCTCCTGCGTTTCATCCATCGATCGAGGCCGAAGAAAGCCAGTCCGCCGATGACGAACAAGTTCACGAAGAGGCTGAGGTTTTTTCCAAGATAGAAGCCCGTCGGCTCGAATTTCATCTCCAGCTTGTGAATGCCCGGCGGTACGACGACAGCACGGAAGAGGTAGTCAGCCCGATAGATCGGTGTTTCCTTTCCATCGATAAAGGCCTTCCACCCTTTCGGATAGTACGTTTCGCTGAAAAACAGGAGGTTGTTTCCGCTTGTCGTGACCTTGAGCTCCATGTCTTGAATGTCATAGGAAAGGAACTCGGCCGTCGCCGCCGGATGTAGGGGCTCGATCTGGATCTTCGGGTCCTCCGGAAAGAAAACGACTTCCCTTGGGTCAAAAGCCCTGTCTCTGATCTTGCTAAGAATGCCAAGCGCATCAGAGACCTCATAGCGCTTGACGAAGAATGCCCTCGGCAGCACGGAGAGACTTGCATACACCTTCCTCTGCGCGCCATTGTAGACCAATCCGAGCCCCGCGCTTGAATCGGGCTTATCCAGGACAACGTACTTCACGTTCATCAGATCTCGAATCAGCGGGTTGCTGAGACCAACGACGTCAAGCACGTCCTGATATGCGCGCATCTTGGCGCCTTGATACCCGTAAACATCCTGGATACGCCAGTAGGCCAGCAAGTTGTCGTAGAATGGCTGCCCCTCTCTCAGCTGGAGCACACGGAAGAGCGTCGAATCTTTTTGAAGGAACGTAACGTAATCCGGTTTCTGGAACACCTCTTGCCAGCTTGATCGATCCTTCGGATCCATGGGCTTGTAATCGATTCGCCAGAGATCAATGCCAATGGTAACGAATAGCAGCATCGAGAACATGGTGAGGCGCATTCTGCCCTGAACAAAGTAGTACAGCGAGCCGAGTGCGACGACAAGGAGGCCGATTGCCATATAGAGATCGGCAGTTACCAGACCCGCCACGTGAGCTACCAACTCTTTCGAAACTTGTGGTGGGATTTGACGATAAAGCTGCTCGACAATTCTATCTCTCGGCAAACCATATCCAGTGATGCTCGAAAACATGTTCTGGATCGCTTGGCGCGGGAGGAAACTCTCGTAGAGCGCGCTCAGACCCAGACAGACGACAACGGATGCACCGAGGGCAAGAAGAATGGATTTCTTCCATTTCTGGAGTGCCGCGCCTCGCAGCTGCTCGCGCTCTCTCAGGAGCGAGACGATCCCGTACGCCGCGAGGATTGGGACAAAGATCTGCACGAGCACGAGGATCATGGAAGGGATGCGGAATTTATTGAACATCGGGAAATAGCGATACATCAAGTCATAGATCAGCGGGAACTCCTTGCCGAAGGCTATCAGCAGCGAAAAGACGATCGTTGCGCCAAGGTATTGGACAAATGGATCCCTCCGATTCATCACAAAGCCAAGGATGGCCAACAGGAAGACGATGAGACCCATATACTGTGGGGCGTGGGTAAACGGTTGCGGCCCCCAGTAGAAGTTCATCGGCGTCTCCTGATTGTTGCTGAAGGGGCCCTTATACTCGTGATATCCGAAACCGTACCATGATGGAACAAGCCAGGTAATCATTTCACCGGGCGAGTAGGACCAGCTTGTCGCATAGTCGTAGTCGAGCCCTCCCTCGACGGTCTTCGCCTCGGCCGTCTGTCCGGTCTGGAGGATTGGGTTGGATCCGCGGATTGAATATGGGCCGTACTCCCATACGGAGAGATACTTGTCGGAATCCATCGCGAAGGCCAGCGCACCTGCAAGCACGAGGACCAGACCGGTGCGCACGATGGGCTTCCAGTCTGCTTGAGCCGGTGTGCCCTCGGCTTGCTCCTTCTTTTTGAGCAAAGATCTGAAGAGGTAGAGGAGCAAGTACACACCGAGCGCAAAAAAGACATAAAAGATCATCTGCACGTGGCTCGGGAGGAAGGAAAAATGGATGAGGAGGACAAGGAACAATGCGAGTGGGAGGCTGAAGCGGTCGCGCAGTTTTTCAACCGTGAACAGAATGTACGGGAAGAACGCTATCACGGCGATCTTCGTATTATGCCCCACCATCGCCCAGATGATAATGAAGGTGGAGAATGTCGCCGCGAACGCGGCCAAGAACGCGGCGACCTTGTTCTTGAGCTTGTGGTAGGTGAAAAGGTACATCCCGCTGGCGAAGACGAAGTAGAAGAAATAGACCCACCCCGAAGGAGGATTCAAGATGATGAGACTGAAAAGCTGCGAAACCTTATTGAGTGCCTCCCCGGTCAAGTCGAACAGCCGCTCACCGCTCACGGTGAGGCTTCCGTATGCGGGCATGCCGCAGAACGTGTAGGGATTCCAGAGGGGGAACACTCCCTCCTTTTTGGCGTCGGCAAGGAACGTATCAAAAGCGTGAGAAGCGATGATATCGGTATCCACGAACGTCTTGCCGCCGAAGATGATCTGATTGAAGAAAAGAACAATGCTGAGGAAGAGCAGCACGATGGCCGCCGCGTGCTGATACTTCGGCGGAATCAACACCTTCTCTTCACCAGCCTGTCGGCCGCTGGCTCGCCCGCCTGCGTCGTCCGGGCGGGCCCGTTCTCTTTGTGTCTTGCTCATAGGATGATGGGTGGTGGGTTAGTGCCGGGGGCCAGGGCATCGAGAAGCGCGGCGAGCTGGCGGGTGATCTCCCTCCGATCGTACCGCTTCACTGCTTCCCGATCCGGCTGAAATTTTGACCTATCATAGAGAAAATTCAGATAACATTCAACGAACGCGCTCTTGATGGCGGGGACATCCTGGTTCGGGGCGGTGAAGCCTGAGCGGGTTTCACGCATCAGCTCGGCGATGGCGCCTTCTGGCGCGAGCGCGATGATGGGGCGTTGCGCGCCGATGTACTCAAAGACCTTTCCGGGAACGATCCCTTCGCTGCCGGCGGCTTCATCGACGACGAGCAGGAGCGCATCCGATTGGAGGAGCTCCTTCACGCTGTCGCTGTGGGGAAGATACGGGATGATCTCGATGGAGTCGCGCAGGCTCGATGCGCGCAGCATCTCTTGCACCTCCGTGCCAAGTCTGCCGATGAACTTCAAGCGAATTCTTGCAGCGTCGACTTTCCTCTCAGCCACTAGTTCCTCAAGGGCCTGCAGGAAGGTCTTCGGATTTCTTTTTCCGTACATGGAGCCGGTGTAGCTGACCGTGAAGCGCTCGTTCCGTCGAAGGTCGAGCTTCGGGTAGTCGTCGGCATCAAATCCATTCGGGAGATATGCCAGCTTCTGCCGATTGATGCGGGGCATTTTGTCGGCAATATCCTTCAGGATTCCCTTCCACGCGGCCTCAATGATGTCTGCGTCCTCGAAGACGGACGCCTCCAGCCGGCGGTCGACTCTCCGTGGGATCCACCAACGCTCCGGCGTAGACAGAAAGCCGGTCCACGGATCCCGGAATCCTGCAATCCATGGCAGCTTTGTTGAGCGGTGGAGTTTGCGGGCAATGACCGCTGTCGTGTATGGCGGCGAGGAAGAGTAAATGGCATCGATCTTTTCCCGCCGGATGATTTCAAGCCCAGCCGGCACAGCATACGGGTACCAGCCGATCCTTGCGTCCGGAATGAAGAAGGTGGCACGAACGAACTCTGCGATCGATTCCGCGACTGATCTCTTCCTGTTCGCTTGGGGGATGTTTTCGACGTCGACGGCGGCATCCGCAGGTTTGCCGGTGAGCGTCCGATACAACCTGTACGGCTCGAAGATCTTGGTGCGGTAGACCGCAGCGTGCTGTGGAATTTCGGCAAGCAGTGATTCATCGCGTGCCGGAAAGTCCGCGTCCTGCACTGTCAGGACGACGGGCTGCCATCCAAATTCCGGCAGGTACTTGACGAACTTCACGACGCGCTGCACCCCCGGCCCGCCGGATGGCGGGAAGTAATATGTGACGATGAGAACTTTCTTCACGCGGTCTGAGGTCCCACGCACGACGTGTGAGGTGCCACGCACTTCTGAAGTGCATGGCGCCTGCAGATCCTAGCTGCTCTTTTTGGCGATGACGAGCAGCCCTGTGCCGGTCTTATTCGTCATCGCGTAGTCAAGATACATAAGAAGCAGTGTAAAAGGAAGCATGAGGAGGTAATAGAAAGGGAGAAGGAGGAAGAAGAGCCTGCTCGCGTTGAGCATCACCATCGGGTATTTGATCCCGAGCCGCCAGGCGACGGAGCCGTAGGGCCCGTAGGTGAATGCGATCCGCTCGACCGTGAATCCGGCAGATTCCAGCTTTCTGCGAATCTCCTCGACACCGTACCCCGTGCGGGCATGCTCTTCGATGAAACTTTTGTCTTGCGGAGCATGGGCGTCAGAGCCGCCGAGGTTGGAGGGTGTGTTGACAAGGAGAGTGCCTCCTCGCCTCAGCGATCGGTGAAGATTTCGGAACGCTGTTACATCATCCGGGATATGTTCCATCACATCCACGGAGATGGCGAGGTCGAACTCATCCGTGTGTTCAATCTGCATCAGGTCTTCGACGGCGAATCGCACGTTGTCCAGCTTCGCGCTCTTGAAGAACCGCGTACAGTCGTCCACCTGCTCTGCCTTGACGTCGACGGCATGGATCGAGGAGGAGGGAGAGCGCTTTGCGCAGTAGTAGGAGTACTGGCCGAAGCCGGCGCCCGCGTCGAGAATCCGGAGCGGCTTGGTCGCGTTACGCAGAATGGAGCGCAGCTCGCGCTTCACATGCCACTCGCGCAAGAAGATCAAGCCGAGCAGCTTGTAGAAAAGCTTCCGGAGCGGAATGTTATCGCGAACGACGCGGCCGATGAGACCTTTGACGGGATCGTACTTCACTTAAATCAAAAAGTAAAAACTAAAAGGCAAAAATGGGAAAGATGGAAAATGAGAAACAGGAGTCTGAAGACAGAGTCCAGAACTCACATCTCACACCTCACAACCTCCAGCGCCTGTAGCAGTTTTCACCGCACCAATTCTTCTATCGCCGTAACCAGCGCATCCCAGCTGTACTTCTTCTTCTCTTCTCTCACATTTCGAACAAACTCAGCCTCACGGTTTTCTTCATAAAACCTCAACACCGCCGTTGCGACCTCGGCTGGCTGTTCAGGAGGGACGATAAAGCCGGTCTTGCCATCGATCACAACCTCGGTGAGCCCACCCACATCCGTGGCGATAACGGGTTTATCGAACTGATACGCGATCTGTACGATGCCGCTCTGCGTCGCCGAGACGTAGGGAAGCACGACCACGTCGCACGCGCAGAAATAGGATCCGACCTGGTCATTCGGGACATAATCGGAAAAGACGCGGACATCGTCCTGCAATCTGTTTTCTGCAATCTCCTGCCTGTACTTCTTCTCGTCGTCGTAGAACTCTCCAACGACAAACAGCTTGACCTTCAGACGCTCGAGGATTTTCGGCATCGCATCCAACAGCGTGTGCAGGCCTTTGTATCGACGCACGTAGCCAAAAAAGAGGATTACACGCTCGTCGGTGAGCCCGAGCTTCCGACGAGCTTCGGCCTTGGGCATACCGGCCCCGAAGATCTCGTACACAGGATGAGGCACAAGTCTGTAGCGAGCGTTTGGCTGAAACAACCGAAGATCGTCTTCCACTCCTTTGGATTGCACGATGAAGTAGTCAACGAAGCGAAATGCGAACCGCGTGAAGGCCCGGTCTCCAGGGCGCTTCTCGTGGGGGATGATGTTGTCGCAGATGAACAGGACTTTCGCACCGGTCCACCGGCGAACCAGCATGGAGATCGTTCCAAAGCACGGGCCGAAGAACGGGAGCCAGTACTTAAAGATGAGAAGATCGGGTTTCTTCCGCGCAATGGCCTCCGCGGACGAATACCATGTCAGGGGATTGATGGAGTCGATCAACTGCTCGCTGGGAACGGCATCTCCCCCTCGTTCCTCCTGGCTCTTGCCGGGGAAAAAGAGCTTGGGATACTGGCGCGAGAATGTGACGATCTGAACGTCGTGCTTCTTCGCGAGGTGCCTGTACAGCAGGGCAATGTAGTGAGCGATCCCCCCGCGCAAGGGAAACGCAGTGCCGACGAGTACGATCCTCATGGCTTCGGCCCCGATTCAACTTTGTACAGGACGGCCGGCGGGTACGTGGAGTACGTGAGCGGTCTGAGCTCCGGCGGTGCCTTCCCGGGATCGAGGAGATATTGAAACTGAGGTCTCATGCCGGCCTCCATCAGGCTGAAGTACAGATATGATGCGTGCACCTTGCGGATCTGCTCGAGGAGTTGCGGGTAGGTCTCCACGTACGGGAAGAGCTCCATCTTCATGTCGAGATAATAAGCGATGTGGGGCTTGCGAGCAATAATGATTTGGTTTCTTGCCGTATCGTCGTAATTGCTCCTGAACCATTGGCCGATGCTCACGACCTCGCGCGGCCCGGAACCAATGTTGGCCGAATTGAACTTGTACGAGTTCACGGCTGTCCACACGAGCAAAACGATGCCGATGAGCGCACCGCTCTGAACGCGCTTCCAGAACCGATAGCGGGCGAGCCTCTGCCACGTAAGCGTTTTCAGCGCAAGGATGACGTACACCGGCAGTAGATACATGGAGAACCGTTCGCCGTAAAAGACAAGCAGCAGAACGGCAAAGAAAACGAGTGCGAGAACAAAGTAACTGAGAATTCGTGGGTTCGGTCTCTCCTTCACGAAGAGGGGAATTCCGAGGAGCGAAAAGATCCCGATCTGCCAGCCCAGGAGCTTTCCGAGGTCGCTTACCGCATGGTCGAACAGGTTCCGCACCACCGTGCTGATGAACAGTCCGGGATCCGCGAAGATCACTTGTGTCAGCGATGTGAATTTCTGCGCGTCAACACTCCAGTACTGATCCCATCCGATCTTTCCCTTCGCAAACATCTCGTACGCGATGTTGAGGTAGTTCTTGTTGTAGAAGAAGCTTCCCTTCTCGATCAGACAGTAGATACCCCAGGGCGCGATCGTCAGCAGGAAGACGCCGAGATAGACGGCAGCGGTCTTCGCTCGTACCTTCCATGCCTGCTGAAACGGGTTGGCGGCAAGGATGGCCAGCGGCGCTGCTGCGGCCGCGAAGAGGCCGTTGTATCGGGTGAGGTACGCGAGACCGGCGAGGAGTGCCGAGATGATGATGTTCGACCATCGCGCTTGGTCGTGGCGCAAGAAGAAGAACGTTGACGCCGTCACGAGCGCCACGAAGAACATGTCCGTGCCGGCTGAATAGGAGTACTGAACGAACGTCGTGTTGACCGCGACGATCAGCGTGCCGATCAATGCAAGGTCGGCTCGGAAGAGCTTTTTGAGAATCTGGAAGATGAAGAACAGGGAGGCCGCTGCTGCTAATGATGAGAGCACAACTCCTGCGTGAAACAGGTCTGATGTGAAAAGAGCGATACACGCCAGAACAAGAGGGTAGCCCGGCCCGCGGAAATCTTCAATGGGGATCTTCCCCTCAAGGATGTGCCGGGCTTCCGGAACGTAACTCCAGTAGAAATCCGTCTCGACTCCGTAGTCACCAACGATGTGGTACTTCAGGCCGATGAAAACCATGACGATGAAGAACAGCGCGGCAATCGCCAGCCCCGCATAAGCGTGGTTTACCGCCTCGGGGAGGAAGGGAAACAGCGAGGTCTGAGGAACGGTCTGTTGCCTGGATTGTTTCGCCATCGAGCGTCAGTTGACTGTGCTGTCTAGCGGTCGATCACCGAGCATACCAGACGCACCCCCCGTCTGGAACCGCTTCTGATCGAATTCATCAAGAATGCACTCCGGAGAAGGATCGACAGCCTCACGGTTGGAGGAGCTTGTCACATGCCTGCGCGACTCGTTTGACGGGCAGATGTTCCATACACCGGTAGTCGGTGTTCGTGCAGGTGGCCTGGTAGAAGCAACGGCACGGCTTATCGGGCTCGAGGATGATCCCCTGCCCATACAGCTCAAACTCGTTCTTGTTGAAGATGTTGTTGAAAAGGACAATCTTCTTCCCCAACCCGATCGTGATGTGCATCGCCATCGTCACGCCGGTGACGACGAGGTCGCAGTGATCGACAAGGTCGATGAACCGCTCAAGGGGGAAATGGCCGAAGTACTTCGCCTTCGATAACCTCGCCAGTCGCTGGTTCTTCTTGTGCTCCTGCTCGCCGCCGAGAAGGACGACCTCGTATCCCTTCTTCTTCAACGTTCGGGCAAGCACGATCCAATTCTTCTCGTCCCACAATCGGGATGTCCATCGCCCGCCGCACCCCGTATTCAGACCGATCACCTTCCTGCGTTTGTCGGTCCTCCACGCTGCTCCGTCGGATGGATGGCGTTCCAGGATGTACCGCTCGCCGTTGAACGTGAACCCGCAGATCTCAAACAATTCCTCCGGATAACTCTTCGTGTTCCCTTTGCCGAGATCGTCGAAGACGCCGGCGAGATATTTTGCCTCGGCCGCCTTGTCGATTGGACTGATCACCCCATCCTTGAGGATGAATCCCTTTTTCCTTCTCGCTGAAATCTGGGCGCAGAGGGAGCACGCTTCGCGGTCTTTATCGAGATTGTAGAGAATGTCGAACTGCATCGACCGCAGGGCGACGATGTTCCGGAGCGAAAAATCGAGCGGCTCATCGACGAGGGAAGGAAGAATCTCCGGGGTGAGCGTGAGCCAGAAGATCTTCGCGCGTGGATGCGCTTCCTTCAGTTTGTGGAGCAGGGGGGTTGTTCGGATGACGTCGCCGACCGCGCCGAGCTTGATAATGAGGATCTTCTCTTCAACAGGATCGTAGTACGGGCAGGTCTTACCCTCAGTATCAACGCAGTGGACGCCGAACTGTTTGTGCGGGTTGCAGGGGATATCACCTCGAAAGGAACGGCAGTCGGTCTTCAGCTGAATCACGTTTCGCGGAGGCCCCCGTTAGTTCAGGATTTCGCGGATTGAGTACGTCTGTTCATCCCGTTGCTGGCGATTGATCATTTCGCCGAGCAGGCCGAGGGAGACAAACTGGATGCCGATGATGATGAACAGAAAGCCGAGGAGGAACAGCGGGCGGTTGCTCAGCGAAGTGCTTCCAAGGAACCACTCGACTGAGAGATAGCCGTCGATGAAGACGCCCACGGCGAAGGAAATAGCGCCCCAGAGGCCATACAAGTGAAGGGGGCGGCGGATATACCGCGTTGTGAAGAGCACGGTGAGGAGGTCGAGGAACCCCCGAAAGAACCGGCTGATGCCGAATTTGGTGCGGCCGTACTTTCGGGGGCGGTGGTTCACCACTTTCTCACCCACACGATAGCCGGCCCAGTGCGCGAGCGCAGGTATGTAGCGATGAAGCTCTCCGTAGACGCTAATCTCCTTGACGACCTCCCGGCGATATGCTTTGAGCCCGCAGTTGAAATCATGGATCGGGATGCCGGTCATCCGCGCCGTCACGAAGTTGAAGAACCGTGAGGGGATGGTCTTAGAGATCGGATCGTGGCGCTTCCTCTTCCAGCCCGAAACGAGGTCGTAACCGTCGCCCAGAGCTTCGATCAGCCCGGGAATTTCCGCAGGATCATCCTGGAGATCCGCATCCATCGTGACGACATATTCGCCCCTGGCTTCCTTGAACCCGACCGAGAGCGCGGCCGACTTTCCGAAGTTCCTTCGGAAGCGAACCACCCGGACGCGGCGATCCTTCTTGTGCATTCTTTCCAGCAAGGGGAAGGAACCATCCGTGCTCCCGTCGTCGACGAAGATCACCTCGAAAGATTTGCCCATCTCTCCCATCACGGCGACGATCTGAGCGTACAGCTCTTCGATGGATTCTTCTTCGTTGAGCAAAGGTGCCACGATCGAGACAAATGGCGCCGTCGCGGCTTGTCTCGGTGGCTTTGCGAACTTTCTGGAGATGTCCCTGGATGGATTTGGCATGGGTATGCACGATCAACCGACGCGAAAGTACTTCAAATTCGTCCGAAATGCAACGGCAGCGATGGAGGCAATTTTTCGACGGCGTTCATTGAAATTCGGCGCTTCGATCGCTATATTGGGTTCATCGAATGCTTGCTCCGAAGAAATCTCTCGGTCAGAACTTCCTGCGCGATGAAAACGTCGCTCGCAACATTGTGGGGAGTCTGCAGTTGCATTCGACCGATGTCGTGCTGGAGATCGGACCCGGTCAGGGGGCCCTCACGAAACACCTCTGCTCCAGGGCGAAGAGCATCCTGGCAGTCGAGGTCGATGAGCGAGCCATCGAATTCTTGCGAGAGACATTCGGCGGTAGTGTCAGGCTGATTCATGCAGACGTGCTGGAGGTCGCGCTCGGTTCGCTTGCTCGAGAATACAACGCCCGGCTTCGTGTCGTCGGCAACATCCCTTACAACATCACGAGCGAAATTCTCTTCTGGCTCTTTGAGAGTTGTGATGTGGTGTATGACGCAACGCTGATGGTCCAGTTGGAGGTCGCTCGCCGATTCGTTGCGCAGCCGGGGACGAAAGAATACGGGATCCTCTCGGTATTCTGCCAGTTCTACTCGACCCCTGAATACCTTTTCAAGGTCTCGCGCAACTCCTTCTATCCGAAACCGAATGTTGATTCGGCCGTGGTGCGGTTCCGCTTCCGGTCTCAGCCTCCGGAGTGCAACCGTGAGCTTCTCAAGGCCGTTGTCCGGGGGACGTTCGGCAAGCGCCGCAAGACGCTGCGGAACGGGCTGCGCTATATGGGTTTCTCCGATGATCAACTTGAGGCGGTCCCGTTTGACCTGACCCGAAGGCCGGAGGATCTGACGCTGGAGGATTTTTTGAGGCTGACGAAAGAATTAGAGCAATTCAACAAATCCTGAGCATAAAATCCCCAATCCATGCCCTGACTCGCCGGTGGATCTGACAGCTCCCATCTCTCGATAGTATCTCCCTGCATGAAAATAAAACAGCTCATCTCGCTTCTCTCAGGCGGCGATTTCATCTCAATCTGGTTTCTCCTGTTTCTGACGGGGCTCAACGTTGTTTTCCACGGTCGCGTCGCGCATTGGTGGACGATTGCGCTCGTGAACCTGGCATTGATCGCTGTGATCTTCACGCTGGCGTGGCTCGCGGAGCAGAAGAGGACGAAGCTCCTCATCGGCCTCCACCGTTGGTACTGTTATGCGATTGTCCTCTTCATCTTCAAAGAGCTCTACCTGATGGTCCATCCCATCCATCCGACCGATTACGATGAGCTTCTCATCGCTGTGGATCACTGGATCTTCGGCGTGAACCCGACTCAATGGATGGCTCAGTTTGCTCATCCTCTGCTGACCGAGATCCTTCAGATAGCGTACTTCTCGTACTACTTCCTCTTTATTATTTTGGGAGTCGAGGTCTATCGTCGCTTCGCGATCGAAAAGTTCGATCAAGCAGCATTTCTTGTCATCTACGGCTTCTATCTCTCATACCTCGGATATTTTTCCTTCCCCGCAGTAGGCCCTCGATTCACGCTGCACGACTTCTCTGCGATCAACACCGAGCTGCCGGGGATCTTCCTCACGAACGCGATGCGGGAAATCATCAACATCGGGGAATCGATTCCCACGCATCTTCCTAACCCTGTCGAATTTGTTCAGCGGGATGTGTTCCCGAGCGGACACACGGAGTTGACAATCATAACAATGGCTCTCGGATTTCGTTACAAGCTGAAGTCGAGGTGGATCCTCGCTGTGCTGGGAAACCTCCTGATCGTCGCTACTGTCTACCTGCGCTATCACTACGTCATCGATTTGATTGCCGGCGGATTGCTGGCCTGGTTCACCATCTGGAGTGGCGATAAGCTTGAAGCCTGGTGGCGGAAGACTGCGCAGAACCTCCGCGGAAGAATCTCGACTTGAAAATCAACTCAAAATACCCTATGTTCTTGTCGCGCAACATGCACACGTTGCGCACGTAGAGAGTACCAGCCGGGATGACACAAGAACAGATCTTGAGGGAACTCGAGTCGCTTGCAACAAGCAGGGGGATTTCCGTTCGGTACGAGAAGGGGGACTTCGAAGGGGGATTCTGCGTGCTGAAGGCGGAACGGCTGATTGTCGTCAACAAGAAACTGGCACCACCCAAAAAGGCCTCGGTGCTTGCCCAGGGCCTGGCCGAAATAGGCATCGAGGAGAGATACCTCAAGCCTGCGATTCGTGAGTTCATTGAAGACGAGCTTGCTCGACTTGCGCGTGCGTAGGATGGTGCGCAAGAGGGCATGCCCGCCACTGACGTGACCTGTCCAGATCAAACCGAACACCATGCACCCACCGGAACCCGTGGGCCATCGAGACTCGCCAAGTTCGGCCGGGTAAACCGTCCCTGTCATACCATCAAGGGATCTTGACGAAGAGTACGTGGAATACACTGTCCTCTTAAAGGGAATCATTATCGGGTTCGCACTCGCGCTCCCCGTGGGACCGATCGGGATCCTCTGCATTCGTAAGACCCTGGCGGAGGGGCACCTTCCGGGAATGATCGTCGGCTTCGGCGCTGCGACAGCAGATGCGATCTACGGCTGCGTTGCCGCGTTCGGACTGACGTATGTCTCGGATCTTCTGGTGACGCAACATATGTGGCTGCGCCTGATCGGCGGCGCGTTTCTGTGCTACCTGGGGATCAAGACTTTCCTGGCGCGGCCGATGGAGACATCTGCGACGGCAAATGGTCGGGGACTCCTCCGGTCCTACGTCTCCACCTTCCTGCTGACGCTGACGAACCCTTTGACGATTTTCGCATTCGTTGGGGTTTTTGCTGCCCTTGGCCTCAGAGATGGGAGCCTCGGCTACGGTACTGCCTCAACGCTTGTTTTCGGTGTTTTCCTTGGCTCGTGTTTATGGTTTTTTACTCTCAGTTACGGCATCACGCACTTTCGTCGGAAGATCAATTCTGCCGGGCTCGGGTGGGTTAACCGGATCTCAGGATTGTTGATCATCATTTTTGGTATCATTGCTATCATAAGCTTCCGCTAGATACTCTCACTGCAGCGTCTCACTCTCACGTTCCGTCCGCCTGTGCAAATCCCACGGGGGAGCAGCCGACGGACGGGAACAAGATTCATTCGAGCGGGGTGTGGATTGTCATGGAAAAGTTGAAACACCTTCTTCCGTTTTTCGTCCTGCTCGCCATCGCCGTCTGGGTCATCATTCTCGCCTTCCCATCTGCTCACCCATATGGCGGCATCCGCCTGCCGTTTGACGGGAACGCCATCAAGGATCGGTCGGAGCAAATCCTTACCGACCTAGGAGCCGATGTGGCAGGCCTGAGGGCGGATGCAGCACTCAAGGCCGATCGGGGGCTCATCCGTCAGACGCAACAGAAATTCGGCATCGAGCGATCGAACGAGCTGCTGGCGCAGCAGGTCCCGGGCTACTACTGGGAGGTGAGCTGGAAGAAACCGGAATCACTCGATCTCGCGATCGGCTCAGGCAGGAGGGAAGATGCCTCACAGCAAGCGGAACAGGTCGCTGCCCTTCTCAAGGGCGAGATTTATCTGCACCTCGATACGCATGGGCGGCTGCTAGAGCTTGAACGAAGAGTCCCGGACAGCCTGCTCCTTCCGAGCATTTCGCTTCGGGAAGCGGAGGCCCTTGCTCGTTCGTTCCTCAAACGACATACCGCGATCAGCCGCTTCATCGGTGATACCGTGGCTGTCGAGTCTGAGAAGCAGGTTGAGCAGCCGCGCCGTATGGATTTTCGATTCGTCTGGAGCGCGACATCCCCAGAACTGGGGGATCCGATCAAGGTGAGTGTCTCCGTCGCCGGCAACCTTATCTCCCGGTTCGAGGCGGCGACGACCATTCCCGAGGAATTCACGAAAAGCGGGAGCGAGCAGGTCCTTCAGATCGTACTGGCGATCGTGTACGTCGTGATCATTATCGCGATGGTGGTCATCGCGTTCAGGCGCTTCCGGTCGTACGAGATTGGGTTTCGACTTGCGACGATCGTCGGTGTGATCACAGCTCTCGCCTTCGATCTCGATATCTATCTCACGATGAAGGGGGGGGTGGGCTGGACGATGCTGGTGTCCCTCATCATCCCGCCGATCTTCATCGGCGGTGCTTTCGTTCTCGTCTGGGCGGTGAGCGAGTCCGCCGTTCGCGAGGTGTGGAAGGAGAAATTCATCACTCTCGATCTCCTCTCGAAAGGACACGTCGTTCATTCAGGGGTTGGGGAGAATGTGATCAGGGGGATCGCGCTCGGGGTGGCGAGCGCCGCAGTGTGGATGGTGACCGCCTTCATCGCCAATCGATACGTTCATCTGTGGATTACAAGCGCTGATGTGCCCACGCTGCAAGGCTTCGGGGTCTTCGCACCGTGGCTCTACGTGTTGGGGCACGGGCTCAGTGCGAATGCGTTTCAGTATGCTATCTTTGTCCTGTTCCTCGTTTCGCTACTCCGCAAGCGAATCAACTCGGCCCTTCTTCTTGTCATCCTCGCAGCACTCATCGTTGGCTTCGCGACGCAGGGTCATCTCTTCCCCCTGCTTATCGGTGTCGTCATTCAGAGCCTGGTCGCCGCCGTATGGGTGTGGACCTTTCATCGCTATGATGCCCTGGCGGCGTTCATATCCCTGTACACATTTACCATTGTGCAGGAAGCGGCAGGTTTGTTCGTTGTCGGCAATCCCACATACTCGGACTCTGGCTATATTATTGTGGGTGTGCTTGGAGCACTTCTTGTTGGCTCGCTGGCAACATTGGCCCGAAAGAAAGAGATCACGGAGTTCGATGCGATGACACCCGCCTTCGCCCGTCACATCACGGAGCGGCAGCGCCTGCAACAGGAGCTGGAGATTGCGCGCACCGTCCAGATGAGTTTCCTCCCCAAATCGAACCCGGAGGTCTTCGAGCTTGACATTGCTTCCCGCTGTGCTCCGGCTCTCGAGGTGGGAGGAGACTACTATGATTTCATCGATCTCGGTGATGGTCGGCTGGGTGTCGCCGTGGGAGATGTTTCCGGCAAGGGAACGCAAGCCGCATTTTTCATGACGCTGACGAAAGGTTTTCTCCGGGCCTTGGCAAAAGCGTCAAACTCTCCAGGTGTGGTCCTCACCCAGGTGAACGGGTTGTTTTACGAGAACGTCGACCGTGGGGTCTTCATCAGCATGGTCTACGGCGTTTTTGATACCAAGGAACGTACGCTCACGCTGGCGCGCGCCGGACATAACCCGGTGATTATGCAGAAAACCCAGGCGGATCAAGTTCAGGTCGTGAACCCCATGGGTCTTGCGCTCGGGCTCGACGGTGGGGAGGCTTTCTCGAAGTCTATTCAGGAGATGAAGCTTCCATTCCAGAAGGGGGATCTCTTTGTCTTCTATACCGACGGCTTTCCGGAGGCGATGAACAAGACCAGGGAAGAGTTCGGAGAGGAGAGGCTCTGTCAAACGATTCAGAAGTACGCTCACGGCTCTGCGGCGGAGGTCATGGATGGTGTTTTTGCCGAGACGCGCCGCTTTGTCGGAAGGGCAAAGCAGCACGATGATATGACGATCGTTGTGGTGAAGGCCGTCTGATCGCAACCACGTACGACATGCAGTTCAGGCATCAGACTTCTGTCTTGAGGGATGACACATGCACATTCTGATTGTTAACGGACCCAATCTCAATCGACTTGGAAAGCGTGAGACCGAGATCTACGGCACGACGACCCTGCCGGACATTGAGAGTCACCTGAAGAAGAAATTTCCAGGCCAGGAGTTTGAGTTCTATCAGTCGAACAGCGAGGGGGCAATCATCGACAAGCTCCAGCACGCGGCTGATGGGGCGTTCGAGGGCGTTATTATCAACCCTGGTGCGTATGCGCATTACTCCTACGCGATCCGAGATGCCATCTCGGCGCTCCGGATTCCGGTCGTAGAGGTTCACTTAACAAATGTCCACGCGCGCGAGGAGTTCCGCCATGCTTCCGTGATCGCCCCGGTGTGCAAGGGGGTGATCGTGGGCTTCGGTCCGATGAGCTATGAATTGGGGGTACGATTCCTTGTCGAGAAATGAGAAGCGCGTCAAGGTACCCGTTTCAAATCTGATGTCGATCATTCTCGCTTGCTGAATTCTGAGTTTTCTCTTCTGATCTCTCCATGATCAAGGCCGTCGTCTTCGATCTCGATAACACGCTCGTCGATTTTATGGCGATGAAGAGCCAGGCCATCGAGGCGGCGATCAATGCAATGCGTGACGCCGGGCTGAAACTCTCAGCAGAGGAGATCCGCCGGCGGATCGACGCGATCTACGCCGAGCGGGGGATCGAGTTCCAGAACGTCTTCGACCAACTCCTGTTCGATGAGTTCAGCATCGTCGACTACAAGATCCTTGCGTCCGGCATCATTGCGTATCGTCGCGCTCGTGAGGCAGCGCTCGTTCCCTATCCTCACGTCTATATGACGCTGATGAGCCTGATGAAGATGAATCTGAAATTGGCTGTGGTGTCGGACGCGCCGGGGCGAGAGGCATGGCTGCGCCTCTGTTACCTGAACCTCCATCACATCTTCGATGCCGTGGTAACGTTCGACGACACGCACACCTGGAAGCCGAGCCCCGAGCCGTTCACCGAGGCTCTGAAACGCCTTGACGTGCGGCCCGAGGAATCATTGATGGTCGGTGACTGGGCGGAGCGTGACGTCCTCGGCGCTGCGCAGGTGGGGATGAAGACCGTCTTTGCCCGGTACGGCGACACGTTCGGTACGGTCGTTTCCCATGCGGACTACGAGGTGGAGGACATCAGTCAAGTCGTTGAGATCGTCAAGCAAGAGAATGGAAGGGGGTGACGTCGATGGGAGCAATTCTGGGTATCGGAGTAGATGTCGTTGATGTGAAGCGGATGAAGATCGCGCTTGAGACGTGGGGGCCCGCGCTGATCAAGAAGATGTTCACGGACACCGAGATCTCGTACTGCAAATCGAAGAAGAAATCGCATGAGCACTTCGCGGCTCGGTTTGCGGCAAAAGAAGCCGTCAGCAAGGCGATGGAGGTGGGGTTGACCGGAAAATTCCGGTGGCGGGACGTCGAAGTGGTCAATGACCCCTCCGGTGCGCCGAAGATCATCCTCCACGACTACGTCGCGTCGCAGCTGGCACAGTGCCGTGTTCATCTTTCCCTTTCCCATACCGAGAACACCGTCGTTGCGTTTTCCATCATTGAAAAGACCGAGTCAGAAACGTAGGAGCCTGTGCCGTCTCAGCGCTGGGATTGCAACTCTGGTCAATTTTCTCTACCTTCAAGCTCGAGAGTCCACAGGCACCCCAGCAATGCATCGGCAGCATCTATGAAGCACATTGGCATCAAGAAGCTTTACTACTCGATCAGTGAGGTGAGTACGATCACGGGTCTCGAGCAGTACGTCCTCCGCTATTGGGAGTCGGAGTTTCCGCAGCTCAAGCCGGCGAAGAACCGCGCGGGGAACCGGATCTACACCAACAAAGACATCAAGCTGATCCTCTACATCAAGAAGCTGTTGAGGGACGAGCGGTACACGATCGAGGGGGCGAAGCGGGTTCTTGAAGAGTACGTGCCAGAGTCGGAGGGTGCTGAGCAACTGGAGCTGCTGAGTGTCCCGCCGAAGAAGAAGATTCAGGATGAGGAGATCCGCACCGACATGCTCGAGGTGAAACAGTTCCTCGAGGAGCTGGCGGAGCGGTTGAAATGAGTTTGGGGAGATGAGTTTCAAGTTTCCAGATTTCCTTCAGAGGAAGACGAGTTCATACTCTTCAATCCCTCCTGCATTCTGACTTCTGCTTTCCACCCCCTGCACTCCTTACCAATCCACTGCACTCTTTTGCTGGAAGTTTTCTAGAAATCTTTATACCTTTTTCGCCATCACGAAGCATCGCGAAACCCACCGGGAATCTGCACTCGACCCACGTCATGCTTTGCTTCGCCTCTGTCCGATTTCGCACATCTTGTGCGACAGGAGCCGTATGAACCTCTCGTCTATCGCTCGCGGGCTTGTCGGTCTCGTGATTGTCACCGGTCTCGCCTATCTCTTCTCACCAAAAAAGCGATCCATCAATTGGAGGCTGGTGGCCGTCGGCATGGGCCTTCAATTTGCGTTTGCCCTCTTGGTTATCAAGACGACACTCGGCAAAGAGCTCTTCAATGCGATCAGCAAAGGGTTCGTGCGGCTCTTTGCTTTCGCTATAGAGGGTGCCCAGTTCGTCTTTGGGTCGCTGGCGACCCCGGCCGGTGCCAAGGGAAGCCTCGGTGTCTTCTTCGCCTTTCAAGTGCTGCCCACAATCATTTTCTTTGCCTCGTTCATGGCGATCCTTTATTATCTTGGCGTCATGCAGCGCGTTGTCAAGGGGATGGCATGGGTGATGGCGAAGTTCATGCGCGCAAGCGGTGCGGAGTCCCTCTGTGTCGCCGCCAATACCTTTATGGGACAGACCGAAGCGCCCCTCGTCATTCGTCCGTATCTGGCGACCCTTACGCAATCCGAGTTGTTCACGATCATGACCAGCGGCATGGCCCATATCTCGGGAGGGGTCATGATCGCGTACTATACGTTGCTGGGTGCGGCGTATGCGCAGGCGCAGGGAGCGCCGCTTGACCCGTCGCAGGTGTATTTCGCCGGGCATCTCCTCGCAGCCGTCATCATGGCCGGGCCTGCAACGATCGTCGTTGCGAAGATGCTGATCCCGGAGGCGGCAGAACCGCTCACCATGGGAACGGTGAAATTGAAGATTGAGAAGTCGTACTCCAATGTCATCGAAGCCGCGGCCTCGGGCGCTTCCGACGGTGTGCGGCTCGCGATGAACGTCGCTGGGATGCTGATCGCATTCATCGCGGCGATCGCGTTGATCAATTTTCTCCTGGGCCTGCTGGGCGATGCGACGGGACTCAGCTCCCTTTGCCAGACGCAATTCGGCAGGCCCCTTTCCCTCGAGCTCCTGTTCGGATTGGTCTTCCAATTCATCGCTTTTGCGATCGGGGTGCCCTGGGGTGACGCCCTGAACGTCGGCAGCCTGATGGGGGTCAAGCTTGTGCTCAACGAGTTCGTTGCCTACACAAAGATGGCGGATGCGCTCTCGGCCCATCAGCTGTCGGAGAAAGCGATTGTGATTTCGACCTATGCGCTCTGTGGGTTCGCGAACTTCTCATCCATCGCGATCCAGATCGGCGGCATTAGCCCGCTTGCAGAGAACCGGCGAAGCGATATCGCCAAGTTTGGCCTGAGGGCCGTCCTCGGCGGTACCATCGCAACATGGATGACAGCCTCGATTGCAGGAATGTTCGTGAACTGAATCCTCTCGGCGTGCTGGCTCAGCAATTTCTGTTCATACGAAGGAAGCACCGATGAACAACTCTTCAAACAAGTATAGATGGTTTGCGCTCGGAGACTTCAATGGATTCTTTGGCTTGATGTTCGACAACCTGACGGTGCTCTCTTTTCTCGCCGGCATTCTCGTCTTTGTCTTCAAATTCCCCGCTGATATCGTCTATACACGGATGTTTCCCGGCACGGCCTTCGGCGTTCTCTTCGGTGATCTTGTCTACACGTGGATGGCGTTTCGACTCTCGAAAAGGACGGGGAACAGGACGGTCACCGCGATGCCGCTGGGACTCGACACGCCGTCGACGATCGGCATGGCGCTCGCTGTGCTCGGTCCCGCGTTCCTTGGCCTGAAAGCGGAGGGAATGTCGGAGCACGATGCCGCGATGATGACGTGGTACATCGGCATGGCAACGATGGTGGTGATCGGTGTCATTAAGGTCATCTTCTCCTTTATCGGCCAATGGGTGCAGAAGGTTGTCCCCCAAGCGGGCCTGCTCGGATCGCTGGCAGGGATCGGTCTTGCGCTGATCGGTTTGACGCCGCTGCTCGATATTTTCGGAATGCCGGTGATCGGCATGATATCGCTCGGTCTGATCCTTTACTCGCTCGTCGCGAGGATCCGGTTGCCGAAGAACTTTCCGAGCGTCTTCGCCGCGATTTTTGTGGGAACCGTGATCTACTACCTGCTGGGATCCACAGGCTGGATGGGAGGGACGTATGCGGGTGCACCGGCGATGGACCTCCACTTCGGATTGCCGGTACCGACGCTGGGTTTCCTGGATGGATTCGCGCGGGCGCTGAAGTACTTGCCGATTGCAATCCCCTTTGGTCTTCTGACGGTTGTCGGCGGGATCAACGTGACGGAGAGCGCGCGGGTTGCAGGGGACGATTTCAACACGCGGAGCATCCTGCTGACGGAAGCGATTGCGACGCTGATCGCGGGGGTCTGCGGTGGTGTGGCTCAGTCAACACCGTACATCGGCCAACCGGCATACAAGCGAATGGGATCGCGTGCCGGCTATACGCTTCTCACAGGACTTTTCATAGGGCTCGGCGGCGTCCTGGGTTATGTTTCCTTTTTCGTTGAGTTGATTCCTCGCGCGGTTCTCGCCCCAATTTTGATTTTCGTCGCATTAGACATCATGGTGCAGTCGTTCCTTGCATGTCCGGCACGCCACGCGCCGGCGGTCGCGTTCGCGTTCTTTCCCACGGTGGCACGCTTGCTGGCGATCAAGTTGAGCAATCCAGACATCGTGCCGCTGGAGAACTTCCAGCGACTTCTCACCGCGCCCGGGAAACCACTCCCGGAGATGCTCGTCACGATTGCTCTCGGCAACGGTTTCATCCTCACTGCAATGTTGTGGGGAGGATTTCTGGCAGAGCTCATCGATCGGCGGCTGAAGCTGTCTGCCGTCTACCTCTTCATTCTGGCGGTGTTTACGTTCTTCGGGATCATACATTCCGCGTCGCCCGATGGTGTCATGTATCTTCCGTGGACGCTGGACGCTCTATCGCAGAAGATCCCGTACCAGTTTGCGCTTGCCTATGCCGTGTTCGCGGTGATGCTGCTGCTATTTGCGCTGACGAAGGAATCGCGCGAGCCGATTCCGGAGCATGAATAGAGCATCTTCCTGAAGTCCGTCTGGTTGCTTTGTGAATCATAGTTTGTTAGATTCAAATGGTAGCACTCTTCTCCCGTTCTTTTACATTTTGATTTTTGTTCTTTGATATTTGACTCATCTTCGGAACGTAGCGCAGCCCGGTAGCGCACTTGCTTGGGGTGCAAGGGGTCGCGGGTTCAAATCCCGCCGTTCCGACGAAGCATGGTAGGGTGTCCCGCACAGACAACGTGCGGGATCCTGAAATCGACCGACAAGTTAGCTTCACTTCGTTCGCTAACTTGTGTCGATTTCGGACAAGAGGTCGTGTCCCGCCAATCGACGACGGGATTTCGCGAACAACGCTCAAGGTTCTCTGCCAAGAGACGTGGCGGAAAATCTTCGTTTTGACAATCCCGACGCTTTTTGTCGGGGCCGTTCCGACGACGGAATTTCAAAATGCGAATTGACAACTATTGAAAATTCGAAATTTGCATTGTGTGTGGACGCATCAAGCCCGATAACCGAGATGTGAGGACCTGGGATGGAGATCAAGACCCGAAAGAAAATCGTCCTCGTCGGGGACAAAGTGCTGATCGCTCCGGACGCGGATGCGGATCGCACAGCTCACGGCCTGTACCTGCCTCCGGGTGTGAAGGAGAAAGAGAAAATCCAGAGCGGCCTCGTGGTGCAGGTCGGACCCGGCTATGCTGTCCCCAACCCTCACTATCTTGACCAGGAGCAATGGTCAACCACCCCCAAGGATCCCATCAAGTACCTTCCACTCCAGGCTGAAGAGGGGGATTACGCGTTGTTCTTGCGGGACTCTGCCATTGAGATCGAGTATGAAGAACGCAAGTACCTCATCGTTGCTCACTCTTCGATCCTCATGCTGATCCGCAGAAGCGAGTTCGTCGAAGGGTTGGAGTCATAGGGAAGGGGATGTGGAGAGGGACCTTCGGATTTTCAGTCACGAAAACGTCCTCGAGCAGATTAAAACGGCCGAGTACCGCAACGGCTACTATGTCCTCGAATTCTATTCCGAGAACAACAAGCCCTCCTCGCGGCCGACCGCGGTTATCGAGAAATTCTATCTCTACCCCTCCGGTGGCACTCTGCGCGACAGCAATTTCCAGCTCCTCTTCTATGATTCCCGATACGATACCTACCGTGGATTCAGGCCGCCTCACCCGACGCGACGAGAACCAGAGCCCTAGACCAGCCGCCGGGGGAACGTTTTACCGACTCCGTTGTTATTAATTCTACACCATTTCGTAACCCTCGCAGCAATTCTGAAGGAGGAGAACGCGGATGTATGATATCTTGATTCAGCGGATGCGGGACGAAGTGACGACCACGGGCGCGCAAGAGCTGCGAACGCCGGCGGAGGTCGATCGAGTACTCCCGAGCACGAAAGGAACGATGCTTGTCGTCGTTAATTCGACATGCGGATGTGCTGCAGGGGCCGCTCGTCCGGCATTGGCGAAGGCGATGCAGCATAGTGTCACGCCTGATAAGCTGGTGACGGTGTTTGCAGGGATCGATCGAGAAGCGACGGCCCGCGCACGAGAATACTTCACCGATCAGCCCCCTTCCTCCCCATCCTTTGCTCTGATGCGGGACGGGAAACTGGTTCAGATGATTCACCGCTACCAGATTGAGGGCCGCACGCCGGATCAGGTTGCGGCGACTCTCGTCCAAACGTTCGACCAGCACTGTATTTCAGAAAAGAAGCAGGCCGTCTGAGACGCTTGCTGATGTGATCGTAGATGCCCACATTGGTGGTGTTGGTGTGGGCATTGCCGTATGAGCCCCCGTAGGCAGTTCGGAGTATAGCCGAAATCAAACAACTATCTAGGTGAAGCAATGAAGACAAAGGTCTCTGTGTCGTCGGTCGTGCTCGTGCTGGCAAGTCTGTTGGCCGATGGATGCTCGGATAAAGCGAGCAACCCAATGAGCGCCGACCAGCAACCAGTCCCCCCACCAACGACAAGTTCAGGGGTATCGTTTCAAACGGACATCAAGCCGATTTTCCAAACGCACGGTTGTGCCTCGTGCCATGGCGGCAACGGCGGTCTCTTCGTCGGCTCCGTGGCCCAGCTGCTTCAAGGAGGCAGCCATGGTCCCGCCATCGTTCCCGGCAACGCCGATGCCAGCAACATTGTCAAGAAACTCAGCCCCAACCCACCGTTCGGTGACCGCATGCCGTTTGGCGGCCCTTACTTGCCGGACAGCACGATTCAGCTCATTAGAACATGGATCAACCAGGGTGCAAAGGACAATTAACCCGGCTCCTATGGCTACGTACGCACACAGACTCGAATTCTTGCTCGCCCTCTTCGCTGTGGGCTCCGTGCTCACCTTTATGAGCTTTGATCTCGGGCAGGAGAAAGACCAGAAGAAAGACCCGGAGGTTTCGTACGCGAAGGAGATCGTACCGATCATTCAGAAGCATTGCATCAGTTGTCATTCATCCGATGAAGAACGTCCAAGCGAACTCTACATGGATTCCTTCGACGCGCTGATGAAAGGGGGTCGGCATGGGAAGTGCATTATCCCGGGTAATGCGAAAGAGAGTATCGTCTATCAGAAAATCCAGCCGAATCCTCCTTTCGGGCGGTGGATGCCGCCACCCAAGAAGCTGAAGCTCAGCCCCGAGCAAATCGATCTTTTCCGCCTCTGGATCGACCAGGGGGCGAAGAACAACTAGGAGAGAGTTGTTTCCAAAGATCCCAGTCTCGATATTGGGGTTGTCCGTAATCTCAGATCTCATTGCCGGGTTATCAGCCGATGGTACTTGAGCCGATCAAGACAACCCTCGTTCATAAGATTCTTCCTTCCAGCGCCCCCCAGGCAGAGCAACAACCTGCCCTCATTCTCCTGCATGGCCGCGGTACGGACGAAGATGACCTGCTCGGCTTGGCCGGGTATCTCGATCCGCGCTTCTTCATCGTAAGTGCCCGGGCCCCCTTTCCGTTCCCGAATGGCGGCTTCGCGTGGTATCAGATCCTTGAGGTTGGGACTCCCGATCCGCAGCAATTCGACGAGAGTTACCGGCGGTTGAGCCAGTTCGTGGAGGATGTCAAAGTGAAATACCCAGTCGATCCCGGCAGCGTTTTTCTCCTGGGCTTCAGCATGGGGAGCATCATGTCACTCGCCCTTTCGCTGACGAAGCCCGGTGCGTTCAAGGGCGTCATAGCGCACAGCGGCTACATCCCGGAGAATACGTCGTTGCGTTTCCGGTGGCAAGAGCTTGCCGGTCTCGGTCTGTTCGTTGCCCACGGGACTGAGGATCCTGTCATCCCGATCGAATTCGGGCGGCGGGCCCGCGAACTTCTTTCGAAGACCCGGGCCGATTTTGTGTACCGGGAGTACCCCATCGGCCACACGATCAGCGAGGAAAGCCTCTCGGATTTCTCTGCGTGGCTTCGAAAAAAGCTTGATGTTCCAGGAGATATGAAGTAGATTTTCGGAACAGCATCTGAAGCCTCTCCCTTCCTTGACAGTACCACTTGTGAAGAAAGCCAAGAAAACCGCGACGTCGAGCTTCGGTACCTCCGGTCGTGTCAGCCACGACTCCTCTTGGTTCTACCGCAGCCGCCTGTATCAGCGGCCCGCGCCTGTTCCCCCGGTGGCAACAGGGGAGAATCCCGTTTCGACCGACGTCCTGAACCGGATCCTCTGCAAGAACAGCGAATCGATGGAGGAGCTCCCGGATCGTTGCGTTCATCTCATGATCACCTCCCCGCCGTACAAGGAGTATGATGAAAACTTGACGCTCGAGGAATATCGGGGTCTTCTTCGGCGAGTATTTCGGGAGACCCATCGGGTCCTTATTGAGGAAGGGCGGGCATGCGTCAACGTTGCCAACGTCGGTCGGAAGCCGTACATCCCCTTTCACGCCTTCATCGCGCAGGGATATGCTGGATCTCGGGTTCGCAATGCGGGGAGAGGTTATT
>Ga0315281_10002011_pt1 | contig 30214 bp, 28 predicted proteins | sample YL17G07_0_MG_FD_204540 | JGI IMG/M metagenome (GOLD analysis project Ga0315281, IMG submission 204540) | Sediment microbial communities from Yellowstone Lake, YNP, Wyoming, USA - YL17G07_0 | ecosystem: Environmental > Aquatic > Freshwater > Lake > Sediment | place: USA: Wyoming | collected...
CCGAGGAGACGCCTATGCCCTGACCGCCGCCACCACCACCGCCGAGGTCGAGGGTGGCTCAATGCTCGTGGCGATCACTGGCTCAAACCCCGCGGCGATTGACAGTCAGGAAGAGCCCGAACTGGTTCCAGACAGCGAGAAACTTGGAATCGACTGGCCTCGGTCCCTGTTGCCCACTCCGGTGGGCATATCGGTGTAGCTCGCCGACCAACGAATACCACAGCTCCGGGAGCGGATCGTCCGAGCGCAATGGTAGGGAATCAACGATTCTGGCCACGTCCTGGCGGTGACTACGCTCCTCATCTCCGCGATCTTCAGCCGGAGCGCGGAAAACCAACGGGCGAAGAACATCGCGAATGCTCGCCTCCGCCTCCCGCATGAGATGGCCAACGACATGCGTAGTCGTTGCGTGGTTGCGCGAGACCGCATGGCAAGCCCCGTCGTAGAACGCTCCAACCGCAGGTCCGTAACTCGCGCTCAGTTCCGTGGCAAGCCAGGCGTCGTCCGGTGCAAGGGGGTCAGCCATTCGTTCTGCTCCTTGTCGAAACTCCCTCTAGGTGTGGATCTCAATGGTACTCGCCGCGCACGTGCTGCCGGAGCTACTCAAAGTGGCGGAAGGGAAGCCCGCTTGTCCGGGCAATCCGCCCGCGCTTTCCTACGCGGCAGCAGAAGGCGGGCGGCGCCGCTCGGGGCATGGTCTCTTCAGGCCGCCCGACCACGCTCACTCGCGCAGCTTGAACCGCTGGATCTTGCCCGTGGCCGTCCGTGGCAGGGTGTCCACCACTTCGATCCAGCGCGGGTACTTCCACATGCCGATGGCGGCTTTCACATGGTCCTTCAACGATTGTTCCAGGGCCGCGGAGCCGCTCGCCCCTTCCCTGAGCACTACGTACGCCTTGGGCTTCAGCAGCCGGTCGGCATCCTCCTGCGGGACGACCGCCGCTTCGAGGACAGCGGGATGCGAAGCGAGCGCCGACTCCACTTCGAACGGCGACACCCAGATGCCGCTCACCTTGAACATGTCGTCAGTGCGCCCGCAGTAGGTGTAGTAGCCGTCTGAATCGCGAGTGTACTTGTCGCCCGTGCGCGTCCAGCGTCCCTCGAACGTGTGACGGCTCTTCTCGCGCTGGTTCCAGTAGCCTTCGGCCGCTGACGGCCCGCTCACGACCAGCTCGCCGATCTCTCCGGCTCCGACCTCTGCGCCGTCCTCGTCAAGCAGCTTCGCCTCATAGCCGGGGACGGGCGTCCCGCTCGTCCCATAGCGGACGGCGCCGGGCGTGTTCGACACGAAGATGTGCAGCATCTCCGTGGACCCAAGACCGTCGACGACTTCGACCCCGAAGCGCTCTGCCCACGCCCGGCCTATGTGCTCGGGCAAGGCTTCGCCAGCCGAAACGCAGAGCCGAAGCCGCCGCGATCCAGACGCTGGCGTGCAGGACGCGTCCGCGAGTATCGCCGCGTAGAGCGTCGGCACGCCGAAGAAGATCGTGGGCTGCTCCCGTTTCATCGTCGCGAAGACCGACTGCGGCGTCGGCCGCTCGTCCAGCAGAATGGACGTGGCGCCCACGGACATGGGAAACGTCATCGAGTTGCCCAGGCCGTACGCGAAGAAGAGTTTCGCGGCCGAAAAGACAACGTCGCCGGCGCGGATCTCGAGGACACCCTGCCCGAACGCCCGCGCGGTTGCCGCCAGGCTGGAGTGGACGTGCTTGACGCCCTTGGGCATCCCGGTCGAGCCGGACGAGTAGAGCCAGAACGCCACGTCGTCGGCGCACGTGTCCGCAGCGGCTTCCGCCGGCGCGGCCGCATCGAGCAGCGATGAGAGGAGCGATGTACCGGCCGGGGCCTCCGTCTCGCCGGCAACCACGATCGTGACGGCGCCGGTCATGTCGCCCAGCGCTTCGCGCAGGACCGGCAGCAGCGCTCCGGACACGACAACCAGGCCTGCCCTGGAGTCTTCGAGGATGTACCGGTATTGGTCCGCGCCCAGGAGTGTGTTCAGGGGGACGGGCACCATTCCCGCGCGGATCGCCCCCCAGAAGACCACGGGAAAATCGACCGTGTCCAGCATCAGCATCAGCACGCGCTCCTCGCGTCTCACCCCGAGCTGCCCGAGGGCGGGCCCGACGCGCGCCACGCGGTCCTCGAGCTGCCCGTAGGTCAACTCGCGCGTGCGGTCGCGGAATGCAACCTTGCCGCCTGGCGGGCCGCTTGCGTTCGTATCGACGAACTCGACGGCCGCGTTATACCGTTGAGAACTCATGGCTCTTCTCTCCCGGGGGTAGTGCCGCGGCCGTCGCGACGCACGCCGCCGTCATGACGCCGGCGCCTCCTCGCTCCTTCCGGTTACGGGTCGATCCGGACGTATTCGAAGTCGCCCGGCCGGTTGTCGATCCCGACCTTCGGGGGCGCAATCCACGCGGCGAAGTGCCCGGGCCGGACTTCGGGCTGCATCAGACTCCCGATGAAGTCCCCGTCCGCTGTCGATGGCAGCCACGAATCCTTCAGACGGTCCCACTCCTCTGCGGGCAGGAGCTCGCCCTCAGGGGACGCTTCCACGCCAGCGAACTGGCCAACGTGCCGGTTGAAGGCCACGTGCGGCAGCGACAGGGTGAAGTCGTATCCGAACGAAGCGATCGTCTTGTTCCAACGGTCGACTCCGCGTTGGCAGTCGACCACGTAGTCGTCCCGCAGCCTCATGTTCAGCGACGTCAGCGCGGGTTCGAGCACACGCTGAATGCTGCCGTCCACCAGTCGCAACACCGGGTAGGTGTCGTTCACGAGCTGATGGTCGTCCTCAATCTTCGTTTCCTGGTACCGGCCCTTGAGCCCGGAGCGGAAGAAGTTCGCTGCGTTGGTGGAGATCTCCGACCCGAACAGGTCGAGCGACAGCGTGTAGTGGAGGTTGAGCTTCTTCTGCATCGTTGGCAGGTCGACGACTCCCAGCGTGCGTACCGCCTCCGTGTCCGCCGGGTCGTCGACGCCGTTGGCTCGCATCGCGGTGCAAGTCGCCTCGATCACCCGGCTGATCCCGGACGCGCCCACGAACATATGGTGGGCCTCCTCGGTCAGCATGAAGCGGCACGTGCGGGAGAGCGGATCGAACCCGGACTGTGCCAGGCTCTCGAGCTGCATCTTCCCGTCGCGGTCGGTGAAGTAGGTGAACATGAAGAAGGAGAGCCAATCGGGCGTCTCTTCGTTGAAAGCCCCCAGCATGCGCGGCGCGTCCTCGCTGCCCGATCGCCGACGCAACAGGTCGTCAGCTTCCTCGCGGCCGTCCCTGCCAAAGTACTTGTGCAGCAGGTACACCATCGCCCAGAGGTGGCGGCCTTCCTCCACGTTCACCTGGAACAGGTTGCGAAGGTCATACAGCGACGGCGCGGTCTTGCCCAGGTGCCGCTGCTGCTCCACGGAGGCAGGTTCCGTATCCCCCTGGATCACGACGAGCCGGCGGAGCATCGCGCGGTACTCGCCGGGCACTTCCTGCCAGGCTGGCTCGCCCTTGTCGTTTCCGAACGGGATCACGCGGCCGGGGTGCGCGGGCGCCAGCAGGATTCCCCAGCGGTAGTCGGGCATGCGCACGTGGTCGAACTTCGCCCATCCCCTGGGGTCGACGCTCACCGCCGTGCGCAGGTAGACGAGCGACTCCTGGAAGCCTTCCGGCCCCATGTCGCGCCACCAGTTCAGATACCCCGGGTGCCACGATTCGAGCGCCCGCAGCACCCTCGGGTCCTCCGCGAGGTTCACGTTGTTGGGGATCTTTGTCCCGTAGTCGACCGCGCCGGCGTCAGCCATGATCTGCCCTCCCTCGAGAACCGGAGGTCATATTCGCTCCACATCGAAACGAGGCTTTTGTCCCGTCCCGTAGCGTTGAAGCGCCCCCTCTGGGCCAACGGCATTGGAACGCTGGAAGACCCAGTTCTGCCACGCCGTGAGCCGGCCGAAGACTTTCGACTCCATCGACTCCACGCCTGCAGACCGCAGGTTCGCCTCCATCGCCGTGAGCGCATCCGGCGAAAACGAGAGGCGCTCTTCCTGGAACAACCGGAGGTCGTCCTCCCAGTCAATCTCCTCAACCGCGAACGTGACGAGGCCCAGGCGTTCCGCCTCGACCGCCTCCAGGGGACGTCCTCGCGCCGCCTCGGCCGCACAGAGGTCCTCCGGACGTCCGCCGAACCTGGTCGCGAGCCGCGTGACGCCGTTGGTCGCTGGATACCAGCCGAAATTCGCAGGGCTGAGGGTGATCGTCGCCGCGCCCGGCGTACCTGGCATCTCTCCGTCGAGCATGTACGACCTGTCTGCGGCGAAGGCCAGCTCCGCCAGCGTCCCGGCAAAACACGATCCCGGCTCGATGACCGCCACCAGCGACGCCGACGTGAGGTCGAGCCGCCGCAGGACCCGCTTCCAGAGCAGCCTCACCTCGCGCACGAACCAGTGCGAGCTGTTCGCTTCGAGCAGTCCATCAACGGCAGCCGCGATCAGCGGGTCGCCCTCCGTCTCGAGCACGATCACACCCACCGCGGGCTCGTTGAATCGAATGTTCAGGATGGCGTCGTCCAGCTCCCTCGCCGCCCTCACGCACCAGCTCGCCGCTCCGAGCGCGTACAAATCGGAAACGTCCGCCGGACATTCCGCAGGCCCCCGCACGGTGAGCGTCGCCACGCGCCGTGCTTCGTCGAGCGCGACCTCTACGGTTGAGTACTCCCAGCCGCGGCTGCCTTCCGTTCGCGTGACTTCGGGCAGCAGGACGGGCGCGGGTGTCTCGTCCGTTGGCTCTGATGCCGCCTCTGCGGCGAGCCGTTGGACGGTCTCCGGGAGCCGGGACCGCGGGACCGCTTCGTCGATGAGCCTCCACTCGAACGCTCTGCCAGCCTTGGCGCCCTCCTCCAGCGTGCAGAAGACGTCGGCGAGGTCTCGCCTGACGCGCCGCTTGTCCACGAGCCGCGTCAGCCCGCCGGTCCCGGGAAGCACCGCCAGCAGGGGCACCTCGGGCAGCGACACCGACGACGACCCGTCGTCCGCCAGGACGATCCAGTCGGTCGCGAGGGCGAGTTCGTAGCCGCCTCCCGCCGCGGTCCCCTGGATGACCGTGACGTACCGCTGCCCGGAATGCTCGGTGGCGTCCTCGATCCCATTGCGCGTCTCGTTGGTGAACTTGCAGAAGTTGACCTTGTGGCGATGCGAGGCCCCCGCGAGCATGCCGATGTTTGCACCGGCGCAGAAGACGCGGTCCTTGCCTGACTCCACAACCACGAGCCGCACCTCAGGGTGCTCGAAACGGAGGCGCTGAATTGCGTCGGCCAGCTCGATGTCCACGCCGAGGTCGTACGAATTCATCTTGAGCTGGCAGCCCTCGAACAGTGAGCCCTGCTCGTCGACGTCGAGGATGAGCCTCGCGACCTGGCCCTCCGTCTGCAGCCGCCAATGGCGATAGGCGGAAGGATGCGTCCGAAATTCCACCCTGGGGTCGGTGGCCGCGCCCATCGGGACTCCTGTTGCCGGTTTGTCGCCGCGCACCCGGATCTCGTGCTACGACTGCCAGACAATACAGCCGCCGGGCCTCCGTTGCAGCGGGTCCCGGCTGCTGACGCGGCTCAGGTGACAGCGCCGATCCGTTTCAGGTCGGCAACTTCATCCACGCTCATGCCGAGAACGTCCAGCAGCACGTAGTCGTTGTCGTCTCCCGGGAGGGGGCCAGGTGTTCGCGCGGGCGGTGGCGCGTTCGAGTAGCGCAGCGGCGTGCCGTGGTAGTGCAGCTCGCCGAGGCCCGGCATCGTCAGCCGGTCGAAGTGCTGCCGTTCGGCGAGGTGCTCATCCCGGTAGAGCATGTCGACGCCCGATTCCACCACGCTGACGGGCACCTTCCTGGCGTCGAGGAGCGCGAAGACGTCCCAGGCTGTGTGCGTGCGCGTCCATTCCGAGAGGCGGCGCTCGATCATGTCTTCCTGCGCCTTTCGGCCCTCCACAGAGCTGAGGCTCCCGTCCCGGAGGAGGTCTTCCCAACCGGCGGCCTCGCACAGGCTCGCCCACTGCTGGTCGGTCATCACGGCCACGGCGCACCAGGTGTCGTGCAGCAGCCCGTCGGCGAGCCGTTCATCCCGGCAACGGAAGACGCCGTGCGGGGCCGCGCTCGCATGCCGGTTGCCGAGGAGCGGCGGCGGCGTCCCGGTGAGCGCCTGCTCCATCAGCGGCACGCCGAGAAGGTTCACCGAGGCTTCGAACTGCGACAGTTCCACGAACACGCCCCTGCCCGTCCGGTTGCGCTGGAGGACAGCGGCGACGATGGCCATCGCCGCATGGGTCGCCGCCACGTAGTCCGGCAGGGCGGCACTCGGGCCGATGGGCGTCGTCTCGTGGTCGCCGCTCGCTCCATTGATCCCCGCGAAGGCCTGGAGGGTCACCCCAAAGGAGGCGAACGAGCGGTACGGCCCGCTCAGAGCTATGCCGGGCATCCGCAGGACGACCAGGCGCGGGTTGATCGTCTGGAGTTGCTCCCAGGTGAAGCCGAACTTCTCTGGCGCGTCAACGCTCAGGTTGTCGAAGAGGACGTCGGAGGTTTCGAGCAGCCGGGCGAGGACCTGGCGCGCCTCCGGCACGTGCAGGTCGAGGGAGATGCAACGCTTGTTCGACATGTAGTCCGGGAGCATGGACAAGGAGGGGACTCCTTCGACCGAAATCCCGCGCCACGATGCTCCAGGCGCGGAGTGCGGGATCAGCGAGATCACCTCCGCGCCCTGGGAAGCCAGGATGCGCCCCGCGAGCGGGCCGGCTACCCACATCGCCAGCTCCACGACCCGCAGCCCGGAGAGCAGCCCCATGCCTACGCCCTCTCCAAGATGGGAACGGAGAGCAACCCCTGCCGACCCTCGTCCATGCCGGGCGCAATCCGCGCGGCCGCCGTCGAACCGTCGAATCGCAGCGGGCTCGACGGAAAGCGGAGGTGACCAAACGTGGGATGGTCCACGGCCTGGAAGAAGCCCCGGGCGGCGAGCTGCGGACTTTCCACAAGGTCTGCGGCCGTGCTCAGGCTCATGATCGCGATGCCTCGCTTCTGGGCCTCCTCCATGAGCGTCTGCTTCGGGTGGAGTTTGAAGAAGTCCGAGAGGATGGCTGTGACCGCGTCGCCGGCATCCCTGAAGCCGGGCGCGTCGAAGGCGAACTGCGGACCAAGGAGCGCGGGCTCTCCGAATTCAGCCAGCCACGCGGCGAGGGCGCCCCAGTGGCGGGCGGTGAGGGCCACGAGACCAACCCAGCCGTCCTGGCATTCGAACATCCCGTATGGCGTGGCGGTGTTGCGATTTCGGCCCCAGCGGCCCGGCAGGACCTCCAGCATCTCCCAGCAGTTGGGCGCGGCGGCTTCGAGCGTGAATTGCGGAATGCACTCCTGCATCGAGATGTCGAGGTGCTGGGCGCCGTGCGTATCGCGTCCGAAGAGCGCGAAGACCACGCCGGTCGCCGCGTACATGGCCGGGAGGTGAAGCGACTGCTCGCCGCCGAGCCGCTGCGGCGGCCCGTCCTCCATGCCCGTCATGTGCATCAGGTGGCCGCTCGCGAGCGTGACGATGTCTGTCCCGGGCGAATGTGCCCGCGGTCCGTGCTGCCCGAAGGGCGTGACCGACGCCAGGATCAGCCGGGGCCGGCGCGCCGCGAGCTCTTGAAAGCCAAGCCCGTTCGCGGCCAGGAAGCCGGGCGGGAAGCACTCGAGCACGGCGTCACAGCCGGCGACGAGCTTGAGAAGCTCCGCTCTCCCGCGCTCGTCCTCGAGGTCCACGACGACGGAGCGCTTGCCGCCGTGATAGCGCTCGAAAGAGAGACTCGTGCTGCCGCCCGATTTCTCTGCGGTTGTTCCCGCGCGGCGCATGGGTTCGCCGCCGGGCGGTTCGACCTTGATAACCTCGGCGCCGAGATCGCAGAGCAGCCGCCCTGCGTACGCGACCGCGTCGCCAGCGAGTTCGAGGATACGGACGCCTTCGAGAGCTGACACGGTGGGGCCCCGGTCCGCGCCAGCGTTGTGCCTGTGCGCTGCGCTATCCTGCCGAGCCGTGACCGGGCTGTAAAGCTGTCTTCCCTTCGTTTCTAACGGTCTTTAGGATTCGCGGGATGGTGTCCCAGCAGGAGGAAGCCGGGAGTGCGAGTGGGAGTTGCTCTCATTGTCGGAGGTTTCGCGTCGATGTTTGGGGGGTTTGTGGGGGTCGGCTGCAATGAAAGCGGAACTCGGGATGGGGATGCGGCGACATCCGTCGCATCCCCATCGAAGGTTTTGGCGTCGGCCACGCCGGCGGCCCTTGATGTAACGCCCACGAGCAACACCTCCGTCCCCGAGTTCTGCTTCCCGCAGTCGCCGCATGGCCTCAGCATCGGCCACGAGCCATTCTGCGTGACGTGGGTGGACCGCTTCTCGGGCGAGATGGGGTTCGTCATCCGGTTGACGTACCTCGGGTCCGGCGAGACGTTCCAACACACGGTCGGCGCCAACGTGACCGAGTTTGTCTTTCCTCCGGGAGAAGACCCGTTCGCTGCGCCGCCCGATGTTTGCGCGAGTCATGGTGCTTTCGAGGTGGTGCTCTCCGCGATGCGGGACGGGAAGACTGAGGAGTTCGACAGAGTTCTCACGTACCTCGAGTGCGGCAGAGGTTGAGCGCGTCCGACTCCCGCCCTCGCCTTCGAGGTTGATGGCGCCGGAGCGCTTGGCCCGGCCTGTAAAGCCGTCTTCCCTTCGTTTCTAACGATCTTTAGGATTCGCGGGATGGTGTCCCAGCAGGAGGAAGCCGTGGTTGCAGTCGCTGATCTCCCGGAGTTCCGGCGCGAGGTGGCGGAGTTCATCGAGTCCGCCTTGCCCGCGCGCCTGAGGGGGCGTCCCGCCGCCCTGGGGGCGTTCGACCGCTACGCGGTAAGCGGAAGCGACCCGGAGACGTCGGCCGCGATCGCCGAATGGCGGAAGCTGCTGCGGGCGAAGGGCTGGCTGACACCGGCCTGGCCCGTCGAGCACGGCGGCGCGGGGCTCACCTCCGCGCAGCAGTTCGTGCTGAACGACGAGCTCATCAAGCACAGTGCGCCGCGGCTCTTCGACATGGGTACGGCCATGATTGGCCCGACCCTCATCTTCCACGGGACCTCAGAACAGAAAGAGCGCTTCCTCCCGAACATCCTCGAAGGCGAGGACCACTGGTGCGAGCTCTTCAGCGAGCCCGGCGCCGGGTCGGACCTGGCCTCACTCCAGTGCCGGGCGCTGCGCGACGGCGACGACTACGTCGTCAACGGCCAGAAGATCTGGACGAGCGGTGCCGGTGAAGCGGACCTCGGCCTCCTGCTCGCGCGCACCGCACCGGAGGCGCCCAAGCACCGCGGGATCAGCATGTTCGTGCTGGACATGCACGCGCCCGGCGTGACCGTGCGGCCCCTGGTCAACCTCACCGGCGTCTCTGGCGAGTTCAACGAGATCTTTCTCGAAGACGTCCGCGTCCCCGCCAAGGACATGATTGGCGAGGAGAACCGCGGCTGGTACTACGTCATGACCACACTCGACGTCGAGCGCTCGGCGGTGTCGCAGGTCGCGAACATCGAGCGGACGTTCCAGGTGATAGTCGAACTCGCGCGTTCGCCGCAGTTTGCCCCTCTCCCGTTGCCGGTGCGCCTGGACCTGGCGAACCGTGCGATCGAGGTCGAGGTGCTCCGTGGCCTTTCACGGGGAGTCGCAGCCATCCAGTTCCGCGGCCAGGTCCCGAACCACGAGTCGGCCGTCCTCAAGCTCTACCACACCGAACTGGCCGTGCGGCTCGCCTCGACGTGCATGAAGCTCCTGGGCACGTGCGGGATGCTCTACCGCGGCGACGAGCATGCGCCGCTGCTCGGCATGGGCCCCTACGAATACCTCTACGCCGCCTCGCGGACTATCCAGGTGGGAACCTCGGAAGTGCAGCGCAACATCATCGCCACGCGGGGCCTGGGCCTGCCACGGGGGTAGCGGAACCTTGCTTCGTGTCGTGGATGCCCGTCGGGAGTTCCAAGCGGGCGACGCCGGCCAGGCATCTCTGCATAGCGGTTGCCTGATGCTGGCTCAGGCGCTCAGGCGGAGCGACGCTTCAGGTTCGGGTATCTCCTCGCCGGCCAGCAGGGCGCATTCAATCCAGCCTTCCATCGCGTCGCGAAGCATGCGCAGAGCGTCGTCCACGGTCTCACCGGCCGTGACGCAGCCCGGAAGCTCGGGAGCCTCGGCAAGATAGCCCTCGACGTCATCTCCGCTGATGACCTTTCGGTACGGGCGGGAGACGATCTCCTGAGTCCGGCGTTCGAGCTCCTCGTCAGTCATCGCCTTCCTCCCGGGTCCGGCGCAGCGCCTCGCGCACGTATGGGATGAGTATAACCCCTCGACGGAACGGGACCGACAGGCGCTCAGAGCCCTTCCGGTAATGCTTGTGGCTCCCTCGCGTGCGCTCGAGCGTCCAACCGGAGAGCACCAGGAGCTGCTCCACCTCTTCGAAGCGGACGTTCTTGGGCCTCTCGGCAAGTCGTCGCCAGAGTTCTCGTCGGTCCATGCCGCGATCGTAGCGGCGCCGGTATTACGTGTTGGATTCGGACGCCTGGTGGTTCCGTTCTGATGGCCGCGCCTTGGCGTGCATGAAGCTCCTGGCAAGCGGGCGAGGCCACTCGCGTCGTCCTCGGCAGGGATGTGATCAGTCGTTGGATGCCCGTCGGGCGTCCCGGCGGACGACGGCTGCCAAACGTCCCCGCGTCGCCGGTTCCTGGTACGGAAGTCTCTTGCGGCGACGGCCCGGACACGCCCTAGACTGGGAGAACTTCGCACAGGAACACCACGCCAGATGCCAGGTTCCCGGGACGTCGAACACGCGGTGACGATTCTTGCGGGGCACTTGCCCTCTCCGCTCCACGGCCTGGCAACGCTCGCGTACAACTACTGGTGGTCATGGGCGCTGAATGGACCGGCGCTGTTTGCAGCGATCGACGAGGACCGGTGGGCGCGCTGCGGGCAGAACCCGGTACGTCTGTTGCAGGAGGTGGCGCCGGCGCGCCTGGCGGCAGTCGCGGCCGACACGGCGTTCGTCGAGCGTGTCGAGGCGCTGTCGAACGAGCTGCGGGCGTATCTCGAGCGTCCTGCCGACGGTCTGCTCGATGCGGGCCGGCCGGTGCTGTTCATGTGCGCCGAGTTCGGGATTCACCCCACCCTCCCCATCTACGCGGGTGGACTCGGCGCGCTGGCGGGTGACCTGCTGAAGGAGGCGTCGGACCGGGCCAGGCCGGTCGTCGGGCTGGGATTGCTTTACTCGCAAGGGTCGTTCCACCAGCGGCTCGACGCCGACGGATGGCAGCACGAGTACTGGGTCGAGACCGACGCCGCCCGCGTCCCTGCTGTGGAGGTGCGCGACGACGCCGGCCAGCCGCTCCGCCTCACCATGCCGATACGGTCTCGCCAGGTAACGTTCGCGGTCTGGCGCGTGAACGTCGGGCGGATCCCGCTCTATCTGCTCGACACGAACCTGCCACAGAACGTACCGCTGGACCGCTGGATCACCTCGCGGCTCTACATCGGCGACCGCGAGACGCGGCTCTGTCAGTATGCGCTGCTGGGGATGGGAGGACTGCGTGCGGTCCGGGCCATGGGAATCAACCCGGGCATCATCCATCTGAACGAGGGTCACGCGGCGCTCGCGAGCTTCGACCTGATCGGCGACGGCATGCGCCGAGGGCTCGATTTTACCGCCGCTGTCGAGCGTGCCCGGGCACGGACCGTCTTCACCACGCATACGCCGGTGGGCGCAGGCCACGACACCTATTCGATCGACCAGTTGCAGGCCGTCGCAGGGCAGGCCCTGGCCGAGAACCGGCTGGCTGGCGAGCCGTGGGAAGCCCTTGGCAGGGCGCATCCTGACGACGCGGGCTCCGCGTTCGCAATCACCGCCTTCGCGCTCCGGATGAGTGCCGCCACGAACGCTGTCAGCCGGAGGCACGGCGACGTCGCCCGGCGCATGTGGAACGACGTCTGGCCAGGACGCGCTCCAGCGGACGTGCCGATCTCGCACGTCACCAACGGCGTGCACCTGCCAACCTGGATGGCTCCCGCGATGCAGGCGCTGTTCGACCGCTACTTCCCCCCCGGCTGGCGCGACCACGCCGGCGACCCGGCGACGTGGGCCGCCGTGGAACGCATCCCGGATGCCGAGCTCTGGGCGGTCCGTGAGGCCCTGCGGGCCGACCTCGTCACGTTCGTGCGCGAACGGAGCGCCCAGGACCGGCTCGCCCGAGGGCGTGAGGCAGCCTACGCAGAGGCCGCCGAGCAATCGTGGGACAGCCGGCGACTGACGATCGGGTTCGCCCGCCGCATCGCGACGTACAAGCGGCTCTACCTTCTGACGCTCGACGCGGGCAGGGGCGTGGCACTTCTCTCCGGCGAGCGGGCACTGCAACTGGCCATCGCGGGCAAGGCCCACCCCCAGGACACCGACGCGAAGCGCACCATCGCCGGCCTCTTCGCGCTCGATGATCTGCCGGGCGTCGGCGGCCATGTCGCCTTCCTCGAGGACTACGACCTGGCCATGGCAGCTCGCCTTGTCCAGGGCTGCGACCTCTGGGTGAACCTGCCCAAACCCCCACTCGAAGCGAGCGGCACGAGCGGGATGAAGTCGACCCTCAACGGCGGCCTGCAACTCAGTGTCCTCGACGGCTGGTGGGACGAGGCGTTCGACGGCGTGAACGGCTGGGCGATCGCCTCCGACCCCGCCCTCGACGACGCGACACGGGACGCCAGGGACTCGACGCGCCTCTACGACCTGCTCGAACAGAGCGTGCTGCCGCTTTTCTACGACCGGGACGAGTCCGGCGTGCCACGCGGCTGGGTGCGCCTCATGAAGAACGCCCTCGTCAGCCTCGGGCCGCTGGTGAACGCCGGGCGCATGCTTGACCAGTACGTCGCGCGGGCGGCGGGGCTGCTGAGCTGAAAGCGCCGGCTAACGCTCGAGGCTCTCCAGCGGCAACTCCTTCCGTGCCACCTTGCCGGTCGCCGTTCGTGGCAGCTCTTCGATGACGCGTACGACCCTGGGCACTTTGTAGGGTGCGAGCCGCTCCCGGCACCACGCCCGGACGGCACCCTCGTCGAGCGTAGCCCCGGCTTCCGGTTCGACGAACGCCGCCGGGACCTGCCCGCGACTGCTGTCCGGCATGCCGACAACGGAGGAGTCAGCGACGCCCGGGAAGGCGTTGATCACCTCTTCGACTTCGCGCGGGTAGACGTTCTCGCCCGCGACGATGATCAGGTCACTGATGCGGCCGGTGATGAACAGGTTGCCGGCAGCGTCGAAGCGGCCGAGGTCGCCTGTGCGGAAGAACCCGGCTTCGTCGAACGCCTGCTGGTTTGCCTCGGGGAGCTTGAAGTAGCCCTTCATGACGTTGGGCCCGCGGACACGGATCTCGCCGACATCCCCGGCCGGGAGGAGCTGGCCCGCGGCGTCAACAACCACCTCCTCCACGCCGGGCAGCGGCTTGCCCACGGACTCGGGGCGATGGTCCTGCGGCCGGAGCCAGTTCAGGACGGGCCCGGTCTCGGTCAGGCCGTACCCCTGGCAGATGGTGACCCCGAAGCGCGCCTCGAACTCTTCGCGCAGCCGGGATGGGAGCGGCTCGCCGCCGGCGATGAGATAGCGGAAGGAGCGGAAGTCGTCCGCGCTAGCGTGGCGATGGGCGAGCAGCGCGTTGTACATCGCCGGGATGCCGAGGAACCCTGTCGGGCGGTGCTTGCGTATCAGCTCGAGGAGCTGCCGAGGCCGGAACTGCGCGGCGTAGACGGCACGCCCGCCAGCGGCCAGCGGCAGGAGCGTGAGCACCGTGAGGCCGAAGGAGTGGAACTGCGGAAGCACACCAAGGAACACGTCGCGCCCCGTCACCGTGCCCCAGGCGGCACACTGGGTCACGTTCGCGGCGATGTTCGCTTCCGTGAGTTGGACGCCCTTCGGCCGCCCGGAAGTCCCTGATGTATAGATAAGGACGGCGGTCGAGGATGGCCTGGGCCGAGGAGTCAGCCGCAAGCGCGGGATGCCCCTCCGCGCCAGGTCCTCGAGGAAGAGGGGTGTCACGCCCGCGGGAAGGTCGCCGAACCGCTCCAGCATCGGCCGCACGGTGACGACAGCGTCAAGCTCGGCGTCGCGGATCACGTACTCCAGTTCGGCGGGCTTCAGCAAGTAGTTGAGCGGGACGGCCGTGCGTCGTATCAGCCAGGTGGCCAGCAGGGCCATCGGGAACATCCCCGACGTCGGCAGCATGATCCCGACCCGCCTGCGCCTCGTCCGGCGCTCGATGACGGACGCGAGAAAGAGGGCGCCCACGTACAGGGCGATGGCGCGCCAGGCGCGCTGGTCGTCCACCACGACGACGCGCCATGGCCGGAGCAGGAGCCGCCGGATGATCGTCGGCAGAATGCTCCGCGGGTACTTCAGTGATGCGTCTGCGGTTGCCACTGGCCTGTCCGCGAGCAATGGTGCCTCGCGCGGCGGACCCCGACCACGGCCCACGGGGACGAGATCTCGATACCAGCGGCCACGCCGACGGCGACTGTGGCGCGCTAACCGTGAATTACAATCCGAATTGAACCGCCGAGTGGCTTACTTCCCGGGAGATCATCATGACCGTCAGCAGGCTCCGCGCAGCCCTTGCAGCAGTGCGCAAAGCGCACTGCTGCAAGGGCTGCGACGATGCGGACCCTGGCCCCGTGACGCCCGCCCCCTCGGGGAGCTTCGGCGGATATTCCTATACCGGACTACCGGACACGCTGCGTAAGCTCGCCGCGATGAGCGACTTCGTCGGCGTCATCCGGCCGCTGAGGCGGATCGACGACTGGTGGCCGGCGAGCGGGCCCCAGGTGCTTTCGGCGGCACGGTTCGAGGTCAAGGTTGTATCCGTCGAAAAGGGCGATGTCTCCCCCGGTGACACGTTCGTGATCCATGCGCCTGGAGGCAGCGCGAAGAAGTTCGGCTCGGCGGACGGTCAGTTCAAGCCCGGACCGGGCGATGAGACCGTCGATCACGAGGATCCCACAAGGCCCTATTACTCGCCCGGCGTCGAGGAGTTCGTGGTCCTCGAGAGGCTCGAGGACCCTGATGCCGGCGAATTCTATTTCGATCTCGGCCTCGGGTCCCGCTTCCGCATCGATGGCGCGCGCCTATCCGCAGTTGGATTCAGCGCCGACGTGAAGGCCGAGGCGGCGAAACTGAGCCCCGTGCCGTTCTGGTCCGAATTCGACGAAGAGTCGCTGGCGGACATTGCGCCGTCCGTCCGAAAGGTCATCGAACTCCGCGAGCCGAAGCCGACTGAAGAGCCATAGCGGCGCCCCAGGGGAGCAGTGGCTGGCTCTTCACCCTGCCCGGGCGCATTGAAGGGATGCGGGAGACAGCGGTATCTTCCCCAGCACCCCCTGGAGGTTGAGCGATGGGGTCAGCGAGAGACGCGGTGCTCGCCGCGGAGAAGCACGCGAGGCTCCTGCCGGGCGCGGACGAGCGATTCAGCGGGTGGGGCCTGATGGGCCTGCCCTTCCGGTCAGGCGACGTGCTCGCCGCCCGGCGGTTCCCGGCGTCGTCGATCGGCCCGGGATACGCCTCAGTCTGGCATCGCGACCCGGGAGGACAGTGGACCTTCTACGCCGACGTCCCGCCCGAGGCCGCCTGCACCCGTTTCTTTGGCAGCGCGGTGGCGCGCGCTGTCGTTTGTCCCGTCATCCTGGAATGGACGGGTGAGGACCAGCTCCACCTCGAGGTCCCCCAGGACGGGCTGTCGTGCGACATCGTGGTCGGCGCGACGCTCGCGAGCCGTGCGATGAACCTCATGTCGGCGGGCTTCCCGGAGTGGGCATGGCGCAGCCCGCGGATGCTCAGGCTGACTGCGACGATGGCTGGCCCAATGCTCCGGGCGGGGAAGCTCTCGATGGCCGGGGTCGCGCCCAACCGCCAGTCGTTCATCGCCAATCCCCGCAAGATCTGGGTGGTGAAGTCGGCGCTGCTCAGGGTCGGTGAACGCGAGACCGGCCAGCCTGGCCCGGTCACGCCCCAGGCTCAGCTTGGGGACTTCCTCATCCCCCAGCGTGGCCTCCTCGCGATCGGCAACGCGGCCTTCGACGCCCTCGACCCGGCGCGCCATTCGACGCTGGTCTGCAACTCCGCTTCGTAGGTTCACCATTCGAACCCTGGGGGCACCGGCGCGGCGCGGGCAACTTTGTCTGCGCTGACTCCACTATGCTGAATGGTTGTCGATTTCGGCCGGAATCCTTTTTACCGTCGCGGGCCGTCTCCACCGCAGGACGTCCAAGCCCCGGTAGCGTCCCGGCAGAGACGGGCGTGGGCCGACCTGCCGCTCCGACTCCACCCCGCGGAGCCGCGCGGCACCGTTGTTCATCCAACTTGGGCCGTTCGTCCTCACGAAGGCGCCCAACCGGCCATTGACGGAGGCAGGCACCCGGCGCCAAGTGAACGCCGGGCCAACCAGCCGTGGAGGCGTCCACGGCGCCGCGGTCCGGCAGGGGGCACGATTGTGTTGGGCAGTGACCTGCGGAGCAGGCTCAACGGATCGCCAGGCGCGAACAGCGCGGAGGCCCTGTTCGCGGTGGACAGAAATCAACGCATCATCGTGTGGAACGGCGAGGCGGCCAGGGTATTCGGATACACGGCCGCGACGGCCATTGGCGCCCAGTGCTACCGCCTCGTGGGCGCCCGGGACCAGCGCGGACGCCGCTTCTGCTGTCTGGAGTGCCCCGTCATCCGCGCCGCCCGCGCCGGCGGTGTCTCGCCCACTCTGCGCCTCAACGCTCAAACCTGTGACGGAGCCCCGGTCGCTGTCGACGTCAGCACCATCGTCCTGCTCTCTGGAGATTCTGCCGGACCAGTCATTCACCTGTGCCGGGAAGTGGGGTCGGCCCCGGCGATGACCATGAGGCCCGGCACGGCGCAGCTCACAAGCCGCGAGCGACAGGTGCTCGGGGCCCTCTGCCGTGGCTCTTCGACCGAAGCCATGGCCGGCGAGTTGCGCGTTTCGACGACCACTGTCCGCAACCACGTCCAGCGTCTGCTCGCGAAGCTCGGCACCCACAGCCGCGTCGAAGCCGTCGCCATCGCCTATCGCGACGGGCTGATCACCTAACGCGGGGAACATTCCCACGGGTCGCACCGATGAGCGCATAGAAGTGATGAATGTGATGAATATGCATCACGACCATCGAAGCGTTCTATGCCGCTAATGCACACGAAACGATCATGGAGACCAAAGCGGCCATCCCGGGCTTTTCCCATGGCGACCTTCTGAGTCGGCGAGACGTGGCCCTCCGTTTCGGTGTGGCCCCCCAAACCATCACTCGCTGGGCCAACGAGGGCATCATCCCCTACGTCCGAACCCTCGGCGGCCAGCGGCGCTACCCGGCCTACGAAGTCGAGCGGCTGGTCTCCGCCGTCTGGCAGCATGGCCTCCCCGGTACAAGCCCTCCCTTCCTCCTGCGGGAACGCCAGCAGGCATCTCGAAAGGCTGAGTGATGCTGTGAGCACAACAACGGCGCGGCTTCCGCTGGACCTCCACCTCGAACAGTTCCGGGTCCCCCGCGGACAGGTCTTCATCATTCCCCACCGGTGCAAGGACTGCCAGTTCTGCGTCGACTTCTGCCCGGCCGACGTGCTCGAGCGTTCCACCCGGCTGAACCCCAAGGGCTACCACTACGCGGTGGTCGCCAGCGGCAAGGAAGGCGCCTGCGTCAACTGCCGCTTCTGCACCCTCGTTTGTCCCGAGTTCGCAATCTACTCCGAGGAAGTCCAGGAGGTCCTTAGTGCCGACCAATGAACCGCGCGTGCTGACGGGCAGCCACTTCATGAACGGCGACACAGCCTGTGCCGAGGGGGCGCTTGCGGCTGGTTGCCTGTATTTCGGCGGCTACCCGATCACGCCCTCTACCGAAATCGCCGAGCGCCTCGCCCGCCGCCTCCCATCTGTCGGGGGCGCCTATGTCCAGATGGAGGACGAACTCGGCAGCATCGTCTCGGTTATCGGCGCGGCCTGGGGCGGTGTGCGCGCCATGACCGCGACCTCCGGGCCCGGCTTCAGCCTCATGATGGAGAGCATCGGCCTCGCCGCGATCACCGAGACCCCCTGCGTCATCGTTAACGTCCAGCGCGGCGGGCCCTCCACGGGCCTGCCCACCCTGGTGGCCCAGGCCGACGTCATGCAGGCCCGCTGGGGTACGCACGGTGACATCCAGGCGATCGCCCTCGCTCCGGCCTCCTGCCAGGAGATGTTCGACCTGACGGTCCGCGCCTTCAACCTCGCAGACCGCTTCCGTCACCCGGTCTTCATCCTCGCCGACGAGGCGATCGGACACCTCACCGAGCGAGTCGTGATACCCGCTGAAAGCGAGATCAGACGGATTCCCCGCAGCACCCCGGTGCTCTCGCCGGACAAGCCCTTCGAGCCGTTCCGGGCGGCCGAGGCGACGCTGGTCCCGCCCATGCCCCGGCCCGGCATCGGATTCGGCGCCCACATCACGAGCCTGACACACGACGAGCGCGGATACCCGGCAACAGATGCCGTGACGCACGACCGGCTGGTTCGCCGCCTCTCAGACAAGATCACCCGCTTCAGCGCCGAGATCACACAGGTCGAGGCGCTGGGGCTCGACGACGCCGAGATTGCCGTCGTCACCTACGGCAGCACCTCGCGCACCGCCAGGCGCGCGGTCGCCCTCGCACGCGAAGCAGGCATACGGGCGGGCATCCTGCGGCTCATCAGCCTCTGGCCGTTTCCGGACGCCGAGATCGCCGCCCTGAGCGAGCGCATGAAGGCCATCGTCGTGGCCGAGCTCAACCTCGGCCAGGTTCGCCTGGAAGTCGAGCGAGTCGCAAGAGTCCCGGTATTCGGCGCACACCACGCGGGTGGCGCCCTCATGCCCCCCGAAATCATCCTCGAATCCATCAAGGAGGCAGAGCGCCATGGCCAAGGAAATGGTAGTCGACCGGCACCCGGCCGACGTCTTGTTGCGGTCTGACCGCCTTCCCCACATCTGGTGCCCCGGCTGCGGACTCGGATCGGTAATGTCCTGCTACACGGATGCCGTTGTCGCCTCCGGCATTCCCACCGAGCGCCACGTCTGTGTCTCGGGCATCGGCTGCACGGGACGCGTCGCCGGCTATCTCAGCCTCGATTCGTTCCACACCACGCACGGGCGCGCAATCCCGTACGCGCTCGGGCTAAAGGTGGCGAACCCGGACCTGCAGGTCACCGTCATCAGCGGTGACGGCGACCTCTCATCCATCGGCGGCAACCACCTGATCCACGCCGCCCGCCGCAACCTCGACCTCACCGTGATCTGCGTGAACAACTTCAACTACGGGATGACCGGCGGACAAGCTGGCCCGACGACACCCCATGGCGCCACGACGGCCACCACCCCCGACGGGAACGACGAGGAGCCGTTCAACCTGCCCCACCTCGTCGCGACGGTCGGCGCGGTGTATGTCGCCCGGTGGACCTCCCTCCACGTACGGCAGCTTCGCGATTCCATCCGCACCGCCCTGTTGAAGCCCGGGTTCAGTTTCGTCGAAGTGCTCTCACCCTGCCCCGTGGGCTTCGGCAAGGCCAATGACCTGGGCGAAGGTATCGACGAGATGCGGTTCTACCGCCGCCGGAGCATTGTCGACGACAACGCCAACCTCGAGGACGTGGGACTTTCCATGTCCGAAGACGAGCCTATCGTCGTCGGCAACTTCATCAACCGCGAACGGAGCATGTTCCGTCCATCCGTCAAGCAATGGGCAATCGAGGAGGTCTTGAATGGCCAGGCATGAAGTCCGCCTCGCCGGATTTGGAGGCCAGGGAATCATCCTCTCCGGCTACATCCTCGGTAAAGCAGCTGCGCTCTACGACGGAAAGGACGCCGTCTTCAGCCAGTCCTACGGCCCGGAAGCACGCGGCGGCGCCTGCGCGGCCGACGTCGTGATCGACGACGACGCCGTCGACTATCCGGTCCTCACGCGCCCGAACATCCTCGTGCTCATGTCACAGGAAGCCGCTCTCAAGTATTCGGCTGACATGGCGCATGACGCCGTCGTCCTGATCGATGAAGACCTTGTGGCCGCGGGCGCGGGCAGGAAGGTCCTCGGGGCCCCGACCACCCGTATCGCCGAGGACCTGGGCCGGCGGCTCGTCGGCAACATCGCCATGCTCGGGTTCCTCACCGGCGCAACCAGCGTCGTCAGCCGCGGCGCCATGGAAGAGGCGATCCGTACGACCGTGCCGCCAAAGACCGTCGATCTCAACCTCCGCGCGTTTGGCGCGGGCTTCGGGTACGGCCAGAGGGCAGTGTCATGAACGATCAGGTGCTCGTCATCGGTGGTGGCATCGCCGGGATCCAGACAGCCCTCGACCTGGCCGACGCGGGCGCCCGCGTCTTGCTGGTCGAACGATCGCCCGCGATCGGCGGCAAGATGGCCGCCCTCGACAAGAACTTCCCAACACTGGACTGCTCGGTCTGTATCGAGGCGCCGAAGCTCTCCGAGGTTGAGCAACACCCGAACATCGAGCTCCTGAGCAATGCGACCGTCTCGAGAGTGGAGGGCAGCGCCGGCAACTTCACCGTGCACATCAACCAGCGCGCACGCTTCGTTTCCAGCGAATGCACCCGCTGTGGCGAATGCGTGCCCGCGTGCCCGGTTCTGCTGAAGAACGAGTTTGATGCCGGGATGGCCTCGCGCAAGGCCATCTACACGCCATTCCCGCAGGCGGTCCCGGGGGCCTACGTCATCGACGTCGAGCATTGCCTGAACGAGCCGCCCAACTACCTCCCCTGCAACCGCTGCCTCGAAGCCTGCCCGCCGAAGTGCATCAACTACAACGTGCCGCTCAACCAGGCCATCCAGCGCAACGTTGTGTCGATCGTCGTCACCACCGGCTTTGAGCTCATCGACCCCGAACTCGTGGCCGAGTACGGATACGGCCGCCATCCAGACGTGCTGACCTCGATGGAGTTCGAGCGGCTCGTGACCGCTGTGGGGCCTACCGGCGGTGAAATCATCCGCCCCTCCAATGGCCGCCATCCGCGCAACATCCTCTTCGTCCTCTGCGTCGGCTCACGCGATGAGCGCTTCTACCGCTACTGCTCGCGCTTCTGCTGCATGTACTCCATCAAGCACGCCTACCAGGCACTCGACCATGGCGTGAAGGACGTCACGGTCCTCTCCATGGACCTCCGCGCCTATGGCAAGGGCTTCGATGGCTTCCTCGATCGCACAAAGGCCGAGGGAGCGAAGTTCTACCGCGGGCGGCCAGCCAGCGTGACCACCACGGCCACCGGCCTGCGCGTGCGCTACGAAGACACAGTCGCCGCCGAAGTCCGCGACGAGGACTTCGACATGGTCGTGCTCGCCACCGCCGTGAAGCCCCCCGAAGGCCTCGCGGACCTGGCCGCCGCTCTCGGCGTCGAAGTTGACGAGGACGGCTTCATCCGCGCTGCCGAAGGCCACGGTGGGCTCATTCACACCACCCGGCCGGGGATCTACGCCGCCGGCTGTGCCACGGGACCGAAAGACATCCCCGACAGCGTTTCCGAAGCAGGGGCCGCTGCCGCCTCGGCACTCACCTTCGTGCGCCAGCGCGATTGGCCGAAAGAGGAGATGGCGGAGGCCATGCCGGCGGAGGGCGAGGTGCGCACGGGTGTGTTCGTTTGCCACTGCGGCAGCAACATTGCAGGGGTGGTGGATGTCCCGCGTGTGGTCGACTATGCGCGGACACTGCCCACCGTCGTTCACGCGCAATCCCAGATGTTCAGTTGCGCCGGGAACACGCAGGCCGAGATCGGACGGGTCATCCGCGAGCAAGGCATCAACCGCGTCGTTGTCGCGGCCTGCTCACCAAAGACACACGAACCGACCTTCAAGCGCGTCATGCTGCGCGCCGGCCTCAACCCGTACCTGCTGGAGATGGTCAACCTTCGCAACCAGGACTCGTGGGTCCACAAGCACGAACGCGCAGCCGCCACGGAGAAGGCGCTCGACATGGTCCGTATGGGTGTGAGCAAGGCCGAACTGCTGGTCCCGCTGGTCGAAGGCGTCCAGCCGGTGGTCCAAACGGCGATTGTCGTGGGCGGCGGCATCGCGGGCATGGTCGCGGCAACCAACCTCGCAGAACAGGGCTACCAGACACACCTCGTCGACCGGGCACAGCAGCCGGGCGGGATGCTCCGGGAACTCGGAGAACTGGCGCCATCCGGTATCCAGGCCCGAAGCCTGCTGTCCACGATCGCCAGCGAGATGCTGCAGGCCGGCGTACGGGTGCACCGCGGCGTCGAGGTGGAGCAGATCGGCGGGCACGTCGGCGAGTTCTACGCCCGCCTCAGCGACGGTCAGGAGATCCAGGCCGGCGCCGTCGTTCTCGCCATGGGTGCGAAGCCTTACCGGCCTTCCGAGTTCGGATACGGCACCAGCAAGGCGGTCATCACGAACCTCGAGCTCGAGGGCAACAGCGACGTCGGCGAGCACGTCACGTTTGTCGGCTGCGTCGGGTCACGCGTCGGCGGACGCGGCTGCTCGCGCTACTGCTGCGAATCCATGATTCACCAGGCCCGCAACCTGCGCCACGAGGGCAAGCGCGTCCGAGTGCTCTACCGCGACATCCGCACGTTCAGCCGGCACGCCGAAGAGGCGTACGAAGACGCTCTCCGCGAAGGTGTCCAGTTCTTCCGGTACGACCCTGCGGCCGAGCCAGAGGAAGCGATCACCTTCGAAAACGGCCTCGTCACGGTGGACGACACCCTCACCGGCCAACGGCTGGCTATCCCCACCGACACGCTCGTCCTTACGGTCGGCTTCGAGCCAGCGGAAGAGACCGTCTCCCAGCAACTCAAGGTCTCGCACAGCGAAGACGGCTTCCTCCTCGAGCGGCATCCGAAGCTTGGCCCAGCAGAGGCCGGGTCCGCCGGCATCTATCTCGCGGGGACAGCTCAATACCCGAAGGACGTTCGCGAAACGGTCGCCCAGGCGCTGGCCGCGGCCTCCAAGGCAGGCATCCTGCTCTCGCGCGACACCATCGAGAAGGAGCCCATCACCGCCCGCGTCGATCTCGCCAAGTGCACGGTTTGTGGACGCTGTGTGCCTGTCTGCCCGTTCGACGCCATCGAGCAGATCGGGCCGGTGAAGACCGGGACGATCAACTTCATCGAAGCGGCCTGCGAGGGCTGTGGAACTTGTGCGGCAGAATGCAATTTCGACGCCGTCGAGATGCCGTACTTCACCAAAGAGCAGATCTTCGCCCAGATCGACGCCGCCCTCCTGGGCAAGCCCGAGGAGAAGGTGCTTGTCTTCGCCTGCAACTGGTGCTCCTACGCGGGCGCCGACCAGGCAGGCATCGAAAAGCTGCAGTACCCCGCGTCAGGCAGAGTCATCCGCACGATGTGTTCAGGCCGCCTCGAGGAGGCCTTCATCACCCGGGCATTCGACCGGGGCGCGGGCGCAGTGCTCGTCACGGGCTGCCGGCTGGGTGACTGCCACTACATCGACGCGAACCAGCAAACCCTCAAGCGGTTCAATTTCTGGCGGCGCAAGCTCGAACGCAAGGGGATCGCCGAAGAGCGGTTACAGCTCCAGTGGGTCTCGGCCTCGGAAGGCAAGCTCTTCGCGGCCAAGATGCGCGAAATGGACGAGGTAGTTCGCCGCCACGCCGCCTCGCTGACGCCCGAGGAGGTGCACGCATGACCGCCGTCACTGAGGCCGCGACCAGTGTCCCCAACGCTATTCTCCTGGACGACAATCGCTGGGACCGTGTTCTCGCCGCCACGAACGGCGAGGCTGCCGCCTGTTATCAGTGCGGCACCTGCACCGCCACCTGCCCGTGGGGCCTGGTCGCGGGCCCCTCGATCGGCGTTCGCTCGGTCATCCGCGAGGCACAACTCGGCATCGACGGTTGGGCAGACTCCGTCTGGCGCTGCACGACCTGCGGCGCCTGCGAAGCCCGTTGCCCCCACCAGGTCCCGATCGGCGAGGTGATGCTCGGCCTGCGCAGCCTCGCCTGGCGCGAGCGGACTGTCCCTTCCGGGCTCGCCAATGTGCTCTGGGACATGCACTGGGACGGCAATCCGTGGGGCCGCCCACCCTCTGCTCGCTCGGCGTGGGCAGCGGGACTCGACATCCCACGCTTCGACCCGGCGACGCATACCACGCTCCTCTACGTCGGCTGCACCGCCTCCTACGACCGCCGGGCGCAGAAAGTGGCCCGTGCGGTGGTCGGCCTGCTGCGGGCGGCCGCGGTACCGTTCGGGACCCTGGGAGACGACGAGCCGTGCTGCGGCGATGCAGCACGCTCCCTCGGCAACGACGCCTATTTCGAACGCATCGTGATGGCGAACACGGTCCGCTTCAAGGAAGCCGGCGTCGCCAGCGTCGTCACCGTTTCGCCCCACTGCTATGACACGTTCGCCAGCCACTATGGCGCCGCCGGCGATCAATTCCAGGTGCGCCACTACAGCCAGCTCGCGCGCGATCTCATCGCCGAAGGCCGGCTGTCATTCAGCGGCTTCGACGCGACCTCCGCAACGTTCCACGACCCGTGCTACCTGGCCCGGCACCACGACGAAACCGAGGCGCCGCGCGCTGTCCTCGGCGCCATTCCCGGGCTGGAACTCACAGAGATGGCGCGGTCACGGGCCGAGACCCTCTGCTGCGGCGGGGGCGGCGGCCGCATGTGGATGGAGACTCCCGCAGACGAGCGCTTCGCTACCGCGAGAGTGCGTGAGGCAGCGGCCACCGGGGCCTCCTACCTGGTCACCACATGTCCGCACTGCATTTCTTGCCTGGAAGACGGCGTGAGCGTTTCCGGCGCCCGTGACCTGAAGGTCATTGACCTCGCAGAACTGGCGATGCTTGCGGGCTGCGCCAGCGCATCCCCATCCAGTACGGAGGCTCCCCATGATTGACCCTGCCTACTCCCCCCAGGATGCCAGCGGCATCTGGGTCTTCCTCGAGCAACACGAAGACGTGCTGGCGCCTGTCAGCGTCGAACTCCTCGGCAAGGCCCGCGCCCTCTCGAGCCAATCGGGAGCCCAGCTGACAGGCCTCCTTGTCGGGCACAACCTTGACGCCCTGGCCACTCGCACGGCCTGCCTCGACCTCGACAGGCTGGTCTACGTCTCCCACCCGCTGCTGAGCCAGTTCACTGCCGAGGCGTACGCCCACGCGACAGCGGAGGTAATCCTCCAGCAACGGCCCAACATCTTCCTTCTTGGCGCCACGCCCTATGGCCGAGACCTCGCAGGGCGCCTCGCGGTGATGCTGCGGACCGGACTTACTGCCGACTGCACAGACCTCGCGCTCGATCCTGAGAGCGCGCTGCTCCTCGGCGAAGTGAGCGGCTTCGGCGGCGGAGTTCTCGCCACCATCAAGTGTGAACAGCACCGGCCCCAGATGGCCACCGTGCGCCCCGGTGTCTTCCCCGAGGTCGTCATCCGGCGCGAGACACCTGCCCCGGTTGACCACATCGAGGTCGACGTGCCCCAGGCGGCCTGCCCGGTGTCTGTTGTCGGAAGGCGGCGCCATGCGGGGGTCGACGTCTCTCGAGCCGAGCGGCTCGTCATCGCCGGCGCAGGCACACGCGGCCAAATGGGACCCGTGGAAGCCCTCGCGAAGGCGCTCGGCGCCGAAATCGGCGCCACCCGTGTAGCCGTCGACGAGGGTTGGGCCGGGCGCGAGCGGCAGATCGGCCAGACCGGCGTGATCGCGCGGCCAAGGCTCGCCGTCGTGTGCGGCGCCAGCGGCGCCACGCAGTTCACGGTCGGTATCGAACAGGCAGGCCTCGTCATCGCCCTCAACCAGGACCCGGAGGCTTCGATCTTCGAACAGGCCGACCTCTGCGTGGTGGACGACCTCTTCCCGGTAGTGCGCGCGCTCGTCGCCGAACTCGAGTCCCACAACGGCGGTGCACTATGACCGGTGAGCTCCACATGCTCGTTTGCCTGAAGGTCGTGCCAAAGTCCGAGGAGGTCGGAGTCGATCGCGAAACGAGGACGCTCGATCGAGGCCACGCTCGCTCCGAGATCAACCCGCCAGACATGAACGCCCTCGAAGCCGCACTGGCGCTCAAGGACCGGTACGGCGGGAGGGTGTCGCTCCTGTCGATGGGGCCGCCGTTTGTCGTCCCCATGCTTCGCGTCGGCCTCGCCATGGGGGCCGACGCCGCTTACCTCCTGAGTGACCGCGCCTTCGGCGGCGCCGACACGCTCGCGACATCCCTCACGCTCGCTTCGGCGATTCGCAAGATCGGCAACGTGGACCTGGTCCTCTGCGGCGAAGAATCGTCGGACGGCGCCACCGCCCAGGTCCCGCCGGGCATCGCCGCCTGGCTTGGCCTCCCGCAGGTCACCTACGCCATGGACATCGAGGTGGAGCGCGAACGCGGGCATGTACTCGTGACGCGCGAGATCCGGGGTGGGGAAGAAGTGCTGGATGCTCCCCTGCCCGCCGTGGTCTCCGTCAAGGTGAGCTGCAACCAGCCCCGGTTCATGGACATGGACGGCATGGCCAGGCTGGACAGCGATGACGCCGTCACCACTTGGACAGCCGGCGACCTCGATGTAAACCTCAGCCACGTCGGCCTTGCCGGGTCGCCCACGTCGGTCGCCGGGCTCAGGGAAGCCTCGCAGTCAGCGGGACGGCGACGCGAGCTGGTAAGCGGAACTCCCGAGGAAGAGGCTCATATCCTCTACGAGCACATCAGCGAGTTTTTGCGCAGCGCGGGCTCCAGGACGCAGGAGACGAAGACATGACTACCCCGTTCGCGGCAGGAGTTCCCGGCAGCCAGTCTCCACGGCCCTGGTCCGAATCGCTGTTTGCAGCGACGGCGCAGCTCGAGGCGGTGATTGCCGCCGCCCCTGTGATCGACCCCTGGTGCGCGCAGTTGCAGGCGGCGCTCAGGGACTGCACTGTCGCAGTCCAATATCACCTCGAAATCCTTGATGGCGACGACGGGATGAAAGAGCACATCACGCGCGAGGAACCACGGCTCATCTCTCGGCTCGATCGCCTCGACGCCGCCCTCAAGCGCCTTCTTCCGGAACTGCGGGACGCCGGGCAGTCCTCTGCGGGCTCGACCAGGGCGCTGATCGAGCCTCTCACACACCTGGTCACCGAGCTGCACCAGGCCGACGACGACGAACTCGACATCCTGTACGAGTCGCTCACTCCGATCGGCAGCGGCGACTGAGGCTGCCGTGTCGATGCCTGTGCCCGTCATACCGAACAGGCCCGGCCGGCGCGGTTTTGGTGAGGTGACAGTTGATCCTCATCACCCGGGAGTACTCACCACTGGACGAACATCGGCATCACCGTTCACTTGTGTTAAGAACGGGCCGGGTTGGCCCTTCCGCCTGACCGTGGAGCTGCCGGGTCGCCGGCGCCGCGTCGGAAATTTCGGATGTGAGGCCTGGCCCACCTACCTCTGGCCGGCCGGCTGGAACAATTCGATCACGTTGCCTGAAGGGTCGAGCAGCAGGATCTGCGAACCGCCGGGGCCTGTGATCATCTCGTTGCGGAACTCGCACCCTTCACTCTTCAGCCGCGCAACCTCAGCCGCCAGGTCGGGAACGATGAGATGGATACGGTTCCAGCCACCGGGACGGGGTACGGCGCCATCGGACATGGGCCGGCCAGCGGAGCTTTGCGGGCCTCCGAGCAGCAAGCGCAGGCTCCCACGCTTCACAGAACCGAACGCCGGCGACGCGTCGGTCTCCACCGTGAAGCCAAGGTGGCTGGTATAGAAGGCCAGCGACTTGGGCACGTCGCTCACCATGTATCGGACAGAGACCGTTTCGTCCATTGGAGGCCTCCTGAGTAGGGATGTCGCCAACCCTAAGCCTTGCAGTAACTGCAAGGTCAAGCGGACGGTCTGATGGGCTTTACCTCGGAAGCGCGCATCACTTTGTGGCAGCTCGGCTACGACTGCGCCTTGCGAGAACACATGGCGCGGGGCCCTCCGCCGGACACAAGGGGGCGCGCTACCCGAACAGGCCCCCCGATGTCTGACCTCTTCAGGGGCGGAATTCCGTCGCCTGCTTCACTCGCCCCGGCCTTGCCATTCGGACGGATGTATTGAGGGCGACCGCGGCACGGATGAGCGCCTTGAACGCGTCGGCGTCGATCGACTCCCCCTCATGGATGTCAATCGAGCGCCTGGCGTTGCCCTCGAGGCTCGAGTTGAAGAGCCCGGCGGGGTCCTCCAGGGAGGCTCCCCTGGCGAAGGTCAACTTCACGATCGACCGGTACGACTCGCCAGTGCAGACGATCCCGTCGTGCGACCAGACGGGAGTGCCCGGAGATGTGGCTTGTGCCCACTTCCACTCCTCCACGACGTCCGGGTCTGCCTCTCTGATGAGCTTGCGCATCCTGCTCAAGGTTTCCCCGCGCCAGTCCCCGAGCTCGGCGATTCTCTTGTCGATCCGCTCAGATGCCGGCTGGCCCTCGGTCGAATCCGACTTTTCCATGTTCCCCTCCTAAGACTTCCAGACGACCGCCTTCGCCATGATCGGCTCGGTCGCGCTCGAGTAACCAGTCACATCTCGTATTGGTATGTCTGCTATCGGGTAGGGACAGAGGGTGTTTGCAGAGGTAGGTTGCAGGCATGCGACGGACGGATGGCGGACGCCCGCTCAGGCGGCGGGACGTCGAGCTAACGGAGCGCCAGAGACAGGTACTCCGGCTGATTGCCGCAGGGAAGACGAACGCCGAGATCGGCGAGGCCCTCAGCATCAGCCTCGACGGCGCGAAGTGGCACGTCAGCGAGATCCTGGCGAGGCTCGACGTCGCTACGCGGGAGGAGGCTGCGGAGTGGTGGCGGGAGCGTCCGCTGGCGAGGCTTGGGGGCACGCTGCACGCTCTGCTCCCCGGCGCCGGGTGGCTGAAAGCCGGCGCCGCTACGGTCGCGCTGGTGACCCTGTCGGCCGCGACCATCGTCGTGCTGGTTGCGCTGCGCCAGGGAGGCGCAAGTGAGCCCCCGCCGTCAACGAGAGCCACGCCAACACATATCCCGACGCCGTCGCCAGCGGCCATACCAAGCGAAGCCGCTGGAAGGACGCCCTCTGCCACGACGAACCTCCCCACATGGTCGCAACAGCTCCCGGCTCTCGTCCAGCGCGTCGCCGAAGCCGTGACTGCCGGTGATCGCAGCGCGATCCTCGAGCTTCTTCACTTCCGTTCACCGTTCGGCAAGTCGTACATCGGCTTCCTGACTGCCTGTCAGGGTGGCGGCGGCCTGACGTCGGCAGGTGACGTGGCCGAGCACCTGTTGGAGATCAGCGCGCGCCACGGGGCTCTCAGCGAGGCGGTGAGAGCAAACGAGGAAGTACAGACCCCGAATCTCGTCTACTTCCTCATCTTCACGCTCGCCGATCCCGCTGAGAACCGAGCGGTGGTGGTCGACGACCAGGGCGTCATCATGCTGTTCCAGGGCTGTGACCCGACAGCGGACTCTTTCGCGGGAAATGGCAACGCCTCCGTCTGGCGCTAGCTCTGTTGGACGGACTGGCGGGTGTTCGAAACTGACCAAGTCCATCGGGTGCCGCTCCTGATTGAATTCGCGCTGCCGACGAGGCAGTCGACTTTCCGCAGCGACGGATAGCCGCGGCGAACTCTAGCCTGCGGCTGAAGCCGGTTGGGTGCTGTAGCGCTTCCGTCTTCGGGGTCAGTCGGGTGACAGCGATTCTTAAGAGTAGTCCCATTTCGAGTGGAGCTGGCGCTCAAGAAACCGAGTCCTCCGCGCCTCATTTGGCCGGGGAAGTAGTTTGCAGTGTCCGAACCGCACTGGTTGTTGGGAAAACGATCGAAGTCAATACCCTACGCAGTCAGACGAAGGAGCATCTGTCGAGGTACCAACGCTCCGAAGGCACAGGTTCGAGTCCTGTCGAGGGTAAAGTGATTACTCACCTTATCATTTGTATTCGTTGCTCACGAAGGTAGCTCCTCGCCGGTAAGAGTCTTGTACACCGCCATGTAGCGTTCAGTTGTCGCGGCGACGACGGCAGGCGGGATAGCGGGGGGCGGATCCCCGTCCTTCCAGTTGGCCGCCATCCAGTCACGTACGGGTTGCTTGTCGAAGCTTGGCTGGGCGCCGCCTGCGCGGTAGCCATCAACCGGCCAGAACCGGCTGCTATCTGGGGTCAGAGCCTCGTCGATGAGGATGACCTCGTCATTCCAGATGCCAAATTCAA
>Ga0315281_10002012_pt1 | contig 30212 bp, 32 predicted proteins | sample YL17G07_0_MG_FD_204540 | JGI IMG/M metagenome (GOLD analysis project Ga0315281, IMG submission 204540) | Sediment microbial communities from Yellowstone Lake, YNP, Wyoming, USA - YL17G07_0 | ecosystem: Environmental > Aquatic > Freshwater > Lake > Sediment | place: USA: Wyoming | collected...
ACAACCCTTGTCGATGATCACCGTCAACTCACCGTGCGCCACCAGACAATCGGAAATCCGTTCACCGAAGCGTTCACGCATACGTTCAGCTAATTGGGAATAATAAGTCGACATGCAAGGGGCTCGTTTTTTGGTTTATTAAACCCGGGCAATCGTATTGGTGCGCCGAATCTTGTTTTGTAATTGCATTATGCCGTACAGCAACGCCTCCGCCGTGGGCGGACAACCGGGTACATAAATATCCACCGGCACAATCCGATCGCAACCGCGCACCACCGAATAGGAATAATGATAATAACCTCCGCCGTTGGCGCAGGAGCCCATCGAGATCACCCAACGCGGTTCCGGCATCTGGTCATACACCTTGCGCAGCGCCGGCGCCATTTTATTTACCAAGGTACCGGCGACGATCATCACATCCGACTGCCGAGGGCTGGGGCGAAAGACGATACCAAAGCGATCCATGTCATAACGTGCGGCCGCGGCATGCATCATTTCCACGGCACAACAGGCCAGACCAAAAGTCATCGGCCACATCGACCCGGTGCGCGCCCAGTTAATTAATTTATCCGCGCTGGTGGTGACAAAGCCTTTATCCAGGATGCCTTCTATTCCCATTCCAGTGCCCCTTTTTTCCATTCATAGACAAAACCAACGACCAGGATCAACAAGAAGATCAGCATGGCGCCAAACCCAAACAGACCGATGGAGTCGAGCACGATCGCCCAGGGGAATAAAAAGGCAATTTCCAGATCAAACAAAATAAACAGGATGGCAACCAGGTAATAACGCACGTCAAACTTCATGCGTGAATCTTCAAACGCCTCGAAACCGCACTCATAGGCGGAGAGTTTTTCTTTATTCGGCCGATGCGGTGCCAAGACGAACCCGAGGCTGATCATCAGACCACCGACAATAAGGCCGATCACGATAAACAATAACACTGGTAGGTAATGCGCTAGCATGCAATGACCTCACGCCTCTGGTTTATTTTTCTCACCGCTAGGTGCAGCGAGCAAACTCGGTTTTTATAAGTAGGAAAAGTGCAGGTGAGTCTAGGTCAGTCACATACTGAGGTCAAGTTCACAAAATTGAAAACCCGCCTGAAAATACAGCAGGTTAAACGAATTTTAGGGGGCATAAAAAAAATCGCGGGTAAATCATAGCAGCGTGGCAAGGGGTTATGCTCACCCATGCGGTAACGGACAGCGTAAGTCAGGCATTTCAAGCAGTATTGCAGTGTGTGGGGATGCCGTCGCGGCGCCGCGCGGCAACAGGAGAGCGCCCGCTCTTAATGCGCGTCGCGATCAGGGCCATTGTGTTTTGTATCGGGCGTGGGGACGCTGCTGAGTTCTGTTTGATCGACGAATCGACGTTGACATAATTTTTTGATGCCCCAAAAGATCATCGCCATCACCAACAAACCAGCGACGACATACAAGGCATAGCGGTGATAATCCTCGATAAATACCCGCAAAGTCTCCCCCAGGAAATAGCCGCCGGAACTAAATAACGCCGCCCAGATGATCGCACCGATCAGATTTAAAATGAAAAACCGCCGTCGCGGGATTTGCGCGGCGCCAATGGCAAAGGGCGTGATATTGCGGATGCCGTAATAAAACCGGAAAGTAAGAATCAGAAAATACTGATGCCGATCCAGTATTTTATAAACACGGGCGGCGCCCACTTGCCAAGACTTGCGCTTGGCGATCAGCCTGGCGCCGCCGTGGCGACCGATATAGTAATAGAGTTGATCCCCACTGAAACTGCCCACCAGAGCGGTCAACATGACAAAGGAAATATCCAGCAAACCTTGATGGGCGAAAAACCCAGCCACGATCACGACCGTCTCACCCTCAATAAAGGTCCAGAGTAAAATCGCCCAATAACCGTATTCCGAGACAAATTGTTCAAACGACATAAACTTTGCTGCTTGCACCCCTACTATTTACCCGCCATTGTAGGGAGAGAATATGAAAATGCAAAGTAAAACTAGCCTGAAGCGGCAAACAAGCCAGCGAATAAAAAAGCCCGGTCGCTTGCGCAACCGGGCTTGGTTGATGTACAGAGTGAGGGACGGTTATAAATCAAAATACATTTTATCTTTGCTCAGCTCATAACCCCAAGGCAGACCAGCATTTTTCCAGCCATTCACCGCACGCTTACCTTTGTTCGGGCCTTCACCGGCCAGATCACCTTCAAAACCATCGATAACGGAATAGACATTTTTATAACCGGCTTTATCCAGCAGCGACGCCGCATTGGCCGCACGATCACCAGAACGGCAGATCAAAACAATCTTGGCATTCTGATCCAGACTTTTTACCGTCAGGCGTTTTTTGAGTTCCAACAGAAAATTGCTATTGGCTTGTTTTTTGAAAATGTTTTTCTTATCGTCCCATTCATTCAATTCATTCATCACATACGGAATATTGGCATCCACGCCTTCCGCCATCCCAACAAATTCCACCTCGGGCTGGGTCCGCACATCAATGAACAGCACCTTGCCATTTTCATTGCTGATGAATTCACGTGTTTCTTTCGCCATCAAATAAAGCTTTTGTGGTGTTTGTTTCTTTTCAGGAACTTTCGCCGGATCAACCTCACCCGCCACCGCTACGCCTGACATGACCAAGGCCACCACCGTTAACATACTCAGAAAAGACTTCATTATTTCCTCACTATCAAATTAAAAATACCGACTTTCGAAATTCTATCGACCCGCAACAATGTGTTTCGCGCTGCGCCCTGCCTAGCATGCAGAGGTCTTCCCTAATCTGATTTGTGGCGTATGCCCACATAGATGCCATCAATAAAGACTTCACCAGCGCGAAAGTATAATGATCCGCAGTATATTAGCAATACCTTATATAGTGTATTTTGGCGTCAAATACAGCGTGATAACGAGGCAGCCTTCCCGGCACAACATAATCAAACATCATCTGAAACAACGCATTGAATAAATGTTGTTTATAACCTACACTTATCCCGTGTACGAATTACTCGAATATCAAACCGAGGATGGCCTCTCACCATTTGGCAAGTGGTTGGAAGAGTTGCGGGATCGCAAAACCGTCGCCAAGGTGCGCACCAAACTAAACCGTTTTCGACTTGGTAATCTTGGCGATCACAAAGGCGTTGGTGAAGGGGTCATGGAAGCTCGTATTGATTACGGCCCCGGTTACCGCATTTATTTCCACATCAAAGGCAAGCAAGTAATCTTGCTGCTGTGTGGCGGCGACAAGGACAGTCAAGGCCGTGATATTAGTACAGCCAAGGCTTATTTGATTGACTACAGGAGCAGACCATGAAAAGCAGACCCTATAAAGAATCCTTGATGAAGGCGTTGCAAGACACCCACGAGGCCGCCCATTACTTAAGCGCCGCCATTGAAGAAGGTGATGAAGCGGTTTTCTTACTTGCCCTGCGTGATGTAGTAGAAGCGCGCGGTGGTGTCGGTGCACTGGCGGAAAAAACCAGCTTGAACCGTGAAAATCTTTACTCGCTGCTTTCCGAAAAAGGTAACCCGCGACTCGATAGCCTTAATGCCATCCTGCATGAAGTCGGATTGAAAATGTCGGTGGAGGCTGCTTAACGCGCCCCTGTGATCAACCTACGGAATGGCATAGCTTGACGAAACCCAAGCTCCAGTCATGGTGCAGACATAACTGGGATTAATGGTGAAAATCAGGCGGACATGCCGCTTCACCACACTGAGCATATGATTTACTTCTTGCGCAGTCGGCGCTACTAAAGATAATCCGTCCTCTTGGCCCAACCGATTAAAGCGCTGTCTTGATCGGTTTCATGCGCACCAGTAATAAATAACCATTCCATGCCTGTTCGAAATCCGCACGCCGCAGGCGTACGTGGCCCAAGGCGGGATCAAACAGATAAATCTGATCCGACGCGATTTTGTTGACCACCACATAGTGGCTGTCATTGATATAGGCAATGACCGGCAGCGGCTCCGCCATCAATGCCGTGTAACTTTCCTTAACCCCACTCGCCGTGAAATCATATTTGAGCGCGAGATTTTTCAGATTCAGCATGCTGGTGCCCCGTTCCGTCATCGGCAATTGCCGCACCAATTCCCCTTCAAGCACTTCCTCGCCGAAATAACTGAAGACATAGGCCATGACGGCAGGCCCACACGTATTGTTCGCGGCCTGGATAAATTTCTGGGTTAATTTATCAACCACAAAACTGTCGAGCGGTTCGAGAAATTCCTGCAGTGCGGTTTGCACAGGCGCCTGCGGTTGTGCAATCCTGTAGGTAACTACAATACTGGCGGAAATAATCAGTCCTAGGAACAGACCATAGAAAACCGTTAGTGGTAGGTAGATGCAGGATATCCTGGCTAACCAGTATTTAATCCGCTCCTCAACCTCGCGCTGCGGTATCGAAGGCCGCTCGCGGAGGGGAATTGCCGTGTGGCGGCGGGCGCGATAGCCCATCACACCTGCATAAATACGCCATATCAGCACCAGTAACAGGATGGCGGAGAACAGCATTGGCAACAGATAACCATAGGTCGTGAACAAACTCATCTCACTGATGTAACCGATGCTACCGTGAACAAAGCCGCGTTGGTAGAAACCGGTTTCCGCGTTCACCTGGCCGAGCGGCGAAACAATCATGGAAGGTCCGGTATTCGAGGCATGAATGACCCAGCGGTTGTTCTCAATCGCCCGAAACACCGCCGTTCTGGTGTGATTGATCGTCAGGGAGGTCTTCTTAAAGGGGGCATCACTGGTCGAGACAAAGAGCAGTTGCGCCCCCTGCCGGGTTACCTTACGCAAGGGTGAGGGGAAATTCGATTCATAACAGATCACCGGTCCGATCGGTCCGCGTGTCGTATCAATCGGATGAAAGCTTTCTCCTGCCGTATAACTGTCTTCCGCGCCGGGGATCAGATTGACCTTGTCGTAACGCCCCAGCAACCGACCCTGTTTGGATATCGAGAATACGGAGTTAAATATTCTGCCCTGCTCATCCAGATCATTCGAGGAGATCAACAAATCCGTCTTGTGTCGGATCGCCGTCTGGTACAGCTCATCGCGTAGCCCGGCGATGCGCATATTGAAATAGCCGTTGCCACCCTCCGGCCAGACCAGGATATCTGGCCGTGTCTCCAGCGCACGCGCCGTGAGCTGCTGTAAGGTAGTCCGGATAAAAACCCGATTATCTTGGCTACGCCAACCGTTACGGTACAAATCGCTGGAGATCACCGGCTGGATGATCGCAACATGAACCGGGCTGTCGATCTTCGCCGCCGGCCCCAACCGATAAGAACCATATAAGATATTAGCGACAATGAGCGTTATCCCAACGGCGATCGCCCCCCATTGCCTGGATTGGCGTAGCGTGCCATTCCAAACCATCTCAATGAGTAACACCAACACGACATTCGTGATGACAATCAAAAAGGAAGTCGCATAGATGCCGAATAAGGCGGCCGACTGGATCAGTAGCGGTTGACTATACTGCGAGATACCGATATTGCAGGGAATACCGAACCATTCGCTGGACAGGATACCCTCGATGCCGATCCAGATGACCCCGGGAACAAACAGCATGACCAGCGGATGGGTGGCGGCGGTTCTGCATACCGCGACAAGATAGCCCCACAGGAAAAATGCGGCACACAATACCACAACGATAAAAATAAAGAACAGGCTGCTGAAGATGATGGTACTGTGCCACCAGTTAACCGCGATGACACTGCAACAGAGCGCGTAAGCGAACCCCTGGGTGATCGACGGATACCGCTTCGCACTAATGAACAATGGCACGAAGGCGATATAGGCTAAATACCATTGGTCATACGGTGCGGAGCTCAGCACTGTCAGCACGCCGGACAATACCGCAGAAACCCAAAGTAACCTGGACGTCATATACTTTATGCGGTCAGGTTATCCGCACCTAGCAGCCTGTTAAAAAACGTGCTGAGGGGCGCATCGTGGCGTTGGAAACGAACTCAACGTGCTCATTTACTTCGTGTAAACTCCGCATTGTCGTCCGCTTCCGCCTTGCGCTGCATCCCCTGATCACGTTTTTTAACAGGCTGCTAGTTGCTCACCCCAACCGCCTGCAGCGCCTGCTTCTGTTCGGAATCAATTAGCTTAAATCCATTAACCTTGTAGCGTACCCCCGGCGTCGATTTCTCAATCAGCGTCAGTCCTTTCGTTACCTGGCCAATAATAATGTAGTGTTTTTCAAGTTCAGGCTGGCCCTGAAATCCAATAAAAATATTATTCAAGTAGGCGACTGAAACGGATGATTTTGATATTGCGATACTGCCCCGCTGACTGGAGAGGATGTTCGGTTCGTCTGTGACGTGATATGACTTCGCCGATGTACCAACCCTGGCGATGACGAAGCCCAACCCCGGCCGGATTTCCAGAAGTGTATCACTATTGAAATAACCGGACTTGGCGAGGCTTGCCAGTTCAGCCACCGCCGCCGGTGCCTTATCAGTAAAGAATTCAACCTGCAATTGGCCTAGCTCCGTATCAATGTCCACCACCAGCCTCGCCTCGGGCGCAACCGCGGGTGCTATCGGTTTCGCCTCAGCGGGCATGGGTTCCATCGCACTCAATTCGCCAACGTAACTGGATGCCAGGATCGCAGCAAGCAGGGCAACCCGGTGGGTCAACCTCGCCTGGGTGGCAAAGGGTTGCATTCGCTGTACATTATTATTTTCTTGCCCTGCGTCACTCGCCATGCTTCGCTCCAGTATGTGAAAAATAGTTTGGTTGATCCAAATTAATCGCATAGCGTACTGCTGTCAAGGCCGTCAATATCCGCTTTTCAACCGCGAGGTGGTTACCACGACGCGCCAAACGATGCATCTTTCGACTCGATACCGGGTAAGCCATTGTTCCAAATACGCGCCTGAACATATTTCTGATCGGGGCTAGTCGGTGTTCCACTAACAACAATCGCTTGACCGGGAGCAAGGTCACCTGTCTTCATGATTTCAAGCACGTTACCGTTGCTGTCGATGGTGGATAGCCTATAGGTACAATAGAGAGTAGAACGATTCGCAAACACCGCAGACGCCGCACCAGTGCTATAATCAGCCAGGGTGGCATCCACACTGCCGCTGCCGCCCACGGCCTGATCCAATTGCGCATCCGATAATTCGACTTTGACAAAGTCTGCCTTGACGACAGTGAAGGCGAATACCGGTGAGGTATAAGTGGCCATGCACAGACACAGTAGCACAGAGAAATATTTCCGGAGTGTTTTCATAAGTTCACCTTTTCCTAGACAGTTGTTAAATTAAATGGTTGTTTCAAACTTCTTTCACTAAACACCGTTTTCAATCGACCGTTACACATTCCGTTCATCATGTAAAGTTCAATGGATTCGTCGCCCCGGCGTATCCCGGAAAGAGCGCGTTCGCCTGAGCCGCCGTTGCGCCAAGGAATCTTGGACCAGTCAACTCCGTGAAGATATCCCGATAGTCGATCGTCGTCCGCAACCAATCATTGGCTTCAAGTTTTGCAAGCTCAAGTCCAGGATAGTTGCCATAGACTCCGCCCCTTATGCCACCGCCGAACACCATCCAGCTGGTCGCCTGTCCATGATCCGTGCCTTTGTCCTGATTCTGATGTACGGTGCGGCCGAATTCACTCATGACAATAACGGCAACATTGCTGTTAAGCGCAGGATCGTAATTTACTAAATCGGCGTAGAATGCCGCCATCGAATCCGCCATGGTCTTGAGGATATTCGCTTGCTGACCTGTGACACCACCCTGAGTTGAGTGCGTATCGTAACCACCCTGCGACAAGTGAATGACTTCAAGCTCCGGCAGAGCAATCAACATATCCGCAGCCTTCTTGAAATCGGAACCCAAGCCAGTTGGGTATGTCGCCCCAGGCAAGCGATTAAAATTGACCGCAGTCAACCTCGGCAGCACTTCATCAAAGACATGGTGTTGCTCCGACGAGTAGGTTCTGAGATGCGGGTCTGTTGTCCCCGAACTAACGAGCTTGATGTCGTTCCACATCGCTGTGGAAATCGTGGTGGAACCCGTACCCAGATCCTGTTGTGCAGGATCTCGGAACTTGAGGACAAACGTATTTCCGTCCAATAAAAACTGATCCCCGCCCGCAAAATCCTGGGCAATGATACCGCCGGGGGGGCTCAGATACTTATTATCAAGATAGCGCCCCAGCCAGCCTTTCTGATCGAGTGAAGGGGCCCCGCCCGTAAATAATCCCGCGTCGAGCATGTCGTGTTGGAAGAAGTGTGAGCGGTTTGAATTCACGCCGGTATGCGTGGCGGGGAACAGCGCTAGATTGCTCTGGTAGGGCATCAGGCTGGCCATCGCGGGATGCAGGCCGAAACGGATCCCACTCGCATCGAAACCGACCGGCAACACATTCGCCAACGGAATATAAATGTCCGGACGCATCGACTGATACAGCCCAAACTGTGTGGGGTCGATCGGGATGAGGGTGTTGACACCATCGTTACCCCCATCCAGGTGCAGGATCACGAGTTTCCGCCGGTTGGGTATGATCGGCGCGGCCGCAAAAAGACTGGACGAATACCAGCCCATTGCCGGTAAACCGATTGCGGCAACCACACCACCCGTCATTTTCAGGAATTTTCTTTTGTTAGCATCCATCGTCATGATCTCCAATTAGTGTGAGCTAAATTCTGGTAATTGAACGATTCGCGCCACGAGACTCTTTAACTTGCTCTCTGCATCCGCATCGTTAATCGAGAAGGAGGCGTGGTTCGGGTGTAGCGCCCAATAAGCCATTTCCATGTGCGCTGCGTTGTATTTTCCGCCGAGCAACACCAGGAATAGATGCGCCACGATGTCCTTGGTCGTAGTGATATTACGACTGATGAAATAGTCCTTCATATGCACCTTCGCACCATCCAGCGTCATTAAGTTACCTTCGCGAAACCGATTAAGCACCACATTGCTGGTGGTCCAGGTATTTGCGGTCTCAAGCCAGCCGGTTGGTTCCACGTAATGAAACATCGGCTGTCCGGCACTATAAATCCTCGCACCCAGTACGTTGCCCAGCGTAGACCCTGATGTCTGACCATCTGTCGCATTCCATTCCAAGAATCGCGCCAGACTGAGCATGAACTCCTGGGTGTCCTTAAACTTGACGGCATAATTGGCAGGACTATTGAACTCCGCGGAATTGAACAGTGATTGCAAAACCTTGGCAATCTGGTCATTCGCAGTGGTATTCGCCAGGAACACATTCTTGCAATCATTGACCGTAGCGGCGGCTGGTGTATCCGCCACAAAACGCTGCGCCAGTTTCGTGCAGATGTTTTGCGCGGTGGCCGGATGTGTAGCAAGCATATGTAGTGCCGAATCACCTTCTGCCTCTGAATTTACACCTGCGGGGAAAGCAATACCGAGGAAGGTCTTAGCGAAGATGTCATGATAAGTGGGTTCATAATAGAACTTCCACAACGGCTGTTTCTGCACGCCGCCCTGGGCGGCGGGTAGTTCAACAAAGTATCTGCTGAGATCGGTTGTCGGTCTTGCGGAGAACCCAGTAAATATTTTTGCCAGCATTTTGACATCTGTAGAAGTGTACACACCGCCGGCGGTGGTTTGACCGAGGGTATGCAACTCCATGACCTCGCGGGCATAATTTTCGTTTGGCCCGTTCTTATTGCTGTAAATGAGATCGAGATACTGCAGCATCGTGTAGTTCTTGGCGCTAATCTTCAGCAACGTTTCAAAATTGCCGAAGGCATTGACGAAGAACTCATCTTCCTCATACAACTCCTCCGCCGCTCGCTCCGTCTTGTCCACATCGGTGCTGAAGTGATTATCCCAAAACAAGGCCATTCGCGACTGCAGTTGCTTCGGACTATGCACGGGACGGATCGCACCCAGCCGTTCCGGTGAGGTGCTATATACGGCATAGGCATCACGCATTACCTGCGCGGGATCCGGTGTCGCCTCATTCAACCCAATCGGGATCAACTGTGCACTGACCCAGTTACTGGTACCCATTTGCTGTACTTCCGCAATCAATGTTTCCGTCGGCCCAAAACTCAGTCTGTTCAGTATGTGTAGTACTCGTTGATGTTCCGCCGTATCGAGGCCGACCGTACTCGAAGCCGCACTGTTCGGATCAAGCCCGAGACCCAGTTCCAACTTGTCATTGAGTCCATCTTTGTCGGTGTCAAGGGCAATACCAGGGTTTGCTACGTTGGGATCGGTATGGAAGACATTGATCTCTTCCGCGTTGGTCATAAAGTCATGATCCGGATCAAGGCCGCCATCTGCAGGGTCCAATGGATTCAAGGCGTAGCGTATCTCAGCGCCATCTTTGATGCCGTCACCATCCGTATCCGCGAGGGTAGGATTGGTATGGTAGATGTTAATTTCTTGAATGTTCGTGAGACCATCACTATCGAGATCTTTCTTTGCATCGCTGGCGTCGTATGGATTCAGGCCATAAAGAATTTCGTTGGCATCCGTAATGCCGTCGCCATCCGAGTCCAAAGACTTCGAGGCGAAGGAGGAATCTTTCGATTCAAGACCCGGCAACCCGGGCGAGTAAATGCGTGCCTGAATGTAACGATTGTTAGTACCCGCCACCGGTGGTTTTCCGCGTAATACAGCGGCCGTATTCGGTGCCAAGGTACCGGTCACCAACGTCTGCACAATCAGACCATTCGCATCGACAAGATTGAGTTCGTATGTACAGTAAAGCGTCGAACGGTTTGCAACCACCGCTTCAGCCGTCGCACCACCCATCTGATAGTCGATCATGACCGCATCGACGCTGCCGCTGCCGCCAACCGCCGTGGCGAGCGCGCCGTCAGTGAGTTCGACTTTGAGGAACTTGGGTATTTGCATCGCGCTCTGTGCAAACGCAGGAAGTGTGCTGACCGACATGCATAGACTCAGCATGTAACACAGGCATTCTCGTAATGTGTGCATATTTATCACCTTCTTGTCATAAATGTCGTGAACTTTAATTATTTTACTTCTCTCGCCTGCTCCATTGCACAGCAGCACCCTTGATTGGGCGCGTTATTGAATCATTGTTTTATCGCCAGTCAGATGGCGGCTTGAAAGCAGCGCGTAGAATTCTGCACGCAATCCAGCGGGTTCGGTGCTGATGGTCAGCGTGACGTTGGCAAGCGGCGCGGGAGTTTGTTGTACTGTAACTGCCGGTTGGGAATTGCTAGGGGATGCGATTACCACCGACATCGTCTTGTGGCTGGTATCGTAGTAGTGGAGCGACAGCACAATCAGCGCAAGTGCCACGGCCGGAATCATCACCCTTTCGAGTAATGCTGGTCTGGCGCTCAACCTGCTCTTGATGTCCTCTCCGATGTGCCTATTCGACATATCACCCATCCACTGGTATCCATTATTATTTATTATTCAATTTTTTGTTATCTGTGTGCAGGTAACCGCGCGTAGCAAGGCGTTCGCAAAATGTTTGTGACCTATCCAGCTATGTTTACATTCGCTCAATGTTCAACATTGACATGGACGGTAAGTGGCCAGACATCCTGATCCTGTAATTTCCATACATCGCAAGTTACCAATTTTCAGAATAGCCCACCTATCACAATGTGCAACATAACCTGTCATTATTTTTCTCGGTTGATAAGTAGTCGCCTTTTTACACAGCGAGCCATGGCAATGCCCTGCCCTCATCACTATTCAATTATGTACAATTAATGTTCGACTAAACACTGTGCGCCCATAAGATAATTTATGGAGTCACAAGAAACTCCGCGTTTCGCAGGAATAACAAATTACTGGTAATACTTTAAATTATGCTGAAACATGTCCATACCAATTAAATACAGTCATGCTGTTTTATTCATTTCGCCGCCAGCACCGCCACTGACATAGTCAATCAATGTTATAGGCCTCTCGGCCTGACCTAACTCGCGAAGGAACCGGTAGTGATCGCGGACATATCGCCAGAAACTGGTATAAGTATGAAACGGATAGCCGAACTCCGCACAGGTCTTCTCAACAATAGGACTGACGGCGGGAAGATGTTCCCTGGGCACCGACGGGAGCAAGTGATGCACGAGATGGTAATTCAACCCTCCGGTCAACCAATCGTAAAACCGATTTCCGCACTTAAGATTTTTTGTGACGCAGCAGACATGTCTTGCCCATGATGCGTGTTTTTCACGAATGGCGCTGGCATTCGTCATATGTGGCACACCCGAGGTTAAGTATATGGCAATCTGCCAAGTGAAAAAATAAATCGATGTACAGAGCAGTACCCACCAGACATTGGTCAGATAAATCGGAATCGCGATATGAAAAATGATCGCCACCGTTGACATAACGATGATACTGCGCAACACGCCCTTGTCGGCCAGTAAATCCCGTTTCTCAAAAAAACTGCTGGTATAGCCACCGAGAATCTGCAGAAAAATGTAATTTGCGTACACCAAAGGTGCATAGTAGTGTTGAAATGCCTGATATCGCCTCGCTGGCAGTTCCGGTGACAGTCGGACCAATTCTTTTAATGCAAATACGTCGTAGTCCTGCTGCGGATTCATCGAATAAAGATGATGCTTGATATGCTCATATTGAAAGAAGCGTTCGGGCATCAGTGGAATGAACAAACCCCAGAGCACATCACCCGTATGTCGTAAAAAGACTCCCTGCGACTTTGTCGGTTCGGCCAAGTTGCCATGAATACGCTCGTGACCGAATGACCCGATCAATGAGCAGGTCGCCAGTCCCATGATGATAGATGCCAGCAAACCCCATGGCGGCAATAGATACATGCACCCCCAACAGATAAACAGCAGTATCGCTGTCCAGGCAATCGATTGGCGGTTCCTGGTACTGCTCCGGTAGTCAATCCCAGATGTGTTGAAAAAATCGTATACCCGTTGTTTTAAGATGATCAGGAATTTGTCATTGATGAATTCGAAATCTGGCGCATAGTCCTGCACCGAACCGATACGGTATTTTTCAAGTAGCGGCGCGATATCACGCAGGTGACTACTGTGATACATGGCAGAAGCATCCTCGCCTGCAAGGATGGCGAGCAACTCCCCGCCAGGATGCTTCGCTACCCACTCAGTCACGTCATACACACCGCCATCCACAACAATCCAACAGTCCTGCGTGCTGTTATGCTGGGATATCTCACTCCATGTCAGCGACTTCATTGCCTCCCGCCATCCAATCGCAATGCCGGAAAACTCAGGAGCCAGGTAGTTCGGTAAACTGCTCCGCCCGGAGTTGCCCGCGCTTTATCATGTCGATGGCCTCGACGGTTAATTGCTGACGTTGCTCAGGCGTTAGATCGTGTGCCTCTTGCATCAATACCCCCAGCGGCAAGGCATGATTGTTCGCCGCATCGGACAACTTGCTCTTGATCTTGTTAAACCGGTCGACTTGTTTACGCGTGGGTTGTACCGGTTTGGTCGCTGGCTCCGCATCAGTATGAGAAGCCTGCGCATCCGCAGCACCGCCCTGGGATGTCTGTGAGGACTGTTGCTTGTCCTTCACCAGTGTAATCGGCAACGTTAATGACGCCAAGGTTTCTGCTGAATTTTTCAATGCGCCTGCGGTGACACTCAGATTTGCGGTAATCTCCGCGAACTTTCGCAGCTGATCATCCGTAGTTTGCTGACCAGAAAAAGTCGCCGGCTGTTCACGGCCTGTCATCGCCCATGCCGTAATCGCCGAGCCCAGCACGGCACCGCCCAGAAACAGCATTGTTGACTTGTTCATAATCATTGATTTGTTCATATACACTCCTCCATTGGTTCCATAAAAATATTCACGCTGCATGTCGAAGATCCCCTGCAGGTTATTCGTTGACATCTTAACTTATAGCGGGCAGGAATAGTATTGCATGCAATCTGATGCCTATCTATATATGATCCGCATTTATCACACAGCAATTCAGTTTGGCCTGCTTGTTCATCCATGTCGTGAAATCAACGCAGGCCACGCCTCCACCCCATAGGCGTGGTCAAAGATTATAGTTTATTGGCAGTTCAGAGATATGAGTGTGAAGTACGCAACAACTTCGTTTTCAAAATATGCCCCGGAAATTCAGCGTCACGCGGAAGTTAATATAACCCCGCATCGGTTTATATTTCCCGCCCCGCTTCCTTCACCCCATTCAACAACGGCGTTAACACATACTCAATCACCCGCCGCTTGCCGGTTTTGATCTCGACGCTCACATTCATGCCGGGAGTCAGATTCACCGCTGTGTTGCCAAAATCAATCGTGTGCCTGTTCATGCGAACCGTGTGGTATAAACATAGCCCACTTTGTCGATGGGCACGGCGTCTTGCGACAGGTGCAACAGCGCGCCGGAAATGACGCCATATTTGGTGAAGGGAAACGCCTCAATTTTAATCTCGGCCTCTTGTCCGGCATTCACAAAACCAATGTCTTTGTTTTCCACCCAGGCCTCGACTTCCATTTGCCCTTGATGTGGGGCGATGACCATGAGTTGCTGTGCGGGGGTGACGACACCACCGACGGTGTGCACCGCCAACTGCTGCACCACGCCGTCGATGGGGGCGGTCAGGGTTTGTTGTTGGTTGCGGTTGGTGGCCTTGATGTCGTCTTTTGACAACGATGAAATTTTGGTTTCTATCTGCGCCAGTTCCGTCTGGATGGTTTGCTTGAAATCGAATTTGAAACTGTAATTGAGTTTTGCACTGTCACTAACTTACACGAAAATATTGCTCGGTAACGTTATACAGCTCAGTGATTAACCTGATTACAAGGATGTTGCGGGTACTAATGAGAATTTAGCTTGGGAATAAAAAACTCAGTCAACTGACTGAGCTGTGTACTTCTTTAAACCTGAATTTGGTGCCGAAGGCGGGACTCGAACCCGCACAGCATACGCCACTACCACCTCAAGATAGCGTGTCTACCAATTCCACCACTTCGGCAATGAGTTGTAACTAAATCGGTTATTCGTTTACCGGCAGATTCGTGGTCGGTGCTGCCGTGGGTGTTGGCGAGGCTGCCGTCGCCTCTTTATTGTCTGTCGTTGACGCCGGTGTCGTCGCGGTTGAGGTGACAGGTTGTTGTTTCGTTGTTTCCTTTTGCGTATCGGTGACGCGTTCTTGTTTTGCAATATACGCCAGACTCAAACTGGTGGTAAAAAACAAGGCGGCGAGAATGGCGGTGGCGCGGGTGAGGAATGAACCTGAACCGCGTGAACCAAACACAGTGCTGGATGCGCCACTACCAAATGCGGCGCCAGCATCGGCACCTTTACCCTGTTGCAACAACACCAGACCGATGATCGCCACCGCGATCAATACATGCACTACTAAAACAATATTATGTAACATTTCAATCAACCTTCAGCGATTTGCCGCTTTACAAATAGTGAGAAAATCTTCCGCCTTTAATGATGCACCACCGATCAGACCACCATCGATATCCGGCATCGCCAATAATTCTTTCGCGTTTTGGGCATTCATACTACCACCGTATTGAATGCAAATGGCCTCGGCCACACTCTTGTCGCTCTTGGCAATCAAACCACGAATAAACGCATGAGTATCCTGGGCCTGTTGCGGCGTGGCGGTTTTTCCGGTGCCAATCGCCCAGACGGGTTCATACGCGATCACGCCACGGGCCAAACTCTTTACCCCCTGGGCATCGATCACGGCCATGATCTGCCGTGTCACGACCGCCTCCGTTACCCCTTGCTCACGTTCCTGCAAGGTTTCACCAATGCAAAAGATCGGGATCAAACCGGCCTCCAGCGCCACCGCGAATTTTTTCGCAACCACGGCATCCGTCTCGGCGTAATAACTGCGGCGTTCGGAATGGCCGACAATCACGTATTTACATTTAAAATCCAGCAACATCGAGGCGGCGATTTCCCCGGTATAGGCACCCTTGGTTTCGGTACTGAGGTTCTGCGCGCCCCAGGCCAATCGGCTGCCCTGTAACTGATGCGCCACATCAGGCAGGTAGATGTAAGGCGCACACACGGCCATCTCGGCGGTTTTGACCTCACCCACGCCGGCTAACATACCGTCCAATAAGTCTTTGACACTGGACCTGGAACCATTCATCTTCCAGTTACCGGCTATAAATGGCTTGCGCATCGAATACCCCGTTGTGACGCTGACAAAAAGAGCGCGAAAGCTTAACGTCAGCAGTCCAATAAATCAATGTAAACACCATCGAAAGGCAACGAATTCGTGTACTTTTATGCCCCCACCGCCGCCCGCACCGCATCCGCCAGTTCGTTGGCCAGGGTCTGCACCAAACCGGCATCCTGTCCCTCCACCATCACGCGCACCACCGGTTCCGTCCCCGAGGGGCGCAATAAGATGCGGCCGGTTGCGGCGAGGCGGCCCTCGGCGGCGCGTACCGCGCTTTGAATATGCGTATTGTTGTGCACATCCAACTGCTTGGACATTTTTACATTGATCAGGGTTTGGGGGTACTTGGTCATTGCGGAGCGCAATTCATACAACGATTTACCGGAGTCCCGCATCGCCGCCAGCACTTGTAACGCGGAGATAATCGCATCGCCGGTGGTCGTCCGATCCAAACAGATGATGTGACCCGACGATTCCCCGCCAATCACCCATTGCTTGGCTTGTAACAATTCCATCACATAACGATCACCGACCTTGGCGCGGGCAAAGCCGATCTTGCGTTCCAGCAACGCATGTTCCAAGCCGAGGTTGCTCATCTGGGTACCGACCACACCACCGTGCATCCGTGCGACACGCAACCGTTCATTGGCGATCACAAATAACAGTTCATCGCCATCGACCAAATCACCGTTGTGATCCACCATCAACACCCGATCACCGTCACCGTCCAAGGCAATTCCTAAATCGGCATTTTGCTCTTTGACCGCTTTTTGCAGTGCTGCGGGTTTGGTGGAACCGCAATTCAAATTAATATTTAAACCATCGGGCGATGTCCCGATCGTGGTGACGGTCGCGCCTAATTCTTCAAAGACACTCGGCGCAACATGATACGTCGCACCATTGGCACAATCCACCACGATGCGTAATCCGTTTAAGCGCATGGAATACGGTACCGAGCTTTTGCAAAATTCAATATAGCGGCCTTCGGCATCTTTGACGCGTGTCGCCTTGCCTAAATTCGCGGAGTCGTTAGTTTGCATCGGTTGGTCGAGCATTTTTTCGATCTGCAGTTCAACCTCATCCGGTAACTTGGTGCCTTCCGCCGAAAAGAACTTGATACCGTTATCATCGAAGGGATTGTGTGAGGCGCTGATCACGATCCCGGCATTGCAATGCAAGGTACGGGTCAAATAGGCAATCGCCGGTGTCGGCATGGGGCCCAACAACAACACATCAACGCCGGCCGCAGACAGGCCAGCTTCCAGTGCCGACTCAAACATGTAACCGGAAATACGCGTATCCTTACCAATCAACACCTTGCTGGCACCGGTTTGGCTGGCGAACACCTTGCCTGCCGCCCAACCCAGCCGCATCATGAAATCCGCAGTAATCGGTGCTTCACCAACGCGCCCACGTATACCATCGGTACCAAAATATTTACGTCCCATGCAACCATCCTTCTGGCTTAAATAATTAAAAGACTATCCAGCATCATGACACTGCCATCACGGCAGACGTCATCTTCATCGCATGTACCGTCGCTGCCACATCATGCGCACGAATGATACGCGCTCCCATCCACACCGCCAATGCCGCCAACGCGACACTTGCCGGTAGCCGCTGATCAACGGACAGCTTCAATACGTCACTGATCATGGATTTGCGCGAGACCCCCACCAACAGTGGCTGGCCCAGCCGTGTAAACTCGGATAAATGGTGAAATAATTGTAAATTGTGTTGCAGTGTTTTGCCAAAACCAAAACCGGGATCCAATAGCAGCCGAGTTGAGACTATCCCTGCCGCCACACAGGCGTCACGCCGCGCAATCAAGAACTCTTTAACCTCACGCACCACATCAACATACTGCGGTTGCCGTTGCATGCTACGGGGTTCACCTTGCATATGCATCAAACACACCGGCACCTGGAGTTGCACCGCTGTTTGCAGGGCTTGCTCGGCACGCAAGGCATGGACATCGTTGATCATTCCCGCCCCCGCCTGCACCGCCGCGCGCATCACCTCGGGCTTGCTGGTATCAATGGAGATGATCACATCCCATTCTTTGCGAATCGCCTCGATCACCGGAATCGTACGATCCAGTTCTTCCTGGACACTGACCGCTGCCGCGCCGGGTCGTGAGGATTCGCCCCCGACATCAATGAGCGCCGCACCTTCGGCGACCATCTGCCGTGCTTGCATTATTGCCGCATCGCACTTGGCAAATCGTCCCCCATCAAAAAACGAATCCGGCGTCACATTGAGGACGCCCATTACCTGTGGTTGAGTTAAATCGAGAATTTTACCCGCGCAATCAAGTTGCATATGTGATCAATTATTTGTCGGCAAATGAAAACGGCGGTTATTCAAACCGCCGTTGTATTTTTATCTATAGCACTGCCGGACTGGCCGCTCCTGCGCATCCATGCACTCGCGGCATTCGTATTTCCTATACATCAATCCCGCCCTACAAAATCCGTTTCACATCAAGCCCAACCTTGTTGGTTTAATGTTCGCTCGCTGTGCCACCAATCTTGCCTTCCTTCTTCTCATCGTCAGCACTCTTGCTTTGACTGGAAGTGCCACGCGGTTTTTGCTCCTGATCATCCCAACCATCGGGTGGACGCGGCGGGCGACCCGACATGATGTCGTTAATCTGATCACTGCCGATCGTTTCATATTTAATGAGCGCATCCGCCATCGCATGCAGCTTGTCGAGGTTGGAGGTGAGGATATCCTGGGCGCGATGGTAATTACGATCAATGATGGCGCGCACCTCTTCATCAATCAAATGCGCTGTTTCATCCGACAGGTTTTTATGCTTAGTCACGGAGTGGCCCAAGAAGACTTCGCCGTCTTCTTCGCTGTAAGTCAATGGACCCAGTTTTTCGGACAAGCCCCACTTGGTCACCATGTTGCGCGCCAAATCGGTCGTCCGCTGTATGTCGTTGGAGGCGCCGGTGGTTACGTGTTCCGCGCCAAACACCAATTCCTCCGCGATCCGGCCGCCAAACAGGCTGGAAATACTGCTTTCCAACCTTTCCTTGCTATAGCTGTAGCGATCTTCCTCTGGCAAAAACATGGTGACACCCAGGGCGCGGCCACGTGGAATGATTGTCACTTTATAGACGGGATCATGTGAGGGTACGGTACGCCCCACAATCGCATGCCCGGCTTCGTGGTAGGCGGTCAGGCGCTTCTCCTGCTCGCTCATCACCATCGAACGGCGTTCCGCGCCCATCATGATCTTGTCTTTGGCCTTTTCAAACTCTTCCATGCTGACCAAGCGCTTATTGGCGCGCGCCGCAAATAAGGCGGCCTCATTCACGACATTCGCCAAGTCGGCGCCGGAAAAACCGGGGGTACCGCGGGCAATAATCCTGGCCTCGACATCATCGGACAACGGTACCTTACGCATGTGGACCTTGAGAATTTGTTCACGACCGCGCAAATCCGGCAGTGGCACAACTACTTGACGATCAAAACGACCGGGGCGTAACAACGCGGGGTCCAAGACATCGGGACGGTTGGTGGCGGCAATAATGATCACACCCTCATTGCCTTCAAACCCATCCATTTCGACGAGTAACTGATTCAGTGTTTGCTCACGCTCATCATGGCCTCCGCCCAAACCGGCACCGCGATGACGGCCGACCGCATCGATTTCATCGATAAAAATAATACAGGGCGCGTGCTTCTTGGCTTGCTCAAACATGTCGCGCACCCGCGAGGCACCCACACCCACAAACATTTCCACAAAGTCAGAACCGGAAATAGTAAAAAACGGTACCTTGGCTTCACCGGCAATGGCCTTGGCTAATAGGGTCTTACCGGTACCCGGCGGGCCTACCATCAGTACGCCGCGCGGGATCTTGCCGCCTAATTTTTGGAATTTGCCGGGGTCGCGTAAAAACTCGACCAGCTCGCCAACCTCTTCCTTGGCCTCATCCACACCGGCTACGTCATTGAAGGTAATCTTGACCTGATCCTCGCCCAGCATGCGCGCCCGGCTCTTACCAAAGGACATCGCACCACGGCCACCACCACCGCCTTGCATCTGGCGCATGAAAAAAATCCACAAACCAACAATAAGGAAAATGGGAAACCAGGAAATCAGGATCTGCGTCCAGAGGCTTTGGTCCGGCGCCTCGCCCTTGATCTCAACCTTATTCTTCAATAGATCGCCGATTAAAGAGCGATTATCGGTCTCCGGGCTGTAGGTCGAAAAGCGTGAACCATCGGTACGCACACCGGAAACAACCCGGCCAGCAATAGTCACCTCACGGATAAGCTGCTGATTGACCTCCGCAAAAAAGGTAGAGTACGCCAGCTCTTTTTCGTTGCTTGGCCCGCTCAACTGCTTGAATACCGTCATCAGAATGATAGCGATGAAGACCCACAGAATGATATTTTTTGCCATGTCGCTCAAGGTGTTACCTCTATATGCAATGGAAATACAAAACGAAATCCCGTGTAATTACGATACAGTATAGTTGTTACTTCGTATAGTGCCTGGCCAGCAGGTAGACCTCGCTGGACTTGGCGCGCGAAGCATCCGGTTTTACGATCTGCACTTTCGTAAACACCTCGCGCAAGCTCTTGACGTACTCGTCAAATCCCTCACCGTGAAACAACTTAATCAGAAAATTCCCACCCTCGGCCAACACCTGTTGGGCAAAATCCCGCGCCAACTCGGCCAAATACATCGACTTGGGTTGATCGACCAGTTTAACTCCACTGATATTGGGGGCCATGTCCGACAATACAAGGTCCGCTTTTTTGCCGTCGAGAGTGGCCAGCAACTGCTCGTAGGTCGCCGACTCGGTGAAATCGCCTTCTATAAAAGTGACGTCCGCCAAGGCAGCCATCGGTAGGATATCCATCGCAATGACCCGCCCTGTAGGCCCTACCTGCTCGGCTACATATTGCGACCAGCCGCCGGGGGCCGCGCCCAGGTCGACGACACCGATGCCGCGCTTAATCAGCTTATATTTTTCATCGATCTGTTTGAGCTTGAACACCGCCCGTGAACGCAGACCCGCCGCGTGAGCTTGTTTCACAAACGGATCGGCAAAGTGATCTTTGAGCCAGCGTTGGCTGGATTTGGAACGGGATTTAGACATGTGATTTTACTACGGCTCGCCCAAGGTAATGCGTTACACTAGCGCAACGACTATTAGACACCCTCATTGCATGCATATCCATGGCCTTAACTGAAAAACAAAAACGCTTTTTACGCCAACAGGCGCACCACCGCAAGGTCATTGTGATCATCGGCCAGCATGGCATCAGCGACAATGTCATCAGCGAGATCGACATTGCCCTGCAACATCATGAACTGGTCAAGGTCCGCATCAACACCAGCGACCGTGACATCCGCCACGGTTTGATCGAACAAATCGCTCAACGCACCCACAGCGATGTCATCCAAAAGATCGGACATCTGGGTGTCTTCTATCGTCAAAGCAAAAAGCCCACGATCAGCCTGCCGAATATTTGATACGACTGGCTGTTGGCGGTTCGCGTTCCACGCCCAACAATACCAACAATAGTCCGCCAATACTCGTCACCAGGTACAGTAGCTGTGCCAGGCCATGCCATTGTTTGAAATGTTCCGCTTCGCGCAGCGCAGGACTGAGTTCACGCAAGTGTGCGATCAGGGGTTGCACATAAAAAAATCCCAGCGCAACCAGACCCAACATAACCAAGATTACCCAGAATTGCCAATGTCGCAATACCCATGAACGACGCCGCCAGAATAAGCTGACGAGTAACAGGCCACCGCACAACATCCCAATCATACTCATGACATGAAACATCTTGCCCGCCAACAACCCGGCCAGCGCACGATCCGGTATTGTGTTAAATAATACCGGCGCGGCAATATATCCCAATGCCCACATACCGCCGACCCAGAGGGTCAGCAGGAAGCGATCAGTAATACGAAAAAATATTTGCATAATTAATTGAGATTTTGTCATCAACTCTGTTCCGAATTCCTATCCACCTTGTTTAATAACGCTTCATGCGGCCGGCGTCATGCCCCCCCCCTTTGCAAAAGGGGGGCGAGGGGGGGGTTTGCACTGTGCGCCGAGGATCAAATCCCCCTTTTGCAAAGGGGGAAGTGGTTGGTTGATAACAAACAGTTATTAATCAGTGGTCCGCGAAGTATTGCCCCTTGCGCTCGAATCGTTCTTGTGATTACTTGTATTCGACTTGCACGATTTCATATTCGCGCACGCCACCGGGGGCTTGCACTTTGACAACATCGCCTTCGGCCTTGCCAATCAGGGCACGGGCAATGGGTGAGGTGATGGAAATCAGATTGAGCTTAATATCGGACTCCATTGCGCCGACAATTTGATACGTCACTTCAATATCGCTTTCGACATCGAGTAACACCACGGTCGCACCGAAGACAATCTTGCCACCGGCATTGGCGCCGACCGTTTTGACATCAATGACGTCAGCATTGGATAAGGCCGCTTCAATATCCTGGATACGACCTTCGGTAAAGCTTTGTTGATCGCGCGCGGCGTGATACTCGGCATTTTCTTTGAGGTCGCCATGCGCACGGGCTTCGGCAATCGCCTGAATTATCTGCGGGCGCCGCACGGATTTTAGTTCTTTTAATTCAGCGCTTAATTTCTCAGCGCCTTCGGTGGTGATGGGTGCACGACTCATGTCACTAACTCCTTGTGTAATTCCTGCAAACTCTTGAGCTGTCCCGGTTGTTTTTGTTTGAGTGCCTGACACAAGGCATGGCCACCGGCCAGCGTGGTGGTGTACGTCACTTTATTTTGCAAGGCGGTACGGCGTATCGCATAAGAATCGGCAATGGCCTGCCGACCTTCAGTGGTGTTGATGATCAAGGCAATTTCTTTATTCTTGAGCATATCAACTATATGTGGCCGGCCTTCCATGACTTTGTTGACGGTAGCACAGCTCAACCCTACCGCGGTGATCTCACGCGCGGTGCCACTGGTGGCAACCAAGTCAAAACCCAGTTCGGCTAATTGACGGGCGACGCTGGCAATGCCTTTTTTATCCGCCTCGCGCACGCTCAAAAACGCCTTACCGCTGCTCGGCAATTTTTCGCCCGCACCCATTTGCGCTTTACCATACGCTTCACCGAAATTCACACCCACACCCATGACTTCACCGGTCGATTTCATTTCTGGGCCCAAGATGGGGTCCACGCCGGGAAATTTAATAAACGGAAATACCGCTTCCTTCACGGAATAATAGCTGGGAATCCGTTCTTTGGTGATCCCCTGTGCCGCCAAACTCTTACCTGCCATGCAGCGCGCGGCCACCATCGCATACGGCACACCAGTGGCCTTGGAAACAAACGGCACGGTACGTGAGGCGCGTGGGTTCACTTCCAGGACATACACGGTCTCGTCCTGAATGGCAAACTGCGCGTTCATTAAACCCACCACCTTCAGTGCCTTGGCCATTTGGGTCATCTGTGCACGCATCTCATCTTGCAGCTCTGCGGATAACTGGTACGGCGGTAACGAGCAAGCAGAATCACCCGAATGCACCCCGGCCTGTTCGATGTGTTGCATGATCCCGGCAATCACGACATCGTGGCCATCGCTAACTGCATCAATATCTACTTCAATCGCGTTATTGAGAAAACGATCCAACAATACCGGCGAATCATTGGAGACCTTCACGGCTTCGGTCATATACCGACGCAATTCGGATTCGTCATAGACGATCTCCATTGCGCGGCCACCCAGTACATAGGAAGGACGCACCACTAATGGATAACCAATCGTGCTGGCGTGTGTTATGGCGTCGTGTTCGGTACGCGCGGTGCGATTCGGTGGTTGGCGTAATTGCAGGTGATCCACCAGCTTTTGAAAGCGCTCGCGATCTTCGGCGATATCAATGGAATCCGGCGTAGTCCCGATGATCGGTGCGCCCGCCGCCTCCAAGGGACGCGCTAATTTTAAAGGGGTCTGTCCGCCAAATTGCACGATCACGCCCTTGGGTTTTTCCAGATCGATCAGTTCCAACACATCTTCCAGCGTCAAGGGTTCGAAATACAAACGATCCGAGGTGTCGTAATCGGTTGATACTGTTTCGGGATTGCAGTTGACCATAATGGTTTCGTAACCATCGGCGCGCAGCGCCATCGCCGCATGCACACAGCAATAATCGAATTCAATGCCCTGACCAATGCGGTTCGGACCACCGCCCAATACCATGATCTTGTCACGTTGCGTCGGTGCGGCCTCGCACTCTTCTTCATAAGTGGAATACATGTACGCGGTCTTAGTGGCAAATTCCGCCGCACAGGTATCCACCCGTTTGTACACGGGACGCACGCCGAGCTTGTGCCGCTCCTGACGGAGTGCATTTTCACTCATGTCGAGCAAGGTTGCCAAACGACTATCAGAGAAACCCTTGCGTTTTAAATAACGCATGCGTTCACTGGTTATGGCGCGCAGGCCTTGATGTCTTACTTGCGCTTCGACGGTAATCAATTCTTCGATCAACACCAGGAACCAGGGATCAATCGCCGTCCAGGCGTGAACGTCGGCAACGGTAAAGCCGGCGCGAAACGCATCGGCGACATACCACAGTCGATGCGGTCCCACCGATTTGAGTTCGGCGCGAATGATGTCTTTGGCATTGTCATCGTTGAGATCGACCTTTTCATTAAACCCATCGGTGCCAATCTCTAAGGCACGCAAGGCCTTTTGCAAGGATTCCTGAAAGGTCCGGCCAATCGCCATTACCTCACCCACCGATTTCATTTGCGTGGTCAGGTGGGCATTGGCCTGCGGAAATTTTTCAAAGGTAAAGCGCGGAATTTTTGTCACGACATAATCTATCGTCGGTTCAAACGAGGCCGGGGTTGTGCCGCCGGTGATGTCGTTTTTCAATTCATCCAGGGTGTAACCAATCGCCAGTTTGGCGGCGATCTTGGCAATCGGGAAACCCGTGGCCTTGGACGCCAGCGCCGATGAGCGCGAGACACGCGGATTCATCTCAATGATGATCATGCGACCGTCTTTGGGGTTGATCGCAAACTGTACATTCGATCCGCCGGTCTCCACGCCGATCTCACGCAGCACCGCCAGCGAGGCATTGCGCATGATTTGATATTCTTTGTCGGTCAGCGTCTGTGCCGGGGCAACGGTGATCGAGTCACCGGTGTGTACGCCCATCGGGTCGAGATTTTCGATCGAACAAATGATGATGCAGTTGTCATTGCGATCGCGCACGACTTCCATTTCATATTCTTTCCAGCCCAACGCCGATTCTTCGATCAGCAATTCGCGCGTCGGTGACAGATCAAACCCGCGTTCGCAGATCTCAATGAATTCTTCGGTGTTATAGGCAATCCCGCCACCACTGCCACCCATGGTGAAGGACGGACGGATAATCGTCGGGAATCCCACCGATGCCTGTACTTGCAGGGCTTCTTCCATGCTGTGTGCAATCGCCGAGCGCGGCATATCTAGGCCGATTTTTTTCATCGCCTTGCGGAACAGATCGCGATCCTCCGCCTTATCGATCGCCTCACGCTTGGCGCCGATCATCTCCACGTTAAATTTTTCCAATACCCCTTCACGCGCCAGATCCAACGCACAGTTCAACGCGGTTTGCCCACCCATGGTCGGCAACAAGGCATCGGGCCGTTCCTTCTCAATGATCCGCGCCACGGTTTGCCAATTGATCGGTTCGATGTACGTGGCATCGGCCATGTCCGGATCGGTCATGATCGTCGCCGGATTCGAATTCACCAAGACCACGCGGTAACCTTCCTCACGCAAGGCCTTACACGCCTGCGCGCCGGAATAGTCGAATTCACACGCCTGGCCGATGACGATGGGCCCCGCGCCGATAATAAGAATGCTTTTAATGTCTGTACGTTTTGGCATATTAATTTATCTATTATTTAGACCCCACGTGATGCTGTTCGATAAGCTGAATAAATTTATCAAACAACGGTGCGACATCGTGTGGCCCTGGGCTGGCCTCGGGGTGCCCCTGAAAACTAAACGCCGGCACATCCGTGCGCATCACGCCTTGTAACGATCCATCAAACAGGGAACGGTGTGTCGGCCGTAAATTCTTTGGTAAGCTGGTGTCATCCACGGCAAAGCCATGGTTCTGACTGGTAATCATCACTTTGCGGGTGTCGAGATCGATCACTGGATGATTCGCGCCATGATGACCAAACTTCATCTTGAGGGTTTTGGCGCCGCTAGCCAGTGACAGCAATTGATGCCCTAAACAAATACCAAAGATCGGCACGGCCTGTTTTGTTAGCTGCTGTATTGCCCTGATCGCGTAATCACACGGTTCTGGATCACCGGGGCCATTAGAAAGAAACACGCCATCGGGTTTAAGTTTCAGCACCTCATCGGCACTGGTCTTGGCCGGCACCACCGTCACACGGCAACCACGATCCACCAACATGCGCAAAATATTTTGTTTTACCCCGTAGTCATACGCCACCACGTGATACTTAAAGCTCTCGGCGGCGGGATGGCTGTGGCCAGCGGCCAATTGCCAGCTGCCTTCAGACCAGTTATACGGTTTTGCAGTGGTCACCTCTTTGGCCAGATCCATGCCCACCATACTCGGAAACCCCTGTGCCGCAACGATAGCGGCCTTGGCGTTCAAGGTATCACCGGCCTGGATACAGCCATTCTGCGCACCCTTCTCGCGCAAGATTCGGGTGAGCTTGCGCGTGTCGATCCCGGCCAACGCCACGATCTTGCGCTCTTTTAAATAAGCATCCAGGGACTGAGTGTTACGCCAGTTACTCGCCACCGGGGGTAAATCACGTACGATCAAACCTGCGGCGTGCAAGGTGACGGCCTCGTTATCTTCGGGATTGGTCCCGACATTGCCAATATGGGGATAGGTTAAGGTGATGATCTGGCGGGCGTAGGAGGGATCACTGAGGATCTCCTGATAGCCCGTCATGGCGGTATTAAAAACCACTTCGCCGACGGTTTGTCCATCCACACCAATGGATTCACCGTAAAAGACACTGCCATCTGCGAGTGCCAACAGCGCCGGTTTTCTCAACGCGCCCTCCCTTGTTCTCTCGTAAAAAACGGGAGGCACGCGCGTGCACTCCCGTTTGGTCAATCGGTTTAATCAATACTGCTAAGGATGCGTGAATTTTACTGTAACCGGCAGGCAGGTGTCCATGCCGAAAATGAAATTCAGCAAAACTTTAACGAAGAGTTTTAAGATCAAGCACGTCTTGCATGTCATAGACACCGTTGGTCTTGTGCTGTAACCACACGGCGGCACGTGCCGCGCCATTGGCAAAGGTCATGCGACTGGAGGCCTTGTGGGTGATTTCAACCCGTTCACCGACATCGGCAAACAGCACGGTATGATCGCCGACGATATCCCCAGCGCGAATGGTTGCAAAGCCAATGGTCTTGCGATCGCGTTCACCGGTCTGGCCTTGGCGACCATACACCGCACAGTCTTTCAGATCACGGCCGGTCGCCGCCGCGATGACCTCCCCCATGCGTAATGCCGTGCCGGATGGTGCATCGATCTTGTGGCGATGATGCGCCTCGATGATTTCGATATCCACCGCATCACCCAGCACCTTGGCGGTAATCTCCAATAATTTGAAACACAGATTGACGCCGACACTCATGTTCGGTGCAAACACAATCCCGATCTCACGCCCCGCCTCGGTGATGAGCTGTTTTTGTTGATCAGTAAAGCCGGTGGTGCCGATCACCATGCGCTTGTGCTGCGCCCGACACAGGGCAAGATTGCTCAACGTGACATTAGGGCGGGTAAAATCGATCAGGACATCGAATTGATCCAAGGCCTTGCTCAAGTCATCGATCACCAGCACGCCGATCTTGCCTATGCCTGCCAGCTCGCCGGCGTCACTGCCAATCACACTACTGCCCGGCCGTTCAATCGCCACGCCTAAACTCAAGCCCGCGGTATGATGCACCGCCTCAATCAAGGTCCGGCCCATCCGCCCGGCTGCGCCGATCACTGCTACTTTTGTCATGCGATTTCTTTCCTAACAAGCCATTCGATGCTGCCGATGATACTGGGCAATACAGGTTGCTGGCAAACACGACTTCGTCGGTTATTCAAAAACTCGATCTTCGACTGCTTAATGATGGATAATTGGATTAGTTATGGAACTCAAAATTGATAAGCTGGTGCGGGGTGTGCGGATCATCGCCGGTGATGAAGCAAAACAAAGGCGCACCTTACTCAACGGGATGATTCAGCTCGCCGAGGCGGCCGGGTTTTCGGAGATCATTATCCCCAGCCTCGAACCGGCGGAAGTGTATGTCGAAAAAGCCGGTGCAGAGATATTAGGCCAGATGTATGTGTTTGATGATAAAAAAGGCCGGAAGTTGTGTTTGCGTCCGGAAAGTACCGCGACCATCCAACTAGTTGCGGATAAACACTACAAAAGAAACAAGGATGTCAAACTGTGGTACTTCGAGCGTTGCTGGCGTTATGAACGCCCGCAAGAAGGTCGCTACCGGGAGTTTTTTCAATTTGGCATTGAGGTGATTAACCCCAGCTCCAGCAATATCACGCGTGAATTGATTAACCTCGCCACTGCCATGGTTGCGTTACAAACCAATGAATTTGAAGTATTCGATAGCGTTAAACGCGGACTTTCTTATTATGTCGAAGAAGGCTTTGAGATTACCGTCCCGAACCTGGGGGCTCAAAAACAAGTGGTCGGCGGTGGCCGTTACGCGCAAGGGATTGGTTTTGCGATTGGGTTTGATCGTTTAATGCTGTATAACCCTGCGAATGCGTCAATTTCAAAAACCGAATGACTATTACAGCCGATTTCCTATGCATACGAAATGCTGTCGGCCTGAACAGTTTTATGTTCGCCGGGTGAGGCATGGGGTTACTTTGTTTCCGCTGGTGGCTGCAGCGTGTCGAGCTTAGCAACAACCGCACGGCACGCCGTAATCAAATCCGCAACAAGTTGCTCGTCCACATTCAGATCGCCCTCGTATTCGCCGCGATTACGAATCATGTGACACTTGTCCAACATGCGCCAGACCTCCGGACCCAGACCAAGAGTGTGTGGTAATACCTGAAACACAATGTATCGATTCCCCGGCCGGTAACCATGCCAGCGCAGTGCCGCCAGACATAATGCATGCGCAGCGTTGTAGGCGAGATCGAAGCGGCTCTCCAGCGAATTGGTGAATTTAGCCGCATCGATCAGCCGTACCAAGCCTGAATGTTTCAATCCAGCGATCTCTTTTGCATCCGGCGGTTCCTTTAGCAGCGGCTTACCAGGACCACTCAAATTCTCAAGCAACGAGACCATGGTCATCCCCCATCACCCACAATTTGGGTTGCTCCCACACCCGCTTAATGAAAGCATTATCAGCATGAATACGTTTGTTGAGTTCTTCACGGGTGTATACCGTCGGATTCACGGTACGCCCCAGCCGGTTCGTTGCTGCTTCCAGTTCGCTATAGAGATCGGCGTATGTCAAACTATCGCTGATCACCATCAAATCGATATCGCTCTGCGCCGTATCTTCCCCTTTGGCAACCGAGCCATAGACAAACGCGGCTTCAATCTGTGCCGCTAGCGGTGTCAAGACAACCCGCAGCACATCAACCAAGCCAGACGACTTCAATACTAAACCACGCAGTTCCTGATATACCGGCGCTGCTGCATTGGCCTGATAATGTTTCTGCTTGCCTAACCGCGAGACCGTCACCAATCCCGCCCTCTCCAGACGAGCTAACTCTCGCTGTACTGCACCAGTACCGGAACCTGCCAATGAGATCACCTCATTGGCGTAAAAACTCCGGCCCGGATTGCCGAATAACACTGCCAACACGCGCTGCTGCACCTTGGTAAACAAGGCATCGGCAATCCCGGATGTCGTTCCCCGCCGCTTTTTGACTGGTTGTTTCTTTGTACCCATATTGGGTATGATAAACCCCGATTTGGGTATGTTCAAGTCGATTGGTATTTTTAAATCGCGCATCTCACCCTCTGTCATAACGCAGTCAAATTTCAAGGTTTACACGACCTGCTAGAACAACGTCCTTCAGGTTTTTTTCTTACTGAGCAGGTCTTTGAGGTTTTTTAACTGCGG
>Ga0315281_10002013_pt1 | contig 30204 bp, 25 predicted proteins | sample YL17G07_0_MG_FD_204540 | JGI IMG/M metagenome (GOLD analysis project Ga0315281, IMG submission 204540) | Sediment microbial communities from Yellowstone Lake, YNP, Wyoming, USA - YL17G07_0 | ecosystem: Environmental > Aquatic > Freshwater > Lake > Sediment | place: USA: Wyoming | collected...
CACATAGTCGGTGGAGTAATGCACCAGCAGTGCATTTTTTTGCTTGGCGATCTCCGCCAGTATCCCGGGCGCAATACCGTTGATGGCCATGGCAATTGCTTCGTCGGTTTCCGCCTTATCCACGGCCGTGTACGCCGCCGCATTGATAATGATGTCCGGTGACCAATGACTGAAGGCCGCGCGGAGGGAGTCCGGGGCGGCTAAATCAATCTGTCGATCGGCGGCGGTGCGCGCCAGCGTCACCACATTCCCCAGCGGGGCCAAGCTGCGCTGTAATTCCCAGGCGACTTGGCCGTGATAACCTAGCAGGGCGATGGTCGGTTTGTTCGGCAAGAAGGAACCTCGTTAGAGCCGCAGCAACTTATGCGTTGGCACCGCTGACAAAGTGATGCCTTTTTTATCTTTGTCGGCCAAGATAGGATTCGCGACGGGCCAGTTTATCCCTATCGCCGGGTCATTCCACAAAATGGTGATTTCTGCTGACGGGTTGTAGACATCGGTGCACTTATAGGCAAATTGCGCCGCGTCGCTGGTCACACAAAAACCATGAGCAAACCCCGGTGGTACGTACAACTGGCGTCTATTCTCCGCCGACAACTCAACGCCTAACCATTCACCAAAATGGGCTGAGTCCTGGCGGATGTCCACCACCACGTCGAACACGCTGCCTTGTAACACATACACCAGTTTGCCTTGCACGTTTTCATATTGATAATGCAAGCCACGCAATACACCTCGCTGTGAAAACGACAGGTTGTCCTGCACAAAATTGGCCTCGATGCCGTGTTGCCGATAGCGCTGGGCTTGCCAGGTCTCGAAAAAATAACCGCGGGCATCACCAAACACCTGGGGTTCAATCAGGAGTACGCCGGGTAAGGCAGTGTGTATGACCTTCATTAATAGTAACCCTGCTTGAGTAATGCTTGCAGATAGTCGCCATATTGGCTTTTGTTGAGTTTGGCTGCCAATACCCGTAGCTGTTCGTCCTTGATCCAACCCTGGCGCCAGGCAATTTCCTCCGGGCACGCCACTTTCAATCCTTGGCGGCTCTCAATCGTCTCAATAAAATTACCCGCTTGAATTAAGGACTCATGCGTACCGGTGTCCAGCCAAGCGGTGCCACGGCCAAGCTTGATGAGGTGTAACTCGTTGTTGTTGAGGTAGAGATTATTGATATCGGTAATTTCCAGCTCACCCCGCGCCGAGGGCTTTAACTGTTTGGCGTAAGACACGACTTTGTTGTCATAAAAATACAGCCCGGTGATAGCATAATTCGAACGTGGGTGCTTGGGTTTTTCCGCAATCCCGGTCATCTTGCCCGACGCATCGAATTCCGCCACACCATAACGTTCCGGATCTTTGACCCAATAGCCGAATACCGTCGCGCCCTGTTGTTGCTCACAGGCGGTGCGCAAGGTCTCCGCAAAGCCGTGACCGTAATAAATATTGTCGCCCAACACCAGGCAACACCGATCCTGGCCAAGGAAGGCTTCACCGAGAATAAAGGCCTCGGCAATGCCATTGGGTTCATCCTGGGTGACGTAACTGAGATTCAAACCCCACTGGCGACCATCGCCCAACAAGCGAATAAAAAAAGGTTGTTCGATGGTGGTGGTGACAATCAGGATGTTGCGAATGTCCGCCAACATTAAGGTCGTCAGCGGATAATAAATCATCGGCTTATCATAGACCGGCAACAATTGCTTGCTGATCGCCTGGGTCAGCGGATGCAGCCGGGTGCCTGCGCCACCGGCCAGGATGATACCTTTGATCGTGTTTTGACTCATGGCGTTGTCCTTTTTTACTTGGCCACACCCAGGCGCTGGCGTGCATCGACGTTGGTCGTGACCGTGCGACACCAGGCCTGGTTTGCCAGGTACCATTGCACTGTTTTACGTAAGCCGCTCACAAAATTCTCTTGTGGCGCCCAATGGAGCTCGGCCTTTATTTTGCTGGCGTCAATCGCATAGCGCTGATCATGGCCGGGGCGATCCCGCACGAACTCGATGAGCTGTGCATGGGGTTTATAGGCTGAGTTCGGTACTAACTCGTCCAGCAGTTGACACACGGTTTTCACCACGTCGATATTGCGTTGCTCGCTATTGCCGCCGATATTGTATTTCGCATCCACCCGCCCCTTTAACAACACAGTTAAAATGCCGCGGCAGTGATCCTCCACGTATAACCAATCACGGACGTTACTGCCTTGTCCGTAAACAGGCAATGGTTTGCCTTCCATGGCATTGAGAATGATCAGCGGGATCAATTTTTCCGGGTACTGGTACGGCCCGTAATTATTCGAGCAGTTGGTAATGACAACCGGCAAGCCGTAGGTATGATGATAGGCCCGGACAAAATGATCCGACGCGGCCTTGGACGCGGCATACGGTGAGTTGGGGGCATAGGGTGTTTGTTCCGTAAAAAGTCCTTCTGCCCCCAAGGAGCCGTAGACCTCATCGGTGGAGATGTGCAGGAAGCGAAACGCCGCACGGGCTGTCTCGCCCAACCCTTTCCAGTACGATAGGCAGCGGTCTAACAATATTTGGGTCTCGACCACATTGGTATGGACGAAGTCCGCCGGGCCATCGATCGACCGATCCACATGACTCTCGGCGGCAAAGTTCACCACATATTGGGGGCGATGCGTGGCAAGCAAGCTATCAACTAAACCCCGATCCCCAATCCGCCCCGCCACGAACACATGGCGCGGGTTGTTTTCCAGTGCATGCAAGCTGGCGCGGTGGCCCGCATAGGTCAAGGCATCAAGGTTGATAACACGATAGCCTTGTGCAACTAGCATGTGTACAAAATTGCTGCCGATGAAGCCGGCACCGCCGGTTACCAGTATTGTTATGTCGGAGGGTTTCATGGTCCTATTATCACCGGCGTAGGGTAGCAAATGTCCATTATAAACATATCCAGGCAAGATGGGTAAAACAGACTACCTACATCCAGTGCATTTTAGTTATTCCGCATGATAAATTAATTGTGCATAGCGTTGGCATTAATTCAAGGGCATAGTGAGACAGATGATACCTATGCTAAACTTTACACGATACTCTGGAACAGTAGTAGGGTTTAGCTACCCCAAGGCAAATCTCTTTTATGCTATTGTCACGGTGAACATAGATCGGGATGTGTTACTCAGGAACCTAAACCCTGCCGATAGTGGTACCACTTGCATAACATGTGTTTCTAACTGAGTGTAGACATGAAAATATCCGTTTATGGCGGCACAGGTTTCATTGGTGGTGTTTTTTGCCGAAAATTTCCAGATGCTGTCATAAAAATAAAAAGAGACGCAAGAAAGCCTGAATCAAAAGAGATTCTTTATTTCATAAGTACAACCAGTAACTATAACGTCCTAGAAAGCCTGAAAATAGATGTTGATATTAACCTGTCCGTGTTAATGGAGGTACTGGAGACCTGCAAGGACGAAGATATTGTTTTTAACTATATAAGTACTGGATTCGTCTATGGTAATGATATCATTGACGCTTATGAAACAGAATATTGTAATCCCCGTGGATTTTACTCCATCACCAAAAGAGCGGCAGAAATGCTCCTGATTTCGTTCTGCGAGACCTTCAATGTTAAATATAGAATTTTACGCCTGGCAAATGTCTATGGCACGGAAGACAACGAGACGACAGGCAGGAAAAATGCACTTGGATTTTTAATTGGTTTATTAAAAGAAAATAAAGAGATATCCCTTTATGATGGCGGGGATGTCTTAAGGGATTATATGCATGTGGAGGACGTTTGTAGCGCGATAAAGATGGTGGTGGAAAAAGGCGAGACAAACAGTATTTATAATATTGCGAGTGGAAAACCAAAGAAATTTTATGACATCATCCTGTTGGCAAAACAGTATATCGGCAGTAACAGCAATATAACGCCGATAGAAGCCCCCGCATTTTACAGGCTGGCACAGGTCAAAAATTTTTCTCTAAACGTCAGCAAACTGAAACGCTTATGGTTTGAAGAAAATATATCTTTGGAACAAGGGATAAAATTATTATGTCACTAAAAGAGCTAATCACTGAGTTTGTTGCCAAGGCCAGGAAGGAAGATGCGAATTTATTTCCTTTTATGGCCAACAAGAAAATATTTAACCAGGAAAAGGATTCTGTGTATTATTCAGGCCCCTATTGGGATGATCAGGAGATTGAAGCTATATTTCATAGCATTCTAAAAGGAAAATGGTTATCTGCCGGTGAGTCAGTGAATAAGTTTGAGAAAAACTTTTCTAAAAAATTCAATCTAGGGCATTCATTGATGGTCAACTCCGGCAGCTCCGCCAACCTTGTCTTGATTGCTGCGCTAAAAAAATATTTTAACTGGGCTGATGGGGATGAGATTATTGTCTCTTGTGTTGGTTTCCCAACCACCATCAATCCAATTATTCAAAATAACCTTAAGCCCGTATTTGTTGACATTAACTGGGATGATCTCAATTGGGATATAAATGAGGTGGCGCGAAAAATCAGCCCGAAGACCAAAGCCATTTTTTCCTCGCCGGTTCTTGGTAATGCATATGACCTGGAAAAAATCATTGATATCTGTTCTAAAAATAAGATAAAACTTATCGCAGATAATTGTGACAGCCTCGGCAGTAAATGGAACGGTAAATTCTTAACCGATTATGCCGTTGCCTCATCCTGTTCCTTTTACCCTGCACACCACATAACAACGATTGAGGGTGGCATGGTTTCTTCAAATATTCAGGAAATCGTCGATCTTGCCAGGAGCTTTGCCTGGTGGGGGCGAGCTTGTCATTGTGTCGGAAAACAAAATCTTCTTGCTAACGGAGTTTGTGGAAAAAGATTTGATAAATGGATTGAGGGGTATGATGAAACCGTCGATCATAAATATTTATTTGAGAACATTGGCTATAATTTAAAACCCACTGACCTGCAAGGCGCGGCCGGTGTTATTCAATTGAAAAAATTCGATGAGGTTCATGAGCTTAGACGTAGTAACAAAGAACGGCTAGATTCAATTTTCCTGCGTATAGATGGGCTGAGGACCCTCAATGAACTTCCCCAGGCAGAAACAAGTTGGTTTGGTGTTCCCCTGGTATGCAAGGACAAGTCACACAAAAGAAGTCTGGTTAAATTCCTAGAAGAAAATAAAATCCAAACCAGAAATTACTTTGCTGGCAATATTTTGATGCATCCTGCCTACCGTGGCATCGACGATTTCAAGAAATACCCCGTAGCCAACGAAGTAATGGACAGGGTATTTTTTGTCGGCTGCTCGCCCACAATCTCTAATGAGATGATTAATTATGTCGAAATCGTGGTAGACCGATTTATTTCTCTGGCTAAGCACTCCGGATAAGCAATGAAAGGTGGCGTTACTATTTATTGTGTCTGTTTTCCTGGGCATGAACCCCTAAAATATCAACAATACCAAAAAAATATTATGTGCAACGCGGCAAGTATTTCTGATCAATACAGAAAAAGTCTCGCCAAAAAAGGATTCGTGTTTGATGATGTCGGCGACAATATTTCACAGCTAAACTGGACGCTGGGAGACCTTACCGCAACCTACTGGATTTGGAAAAACTCAAAAGATTACTTTGTTGGAACAAGCCAGTACCGAAGATTCTGGGATGACACTATCACAGATATTGAATTTTCCGATAATGTTTTGTATGTGCAGGAGCCAGTACAACTTGATCGATCATTAAAAGAGCAATATATCGAATGCCATGGGACATTAGGTATATCAATATTAGACAGCATGTCCAAATCTAAAGAAATACCGCTCACTCCGCAAATGCTGGAAACAACATATTCCCTTGGTTATTTGTATTCCTGCAATATGTTTATTGCCAATAAAGCGTTATACGATAATTTTTGTGAAGTACTTTTTGGAATTGTTTTCAAGATACATGAAGTTTATGGTGAAGCAATCAAGGAACTTGATGCATACAATAGAAGAACACCGGCATTTTTAGCGGAAAGGATCATTACAGCACTAATTGAAAATAGAGAACATTTTTTCCCAAGTTTGGAGATTGCCACCCTCAAATGGGAGTTTAGGAAAAAAACTATTCTTCAAAAATTAAAGTCACATTTTTCCAGAACTGCCTAATTTTTAGGCCTGGCAAATTTTGATGAATTAGCCCAGTATCATCTACAAGAATACAGAGACGTATTTTCATCCGGAGTAAAATTATAATCCTTAAATACGAGGTTTGCCGTTAGTTCGGCTGCTTTGCTTAACAAGCCGAACCCGATCAACCTGTTGTGCTGATTTGTTACATATAGAACACTATCACTCGGCAGTATTTCAGAAAGTAGAACCCTCGTTGTTTTAAATTCTTGCCGATATATATCATCCGGCTGATCTGAAACGCGATATGCCACTTTCCTGCACGGCGACGTATCTAATATTGTAGCCAGCTTCTCTCTTTTCATTCGAAAAGGCTCAATGCCAAATATTGATACCCCCCTCACTCTGGCGCGATCGGCAATGCCCTGCCATGTTTCTGTGCCAGGTGATCCAACTGCGGAATAGGTACCTATCTCAAGTTGTAGTGCTCGTATATTTTCCACATCGTTTAACTTGTCTACATTTTTGATAATAGTCCGCACCTGTGTTCCCAACATGAGGATCGCAATGGTAGTGATCACTTTTATATTTATAAGTCGAAAATACTTAGGGTAGACAGACAAATACAGCACAATTGATAACATAAGCGAAATAATTGAAGGCGTGGTGTATCGGCCAACGAGCGCCGCTTTCATTCCAAAATCAACCCTGCCCACTGAAATCACCACTACCGATGCCAGATAATAAAGTATAAATGCAACCACTGACAGGTAGATTGGGTTATTTTTGAATTGTGAAATGTTTTTTAAAATCATCGTAATCAAAAAAAGATGAAAAACACCCAGCAAGAAAGATAAATATATGTTTTTTATCGGTGACCCAAGGTATTCAATAAAGAACACAATGGTTTGCAGTGGCGATTGGGTAATGTTTGTAATAATTGAGCCGTGGTGCCCAGGGTGTTGATAGTAATTGATATATAAAGCAGCAACTATCAATGATATGACAAACAGACTTGCCGTGCGTAACAACCCTTTGTTTAACAGCAATGCCATTACCACTAAAAGCGGTAATGCAAATATACCATTTGCCATCGTGCCTGCTGACATGATCCCAAACAGACATGCAAGGATGTAGTACCCTATTTCGTTTTTTTTATTTTTTTCTGATAAGCCAAGAAAATAAAACGCGAGTAACGGGAATAAATAAGCAGCCCAGAACTGGCTTTGAAATCCCCACGTTATATTTTCATCCTGCTTCCAGGAGAATGCAAAAATCGTAATCAAACACATGAGATAAAAGAAGGTGTGATTATCCGTTTTTTTACGGGCAAACACATGCGCATTAAAAATCAGCATACCCCACACAAGCATCAACAATATGACATTTATAATAATAAGGAGGGCAGAGAGTCCTGAAAAAAACTCAAGATCAAGATAAAATAACATCCTTGAAAATATCGGTCTGTGCTCATTATGTTGCGCCCACCACGCAGAATTATCGCCGTCCTGAACACGCAGATAGAAATCCAGGTAGCCGCTCCACATATCACCTTGCGGGATGGGTGAATAAAACCGATAGGCACCGAATATTACAGTGGCAATATAAAAAAGTGTTAGCCCACTGAGAAGAGGGTGTTCTTTTGCTATAACTATTGTCTTTTTTATGTATTCTGGCAACAAGGATTTATATCCTGATTAATAATTTCTAATTGGGAGTGAACAAAATTTTATATTGGCGGAGCCTTTGAGTAGTTCAAAAACGGAATTGCCCGTTCCTGTGCTTACAACATAACTTATATTCTAACACAGAAATTTATCCCCCTAACGGCTATATTATAATATGGGTTTGTCAGTGCGTATACCGGTATACCATGAACTAAAATCCGCTTTCAGTGAGAACATAGGGGTTTGCTTTCTCGGTGAGTAAATTAATGTTTCACCTGCATTTTTCGACGATTGGTTAATATTTTTTGAGCCCCGACTTGTCTGTCGTGCGCCAATGTGAAAGTATTGGACGTTTTAAATATTAATTGGACTATTTTCAGCAATTGAGTAATTAATTTTGCTGTGCAAACAAAACTAAAAATCAGGAGTAGCTATGTCAAGAAGCCACGTGGTCATCACAGGTACAGGGAGATGCGGCACCTCTTTTTTAGTCGAATTATTAACTCATCTCGGTCTACCGACTGGATTTACCATCAGCGATATTGAATCAAAAAGAATTAAGCTGGCACGAGCTGGGTTTGAGCACGACATTCGAGCATCAGTCTGCCCTTTTATAGTAAAGGCCCCATGGTTCTGTGATCACGCAGATGAGGTATTTAGTCGTAACGATATCGTTATAAAGCACGTTTTCGTCCCAATAAGAGAATTGCAGGCCGCAGCAGAAAGTCGGCGCCAGGTAGCTAAAAATACTATTTCTTCATGGTCATTTCTGAAACAAATAAAATTCGCCATCAAGCCGAAAATGATTCCCGGAGGTTTGTGGAACACACATTCCATACATGAAGGCGCTCAGGAAGAAATCTTATTGCGTCAAATATACAATCTCGTGCTATCCGTGTCTGATACGGCCGTACCCGTCACCTTTATACGTTACCCAAGAATTGTTAAAGATCCGCAGTATTTGTTCGACAAGCTTAAACCGATTTTAGGTGACATCGACTATGAAACTTTCTCCGCGACATTTATCAAGATAGTACGCCCAGAGTGGGTGCATAGTTTCAACAAGAATGACAGCTAAAGTTGGCTTGCCAAATTTTAAAACATAAATCCCCGCCAAAAAAAAGCCCCGTTATCGCTAACGGGGCTTTTTGCCGGCCTAAAGGCCGAACTACTCGACAAAATTTACATCATGCCTTCCATGCCGCCCATGCCACCGCCGCCAGGGCCGTGTGCATGTGCTTTATCATCCGCAGGAATGTCCGCCACCATGGCTTCGGTGGTGATCATCAAACCGGCTACCGACGCGGCATTTTGTAATGCAGTGCGCGTTACCTTGGTAGGATCCAGGATACCCATGGCAATCATGTCACCGTATTCGCCGGTTGCGGCGTTATAACCAAACGAACCTTTGCCTTCCATGACTTTGTTGACCACGACCGAGGACTCGTCACCGGCGTTTTCGACGATCATACGCATGGGTTCTTCCATCGCGCGACGCGCAATGTTGATACCGATGTCTTGATCGTGATTGTCGCCTTTGAGACCCTTGATCGCCTGAATGGCACGAATCAGCGCCACACCGCCACCAGGTACCACGCCTTCTTCAACGGCGGCACGGGTTGCGTGTAATGCATCTTCAACGCGAGCCTTCTTTTCTTTCATTTCGACTTCGGTTGCAGCGCCGACTTTGATTACCGCAACACCACCGGCCAACTTGGCCACGCGTTCTTGCAGCTTTTCCTTATCGTAGTCAGACGAGGTTTCTTCGATCTGGGCACGCACTTGTTTGACGCGCGCTTCGATATCAGCCGTTTTACCTGCGCCATCAATCACCGTGGTTTCTTCTTTCGAGACGATGATGCGTTTGGCGCTGCCTAAATCACCAATGGTTGCCTTTTCTAACGACAGACCTACTTCTTCAGAGATCACGGTGGCACCCGTCAGTACGGCGATGTCTTGCAGCATGGCTTTACGGCGATCACCGAAACCAGGGGCCTTCACGGCAACCACTTTAACAATGCCACGGATGTTGTTGACCACGAGGGTAGCGAGGGCTTCGCCTTCAACGTCTTCAGAAACAATCAACAGCGGTTTACCGGATTTGGCGACGGCTTCTAAGATCGGCAGCATTTCACGGATATTGGAGATCTTCTTGTCGTTCAACAGGATCAGCGGGCTTTCCAGCTCGCAGCTCATGTTTTGTTGGTTGTTAACAAAATAAGGTGACAGGTAACCGCGATCAAACTGCATACCTTCAACTACGTCCAGCTCGTTATCCAGACCGGTACCTTCTTCAACGGTGATAACGCCTTCTTTACCTACCTTATCCATTGCCTTGGCAATGATGTCACCGATGTTATGGTCGGAGTTGGCGGAGATGGCGCCCACTTGTGCAATCGCTTTGTTATCCGAGCAGGGCTTGGATAATTTCTTCAGCTCTTCGACAGAAGCAGTCACTGCTTTGTCGATGCCGCGCTTGAGATCCATTGGATTCATGCCCGCGGCCACAGCCTTCATGCCTTCAACCAGGATCGATTGAGCCAACACGGTTGCGGTGGTGGTACCATCACCAGCCACATCAGAGGTTTGCGAAGAAACTTCCTTCACCATCTGTGCGCCCATGTTTTCGAATTTATCTTTAAGCTCGATTTCTTTGGCAACTGAAACACCGTCTTTGGTAATGGTCGGAGCACCGAAGCTCTTTTCCAACACCACGTTACGGCCTTTCGGACCCAGAGTTACTTTAACGGCATTTGCCAGGACATTCACACCGGCCAACATGCGGCGGCGTGCGTCATCACTAAAACGGACTTCTTTAGCACCCATGATTGAGTTCCTCTTACGATTAATTTGATGTACTTAAGCTGTACTTACGTCGAATTTATTCGAGTACGCCCATGATGTCTTCTTCACGCAGGACCAATACTTCTTGGCCTTCGATCTTTACTTCGGTCCCGGAAAATTTACCGAACAGGACTTTGTCGCCCTTCTTCAGTTCCATGGGACGGACATTGCCATTTTCCAGAATCTTGCCTTTACCCACGGCCATGACTTCACCTTGGACGGGTTTTTCAGTAGCAGAATCAGGAATGACGATACCACCAGCAGACTTACGCTCTTCTTCTAAGCGACGAACTATCACACGATCATGTAAAGGACGAATTTTCATTCGCTTCCTCCTTAATTTAGGACATTGAAATCAATAAGATATGGGACAACTTGCTGCTATTTCGGTGAGGGTGTTTTAGCACTCCCCATTGACGAGTGCTAATGATAGCCCTCGTCACCAGACTGTCAAGTGTGAACCTCACAGCCCAGCCGACAGCACCGGTTGTATAAGGCTCGCGATGTGGCTTTTCAACCGGAAACACAGGGAATTTTCTCTTTATCACCCTGCAGGTGACCAGAGCAACCCGAAATTAGACGCGGAAAGGACATCACTCGCTGTTGTTGTCTGTCCCGGCTTGCTATCTTTAGCCGATGGAAAATCCCACCCAGGACTACCGGCTGGTCGTCACCACCTGCCCATCCGCCGCGCTGGCCGAGCAAATCGCCCGCGCCCTGATTGAGCGACACTGTGCGGCCTGCGTGAATATTATTCCGGGGGTGCGCTCAATCTACCGCTGGCACGGTAAGATAGCGGACGACAATGAGGTCCTGTTGCTAGTGAAAACGAGAGAGACCTGCCTGACCCAGGTACAGGACTGCATCCGGGAATTGCATACTTACGACGTTCCAGAGATGATCGCCCTGCCCATCGTCAATGGTTTTACCCCTTATTTAAATTGGATAACTGAATCGGTGACCCCCCATGATTAAATCTTTGTTGTTACGTTCCCTATTGGCGTTATTGAGTTCGCTCAGTGTATTGGCCCATGCCGCCGACGAGCCCTTGCAGGCGGAACAGGCGTTTCGTGTCGAAACCAAAATCATCAACGACAACACCCTCAGCACCACCTGGACAATTGCCCCGGATTATTATCTGTATCGCAGCAAGATCCGTTTTGAATCCCTCACCCCAGGCATCGAACTGGGCGCCGCCAAATTCCCTGCGGGCACACAACACCATGGACTAACACCGGAAGGTAAAGAAGGTATGGTGGAGGTCTATTTCAAGACCGTCACCATCGAGATCCCTTTTAGCCGCAAAGATGCAACGCTCACGAATCTAAAACTAATCGCATACTCACAAGGTTGTGCGGATAAATTGGGAATTTGTTATCCACCGCAAAAGCGTGAAAAGAACCTTATCCTGGCGACTGCCAAAGAAACGAAAGGCACAGCACTCTCATCACTTAATAGTTTCAGCAAACAATTGGGGATTCAGAATGACGACAGCCCCTTACCGGTCAATCAGGCCTTCCAGGCGAATGTCATTTTGGTGGATAACAAGACCGTTCGCGCCAGCTGGCGTATCGCCGCGGATTATTATTTATACCGTGAAAAAATTAAATTCGACTCCAGCACGCCGGGCGTTGAACTGGGCAAGCCCCAATTTCCGGCGGGTAAGAAAAAACACGGCATCACCCCCGATGGCAAAGAGGGCGAAGTTGAAACCTATGTGGATGACGTCAACATTGATATTCCGTTTACTCTCAAAGACAGCAAGCTAACAAGTTTTGTGCTGACCTTGCATTCGCAAGGTTGCGCGGAAAAACGCGGGATCTGTTATCCGCCGCAAAAAAATCCGTTTACCGTTGATCTCGCCAAGCAAAGTGTCATGCCCGGCGCTGACTCTAAAGTGGCGGCCCCTGTGCAAGCTGCCGCCGAACAAGTCGATGACGACAGCCTGACTCAGCAAGAACGTGTCGCGAACAAATTCAATAAATTGTTTAAGGAAGGTTCTACTTTTCTTATCTTGTTGTCCCTGGTGGGTGTTGGCTTGTTAGTCGCCTTCACCGCCTGCATGTACCCGATGATCCCGATTGTCACCAGCATCATCGCCGGTCAAGGGGAACACACCTCCGCGATGAAAGGCTTTACCTTGTCGCTGGTGTATGTGGCCGCCTTCGCCGTCGTGTTTGGCATCGTCGGTGCGGCGATGGGCTTTTGGGGAGAACAAATTGGCATCCAGGGGTTTTTGCAGCACCCGATCGTACTCTCGGTGTTTGCGATTATATTTATAATGCTCGCCTTTGCGATGTTTGGTTTTTACAACGTCCAGATGCCCAGTAGTATTCAAAGCAAACTCACCGAAATCAGCGGTAAACAACAAGGTGGGACGCTTTTTGGCGTTGCCATCATGGGCGCGTTGTCAGCCCTGATCATCGGCCCGTGTGGTGGTCCCATCACCTTTGCGGTCATGACCATCGCCGCCGCATCGAATAGCGTGGTGCTGGGATTCATTTACATGTTCCTGTTTGGCTTTGGTATGGGCTTACCGTTATTACTGGTGGGGGCCGGTGGCGGCACCTTATTACCGCGCGCCGGTGACTGGATGAATGTGGTCAAAGGAGTGGCCGGTGTTATCTTACTCGCCGTGGCCTTGTTCATGATCAGTAGTGTGTTACCCGAAACGCTTTACATGATGTTGTGGGCCGCGCTGTTCATGATCTCAGCAGTCTACATGGGCGCCTTTGATCGCATCCAAGAAAGTCAGACCGGTTGGTTGAAATTCTGGAAGGGCTTGGGCATTGTCATTTTCATTTACGGCCTAATCGTGTTCTTAGGCGGGCTTACCGGTGCACGCAATGTGTTGGACCCCCTGCATGGTTCCAAGTTGCTTGCCCAAGCCAATGTCGCGGGGCCAGCAATGGCTAAATCACTCATTACATCGGCTTCCGCCACTCCCGCCACCAGCAAGGCCACCGTCGTCAAAGGCGGCTTGACCTTTATCAAAATAAAATCCTCTGCCGATGTGCACCGCGAAGTGGCGCAGGCCAATAAAGCCGGTCACACCGTGATGCTGGACTTCTACGCCGACTGGTGTGTGTACTGCAAACAGTTTGATGATTACATCTTTGTCGACCCGAATGTCCAACAGGCCTTGGCAAATACCACCCTGTTGCAAGCCGACGTCACCGCGATGGATGAAACGGATCTGGCCCTGATCAAAGAGATGGGCGCCCCGCCACAACCACCGACCATCCTGTTTTTTAAATTGGATGGCACCGAGGTCAAATCGGCACGCATCATCGGCATCATCGATGCGACAAAATTTGCGGCTCGCGTCAACAAGGCCTTCGTGAATTAAATCACACACTGCGCTGCATGGAGAGGCTTCATCACGGTCATTTATGTGCACTTCTGGAAATTCATTTTATCGACATCCCCGCGAAAGCGGGGACCCAGAAAATCACAAAGATAGATTCCCGCTTCGGCTTTGGCATCCTGCGTCGCTCTACCACCTACATCCCTGTAGGCGTTCGCGGGAATGACGGATTTCTGGAGGTGCACTTATGAAAATGAAAATCGTCTACCTTACCGCCGCCCTCATCATCATGGCGGCGGGTGTTGGTGCCTATTTACAATTTTTTGCTCACAGTAAATCAACACCTCAAGCCAAGGCACCAGCAGCTGTCACAGTAGTCGGTCAACCACGGCCACCCTTCAGTCTGCTCGACCTGCACGCCAAACCCAGCGATATTGCCCAATGGGATGGTAAAGTGATCCTTGTGAATTTCTGGGCGACCTGGTGCCCGCCCTGTGTCCGCGAAATGCCGGCGCTGATGAAATTGCGCGAGACTTATCAGGGTAAAGGCTTTGAGATTGTCGGTGTCGCCTTGGATAGCAAGGATGCGGTAATGGCCTTTATCGATCCGATGGGGATTGAATACCCGATTCTCATCGGTGAACAAGAAGGCCTGCAATTGACCCAGCTGTATGGCAATCGCCTGGGTGTGTTACCGTATTCGGTCATCATCGATCGTAAGGGCGTGATACGGCACACCCTGATCAGCGAACTTCACTATGAAGCGGTCGAAAACCTGATCCAGCCCTTACTGTGACACCGCGCCCCTCCAAAGGCGTGGAAATAATCAACTTTCGCCGATCCGGCGGCCAACTCCGTAAATGAAGTCTCATCCGGTCGAATAGCTGGACTTTTGTTATTGATTCAAGGAAAATCTCACCCGAACTATCTCTGTGGCGAATATTCAAGAAAAAAACCAGAACTTGCCGCGATCGTGAACCGAACCAACCCAGATACTGAGTAAACAGCGCATGGCAATGATATTGGTCCTCAACGGCCCTAATTTGAATATGCTCGGGCAGCGCGAGCCGCAGCACTATGGCAACGTCACCTTGGCGGCGATCATTGAACATTTACAAGTGCAGGCCAAGCAGGCGGGACATACTATCGAAGCGCTGCAAAGCAACGCCGAACATGAACTGGTCAATGCGGTACAACAGGCTGCAACACGCCATGTTGCCTTCATCATTATCAACCCTGCCGCCTTTACCCACACCAGCGTGGCCCTGCGTGATGCCCTGGCCGCAGTCAAAATTCCGTTTATTGAAGTACATTTGTCGAACGTGCATGCCAGGGAAGAATTTCGTCATTTTTCGTATTTTTCTGATTTAGCCGTGGGCGTGATCAGTGGTTTGGGTCCGCAAGGTTATGAACTTGCCTTGCAAGCCGCGCTGACACGCCTGAATAACTAACCTTTCAACCCACGAGTCGCCAAGCCATGGACATACGCAAAGTCAAAAAATTGATCGAGTTGTTGGAAGAATCCGGCATCGCCGAGATCGAAATCCGCGAGGGCGAAGAAACGGTACGCATCAGCCGTTACGGCCCACACACCCAAACCTTCGCCGCCCCGCACATGTACGCCATGCCACCCGCCGCACCGATTGCCGCCCCCGTCGCCGCCCCCGCTGCGGACAAAGGCAACGGCAGTGCGGGACAAGAAATCAGCGGTCATTCCATGCGCTCACCGATGGTGGGCACGTTTTACCGCTCCTCTGCGCCGGGCGCCAAAGCCTTTGTGGAAGTGGGCAGCAACGTCAAGGCCGGTGACACCATTTGCATTATCGAAGCGATGAAATTGCTCAATCAAATCGAGGCCGACAAGACAGGGGTAATTAAAGCCATCCTGGTGGAAAACGGCCAGCCGGTGGAATACAACCAGCCGTTGTTCGTGATCGAGTAAGGCCAACCCTTGCTGCATCCGATTGCAGTAACTTAACTAAAAAATTGAAAGTAGACATGATTGATAAAATCCTGATTGCAAACCGAGGTGAGATCGCGCTGCGCATCTTGCGCGCCTGCCGTGAGCTGGGCATTAAAACCGTCGCGGTACATTCCGAGGCGGATCGCAATCTCAAACACGTGCGCCTTGCCGATGAATCGGTGTGTATCGGCCCTGCCCGCTCCGCCGATAGTTACCTGAATATCCCCGCCGTCATCAGCGCCGCCGAAGTCACTGACGCCCAAGCGATTCATCCCGGTTATGGCTTTCTCTCGGAAAACGCCGACTTCGCTGAACGTGTCGAGCAAAGTGGTTTTATTTTCATTGGGCCACGGCCGCAAACCATCCGCTTGATGGGCGATAAGATCTCCGCTATTGAAGCGATGAAAAAAGCCGGTGTGCCGACCGTACCGGGCTCGGATGGTCCGGTGGGTGATGACGATCAGGCCACGTTGCGCACGGCGCATGAAATTGGTTATCCCATCATTATTAAGGCCGCCGGTGGCGGTGGTGGTCGTGGCATGCGCGTGGTGCACACGGAAGCGGCGTTATTAAGTTCCATTTCACTCACCCGCAACGAGGCCGGTGCAGCGTTCGGTAATAGCACGGTCTACATGGAAAAATATCTGGAGAATCCGCGTCACGTGGAAATCCAGGTCTTATCCGATGAACATGGCAATGCGATTTATTTGGGTGAGCGTGATTGCTCAATGCAACGCCGTCATCAGAAGGTTATTGAAGAAGCCCCCGCACCAGGGATTACTGCCGAGATGCGCGCGCGCATCGGCTCACGCTGTGCGCAAGCCTGTGTGGATATTGGTTATCGGGGTGCGGGTACCTTTGAGTTTCTTTATCAGGACGGCGAATTCTATTTCATCGAGATGAATACCCGCGTCCAGGTTGAACACCCGGTCACGGAAATGATCACCAACATGGATATCGTCAAAGAACAAATATTCATTGCCGCCGGTCTGCCCTTAAGCGTGCAACAACAAGACATCGTGCTGCGTGGCCATGCGATCGAATGCCGGATCAATGCCGAGGACCCGGCGACGTTTATGCCCTGCCCGGGGACGATCACGGCCTATCATGTACCCGGCGGTCCCGGGATTCGTGTTGATTCACACATCTACAATGGCTACGTGGTGCCACCCTATTATGATTCGATGATCGGTAAGTTAATTGCTTATGGTAATGATCGCACCTCCGCCATTGCCCGTATGCGCGTGGCCTTGTCAGAGGCCGTGATTGAAGGGATCAAAACCAACATTCCTTTGCACATGGAATTATTACAAGACGCGGCGTTCATTGCAGGTGGCACCAACATCCATTACCTGGAAAAGAAACTTGCCGCGAAAAAAGAAAACTCGGCGACCTAACTGGTTGCACGACAATATTAAATCATGGCCTGGTTGCAACTCAGACTCAATGCCAGTGCAGTGGATGCAGATTACTTCGCCGAGCTGCTCCAGCAGCTCGGCGCCTTGTCCGTCACCTATGTGGATGCCGCTGATCAACCTTTGTATGAGCCTGGGGTCAATGAAACCCCGTTGTGGCAAGCAACCGATGTCATCGCCTTGTTTCCCGCCGAAACGGATATTGCCGCGCTGACCTCGGCGTTGCAGCAGAACACCGATCGAACATTACCCGCGCTACGCGCCGATCCCCTGGAAGACAAAGACTGGATACGCGCCTGGATGGATCACTATCAACCCATGCACTTTGGTCATGGCCTCTGGATCTGCCCCAGTCATAGCGCGCCACCCGAGCCGCACGCGATCAACGTCCTCTTAGATCCGGGTTTGGCCTTTGGTACCGGCACGCATCCCACCACCGCCATGTGTCTGCGTTGGCTAGCGGCCCACCCGCCGCGAGAGCGGGCAGTCATTGATTATGGTTGTGGTTCCGGGGTACTGGCGGTGGCCGCCGCCAAACTGGGCGCGCGGGAGATTTATGCCATCGACAATGATCCCCAGGCCCTGCTCGCCACGACACGCAATGCCCAGCAAAATGCGGTGGACGCCCTGATCCACGTCGCTGCACCGCACACTGAACTGCCCACGGTAACGCTGCTCATCGCCAATATCCTGGCCAGACCGCTGGTGGAATTAGCACCGCGATTTGCCACGCTGGTACAAGCCGGTGGTAACATAGTTCTCTCTGGAATCCTTTCCTCCCAGGCCGCTACTGTGGTGAGCGCCTATCAAGAGGAATTTACGCTGTTCGAGTTTGCACAGCAGGAAGACTGGGTGTGCCTGGCGGGACGTCGGCACTGAGTAATTGATTTAATGATGTATGTATAGGCTCTGAGGCTAACCGTTGCATGACCAACGCCCAATTAACCCGCTGTCCCCAATGCCAAACCTTTTTTCGGGTTACCCCGAGTCAATTGAAGAAGGCCAAGGGTAAAGTGCGTTGCGGAAGTTGCTCGCATGTGTTTGATGCGCGCGGTCATTTAATTGGCGCGATGCCTATGACTGCCGACAAAACGGCGGCCACTAAGATCAGCGCAAGACCTTCGGCAATAAAAACTCCACCGTCGGTTGCCGCACCACCACGTTCCACCTCGCCTCCGCAGTTTATTGATTCGATCGTTGATGATCGTTCGCGCTACACCAACTTGGATCACCTCGCACCTATCCAGATCCCGGGGGAACTGGATCTGGACCTCGATATCGACAACGACCCCTTTTTTTCACCGCCGCCTACCGCCGCGCAGCATGCGGAGAAAAAACCGGTTGGAGCCGACCATTATGAAGACACACAGAGCAAGGCGGCGCCAGCCACCCGCGCTGAACTCGCCGGTATTGCCGCGCTGTTTGAGGAAGCCAACGAGAAAATCACCCAACCACCGGTGAGTGAGCTCGATGAAGAAATCATATTAAACGGCGGTGTGGTCCCGGCCATGCCAGACTTTGACCCGAGTGAATTACCGTCGGCGGCAACCTTTAAATCCAGCACAATCCGCGCACCGGTTGACGATAATCCGGATTCATTTCAATTGGAGACAGACGAACCCGCGTTTGAACCGGAACCCATTGTCGAAAAGCCTCGCAGGCGCGCAAAACGGAAAAAAGAAGTCGAAATGCCGTATTCCTTGCGCAGTAGTTATACAGAATTGGAAATCCAGCCCCGGCCACTTTGGTTGCATGCCTTGTTAATCACGGTACTCCTGGTATTGCTTGCCAGTTTATTTCTGCAATTCGTCATGAATCGTCACGTCCAATTGGTGCATCGTTTCCCGTCGCTGGCCAATGGCATGACTCAGTTTTGCGCGCACTTGCCTTGCCATTACACGGGGCAACGCGATGTCAGCAAGATTCAACTGATCAATCGGGACGTCCGCAGTCATCCCACGGCCAAGAATGCCCTGTTAATCAGCGTTTCGTTTGTCAATCAGGCCGGTTCTGATCAACCCTATCCCGATATCCTGCTGATCATGTCCAACCTCAGTGGTGAGCTCGTGGCACGCCGCCAGTTCAGTCCTCCTGAATATTTGGATAAGCTGTATAACCAGTTTCTATTGATGGAGTCAGGCACACCGGTGCACGTCACCCTGGCCGTGATTGACCCGGGTGAAGACGCGATTAATTTTGAATTTAGTTTTCACTAATATTGCTAACGTTATTCAATGTGCCGCCAGCCTACCCTGTCACACAATTACAGCTTTATCCCAAGCCCGTGAGCAGGTATGATTTGCCCCCTTGCACCTCAGGTATTTCCACCCTCTATGCGCATAGGCCCATACGAACTAACCAGCAACGTGATCGTCGCCCCGATGGCGGGCGTGACCGATCGCCCTTTTCGACAACTGTGTAAACAGTTGGGGGCTGGCATGGCGGTGTCAGAAATGGTCTCGGCCAATTCATTATTATGGGGCAGTGCAAAAACCCAGCGGCGTGCGAATCATACGGGCGAGACCGAACCCAAATCGATACAAATCGCCGGTACCAATCCGCAACTGATGGCCGAGGCCGCTAAATACAACGCCGATCAGGGCGCACAAATCATTGACATCAACATGGGTTGCCCGGCGAAGAAGGTCTGCAACGTCATGGCAGGGTCGGCCTTGTTAAAAGATGAGCCCTTGGTAAAACAAATCGTCGAGGCCATCGTCCGCGCCGTGAATATCCCGGTGACACTCAAGATACGCACCGGTTGGGACACGGCTAGCAAGAACGCCTTGAGCGTGGCCCGCATTGCCGAACAGGCTGGCATCCAAGCCTTAACTATCCACGGCCGCACCCGCGCCTGCCAATACAGCGGCGAGGCGGAGTACGACACCATCGCACGTGTCAAGCAGCTAATTTCCATTCCAGTTATCGCCAACGGCGATATCACGAGTCCAGAAAAAGCAAAATTTGTGCTAGAGTACACGGGTGCCGATGCAGTGATGATCGGTCGCGCTGCACAGGGTCGCCCGTGGATATTCCGCGAAATAAATTATTTTTTGCAAACAGGTAACCATTTGCCTGAACCCGGCCCTGCGGAAGTGCGCGATATCCTCCTTGGCCACCTGCATAACTTATATGAATTTTACGGCGAGTACGCGGGTGTGCGGATTGCGCGTAAACACATAAGTTGGTATAGCAAGGGACATCCCCACGGTGCGGTGTTTCGCCAAACCATCAATAAAGTGGAAGACTGTGCGCTACAATTAGCAATGACAAATGAGTTTTTTAATAATTTAATCAGCCGGGAGGAGTTAGCAGCATGACGGAATTGGCCATACCTTACGATCAAACCGCGAATAAAACCACAGGGCAGCAGACCCTGCGCGATAGCGTAAAATCCACGGTTGAAAATTACCTTAAGCAATTGGATGGCCACTCGGCCGGACAACTGTATGACATGTTCCTGCAGGAAGTCGAAACACCATTGCTGGAAGCGATCCTGACGCACGTGCGCGGCAATCAGAGCAAGGCCGCCGAACTGCTGGGCATCAATCGCGGGACCTTGCGTAAAAAACTCAAGATGTACGGTTTACATCAATAAATCAGTAACAAGGGACGAGTAACGCGGGACGGTTAAAGTCGCGTTACTCGTCCCTTGTCGCTTGTCCACTATGAATAAAATTACCCGAGCGCTCATCAGTGTTTCCGACAAGACCGGCGTGGTTGAATTCGCGCGCGTCTTGCACGACAAATTCAGCGTGGAAATCTTATCAACCGGCGGCACGGCAAAATTGCTGGCGCAGAACAAAATTCCCGTCATCGAAGTCGCCGACTACACCGGTTTCCCGGAGATGATGGATGGCCGGGTGAAGACCCTGCATCCGAAGATCCACGGTGGATTGCTGGGTCGCCGTGGTGTCGATGACCAAGTCATGCAACAACACCACATCCCGCCGATTGATTTGGTGGTGGTAAACCTCTATCCATTTGAACAAACCGTGGCAAAGCCGACCTGTGATCTGGCCACCGCGATTGAGAACATCGATATCGGCGGGCCCACCATGTTGCGTTCCGCCGCCAAGAATCACCGTGATGTCACCGTGGTGGTCGATGCCCATGATTACGCGCGCATCCTTGACGAAATGCAACAACAGGCCGGCGCCGTCAGTGATCAGACCCGTTTTGATCTGGCAACAAAGGTATTTGAACACACCGCGCGCTATGATGGCGCCATCGCCAATTATCTGGGGACGATACAACCCGACCAGAGCAAATCGCGTTTCCCGCGTACCTTTAACCTGCAAGTCCACAAGCAACAGGAAATGCGTTACGGCGAAAATCCGCATCAACTCGCCGCATTCTATGTGGAAAACAATAACAACGAAGTGAACATTGCCACGGCTAAACAATTACAAGGCAAGGAACTCTCCTACAACAACATCGCCGACACCGATGCCGCATTGGAATGCATTAAACAATTCAACGAGGGGGCTGCCTGTGTGATCGTTAAACACGCCAATCCCTGCGGCGTCGCCTTGGGCAAAGACCTGCTCGATGCTTATGAACGTGCCTATAAAACCGATCCGGAATCCGCCTTTGGCGGCATCATTGCCTTTAATCAGGAACTCGACGGCAAGACGATCCAAACGATCTTGGATCGTCAATTCGTCGAGGTGATCATCGCCCCCACGATCAGCGCTGCCGCCGTGGCCATCGCCACCGCGAAAAAAAATGTACGCCTGCTGGAATGCGGCATTTGGTCAACGACACCCGCCGCGCGTCTGGATTTTAAACGTGTCAACGGTGGTCTGCTGGTACAAGAAAGCGATCTGGCCTTGCATGCCGAATTAAAAGTGGTCAGCCAACGCGCGCCAACCGCGCAGGAAATGGCGAGCTTGTTATTTGCCTGGAAGATATGCAAGTTTGTTAAATCCAACGCGATTGTCTACGGTAAAGACAACATGACGATTGGCGTGGGCGCCGGGCAAATGAGTCGCGTCAACTCCGCACGCATCGCGGCGATCAAAGCCGAGCAGGCCGGATTAGAAGTCAAAGGGTCGGTGATGGCCTCGGATGCCTTCTTTCCGTTTCGTGACGGGATTGATCAAGCCGCCGGGGTGGGTATCAGCGCCGTGATTCAACCCGGTGGTTCGATGCGTGATGAAGAAGTGATCGCCGCCGCCAATGAACACGGTATGGCGATGGTCTTTACGGGGATGCGGCACTTCCGTCACTAACAGCCTGTTGAAAAACGCATTACTCAATGAAAATTATTTAAACCGACTAAAGTCGACTGCCAGTAACCTATTGTGTTACTGGATTCCGGCTCGTACTGCGTTTGGCCGGAACGACGAAACGCGAGCGAACTTCGAGTTTTTCAACAATCTGCTAGGGCGCACGGCAATCGTTGTTGCTGGTCGCGCCATCCGCCATTCCTTTTACTATCGTAAACGCATCGCTGATCACGTTATGCTCGTTAATAAAGTGCGCCCGCAAGCTATTCCCCTCCACATCAAATAACACCGCACCACGCTCATGGCGTGAGCCGGGCATCACCGGGTGATTGAGCGCGCCATCATCCAGCTTCGCCGAGGATCCCACGACAGCATAGACGGTCCCTTGATGTGGCGCACGCGTGGCGGAACGCTTGTGATAGATACTCTGCGGGTTCTTGCTGCGGATCATAAAGGGTTTGAGCGTGTCGGATGTACCGTAATGGCAATCCAATAAATAAGAACGTTCATACAGGTGACTGTGTCCGCTCAACACCAAATCCACGCCCTGCTGTTCGAGCAACGGCAAAAAAGTTTGTCGCATATCCACCATGCGACCCCAACTGTCGCGCCACCGATCCGAGTCATGCGAACCCTTGGTGTAAGGGGGATGATGAAACATCGCGATCAACCAGGGTTGTTGGGTGGCCTGTAAGTCTTGTTCCAGCCAACGATACATCCGCCCGCTTTTGCGCAAGTCAGTGTCTTCAGAGTCCAGTACCACGACGTGCACTGGACCCACATCCAGTGAATAATAATGTTCCGAGCCGGACGCCACCCCGCCGGACTCCGCGCGGGTCGGCAAACTAAAAATAGTATAAAATGCCCAGCGCCGTGCATCATGATTACCGTAGGTCGGCCACGCCGGCACATTCCGCAACCACGCGGCATAGGGTTGAAAGAAATTTTCCTGGAACTGCGGATTACTGCCGGACTGATAAGCCAGATCGCCGGTGATCAACAGTAAATCCAGATCGGCACGCCCGGGTCGCGCATGTTGTTGTAACCACTGTTGCGCGGCATCACGTACCCGCGCTTGCGCACCCCCGGTGGCATACCCGGGATCACCCAATATCAACCCGCGCACGGCAAGCGGCGTTCCCACCGGCGGCAGTGTTTCAAACACATACTCCGTGTTGCCGCCATACTCGATGTGTTGGGTCGTGCCGACGGCATAATAATAACGCGTCGCTGGTTTTAATCCACTCAGCCGCACTTCATGCTCTTCACTGGCGCGGGGTTCCTCGATCGAGCCGAGCCACTGACCAGGCGACAAGCCAAAATACACCACCCCGCGTTCCGCACTCGGTGTTTGCCAGCGGATCGACATGGCCGTCGTACCCGGTAATTGTAAATAAGGTGCGCGTGCGCCGTGATAGATCCCGCCCCAGGCCATCACGACGAACCGACTCATGCCGTAAGCCACGAGGAGGCCGAGTACGAGAATGATCAGCCAACGGCCAAGACGACGAAACGAAATCATACCCTCACCCCTTGAAATGAATGATTACTGCAATACATACGTATTAGCTCACATAGTATAACAAGCAGAGCGACAGGTCGTTGCCAGAATGCACATCGCGGACAATACAAACCAGCACAGCCCGGCTCGGCCGCTGTGCTATACTGTGCGCCATTAACTGACCGTCAACCTCATGCAAAAGACACTACAAAAAATTCCTCGGCTCTTGCGCTTTTTATTCTTCGTCACTGTGTTGAATGTGGCGGTGTTCTTCATTCTGCGGCTGGCATTCTGGTTGATCTTCAGCAATCCGGCCGACCCCGCCCCCGCCGGTCATACCCTCAATGCCTTTTATCTCGGCAGCAAGTATGACCTGCAATTAAGCATCGCGATGATCACGCCGGTGTTCTTGCTGGCTTGGATAGGTCAACTCAGTCCGTTCCAATCCAAGCTGATGCGCCACGTCTGGGTGATTTATCTGAGCACCAGCATGCTCGCCATGTTGTTTGTCTATGGCTTCGACTTTGGTCACTATGCTTATCTGAATCGTCGCCTCGACGCGACCGTGTTGCGTTTTCTGGAAAACTTCAACATCTCCATGCAAATGGTTTGGCAAACCTACTCGGTGCTCACCTGGGTTGTTGCGCTCATCGCCTTCATGTTGATTTACACGTGGTCGATCTATCGTTTGCAGGCGCGCGAACAAGTGCGTGACATTACCCACCTGCGTTGGCACGGCAAACTCCTGGTGGCGCCCGCCAGCGCCTTTCTGCTGTTATTTGGCGCCTACGGCAAATTTTCTTATTACCCCTTACGCTGGAGTGACGCATTTTTTAGTCCGCACAACTTCAGCACCGCGGTGGCGGCCAATCCGGTTATTTATTTCGCCAACACCTTTAAAAATCGCGGCATCCAATATGACGAGGCCACCACCCGCAACTACTACTCCTTGATGAACGAATTTCTGCGTCTGGATCAGCCGGATGAAAAAACGTTGAATTACCAACGTCACGTCATTGCCAAACCGGCCATCAGCAGCCAGCCCAATATCGTCATGGTATTTTTGGAATCCTTTGCTGCGTACAAAACAACAACCTTTGCCAATCCCTTGAATCCCACGCCGCGCTTCAATGAACTGGCCAATGACGGCGTGCTCTTTACCCATTATTACTCACCCCTCACCGGCACGGCGCGTTCCGTGTTTGCCGCCGTCACGGGTTTACCGGACATCGAATTAAACAAAACCTCCACACGAAATCCACTGGTAGTCAATCAGCACACCCTGATCAATGCATTCACCAGCTATGATAAATATTATTTCATTGGCGGTTCGGCCTCCTGGGGAAATATTCGCGGCCTGCTCGCGCACAACATCCCCGACTTGAAACTCTATGAAGAAGGCAGCTATGCCTCACCGCGCATGGATGTCTGGGGCGTGGATGATTTGCATTTGTTCGACGAGGCCAACCAGGTCTTGCGCCAGCAACAAAAACCGTTTTTCGCCATTATCCAGACCGCCGGCAATCATCGGCCCTATCACATCCCCGATGACAATCGCGGTTTCAAACTCGACCCGCAGAACCAGGCAACCCTGGATAAAAGCGGTTTCATCAATGTTGATGAATACAATGCCTTTCGCTTTATGGATCACAGCATTGGATTTTTTATCGAAACGGCGCGGCGCGAGAAATATTTTGACAATACGATCTTTGTTTTTTACGGTGATCACGGCATCAGCGGTTATGGTGGCGAACACACGCCCGCGTTTAACACCCATCACGATCTCAACGGCCTGCACGTCCCACTCTTGATCTATGCGCCGAAATTGTTGAAACCACAACGTCTCGACAAGGTCGCCAGTGAATTGGATTTGTTACCCACCATCGCCGGGTTGTCTCTAGCCGAATTCACCAACACCACCTTGGGCCGTAATTTATTTGATCCGCAATTCGATAGTCAACGCGTCGCCTTCACCATGGCGGATCGCACCATTGGCCTGGTGAATGATCGGTTTTATTATCGCTTCAATCAGACCAATGGTGAGAAGGCCCTGTTCGACATGCAATATTCCGATCCCCGCGCGGATGTCGCCAAGCTCCATCCGGAGATAATGACGCAAATGGAAACCCTCACGCAGGGTATGTACGAAACCACCAAATACATGATGTATCACAATAACAACGCGGCCGTGCATTAGCCCAGGATTGAATAATGAAAGTATTGATTATCGGCAATGGCGGCCGTGAACACGCACTGGCCTGGAAGGTCGCGCAATCCACCCGCGTCAGCCACATCTTTATCGCGCCCGGCAACGCCGGAACCGCCCGCGAAAAAAAATGTGAAAACGTCGCGATTGAACCCGACAACATCACGGCCCTGGCGGACTTCGCCCAACAGCAGCAGATTGATTTAACCATTGTCGGTCCCGAAGTACCCCTGGTTTTGGGTGTGGTGGATCTCTTTCAAGCACGCGGTCTGCGTTGTTTTGGCCCGAGCAAGGGAGCGGCACAATTGGAAGGCTCCAAGGCCTTCAGCAAAGATTTTCTCGCCCGTCACAAAATTCCCACGGCGGCCTACGGCACGTTCACCGACATCGATCAGGCAATTGCCTATATTCGCCAGCACGGCGCACCGATCGTAGTCAAGGCCGATGGACTTGCCGCCGGCAAAGGGGTTGTTGTTGCGCAAACTGAAAGTGAAGCGATCGATGCCGTGCGCAACATGTTGGCCGGCAATCAATTCGGCGCGGCGGGGAATCGGGTGGTGATTGAAGAATTTCTTGTCGGTGAAGAAGCCAGTTTTATTGTGATGGTGGATGGCCAACATATTTTACCGATGGCCAGCTCACAAGATCACAAGGCCTTGTTTGACGGTGATACCGGCCCGAACACCGGCGGCATGGGCGCGTATTCTCCCGCGCCCGTCGTCACCGCCGATCTGCATGCGCGCATCTTGCGTGAAGTGATCGAACCCACCGTGCGCGGCATGGCCAGCGACGGTTATCCGTATACCGGTTTTCTCTATGCCGGCTTGATGATCAATCGTGACGGCGTACCCAAGGTGTTGGAATACAACTGCCGCTTCGGTGATCCGGAAACCCAACCGATCATGATGCGCCTGCGCTCGGATCTGGTGCTGCTGTGTGACGCCGCGCTCGAAGGCAAACTCAACACCGTCAGCGCCGGTTGGGACAGCCGCGCGGCACTGGGTGTGGTGATGGTCGCCGCTGGTTACCCCAACGATTATCGCAAAGGTGATGTCATCAGTGGCCTGCCGGAAATGGCCGACGCGGAGTGCAAAGTATTTCTTGCTGGCAGCAAGCTCGACCACGATCAGGTCGTGACCAATGGCGGCCGCGTCCTGTGCGTCACCGCCTTGGGCAACAGCGTGGCACAAGCCCAACAAAAAGCCTACGGTGTAGTGAAACAAATTCAATGGCCCGATGCGCACTACCGCAACGACATCGGTTATCGCGCGGTTGCGCGGGAGCAAGCCACGAAACGCTAGGCAGGAGGCTTTTTAAATACATCGAAAATTAAAACTGTTTAGCAGCCTGTTGAAAAATGTGATCAGGGGATGCAGCGCAAGGCGGAAACGGACGAAAATGCGGACGAGCGCAGGGAGGCGCGAAGGTACGAATCCAGGGAGGGATTCGGTAGACTGCGTCGGGAACGAGCAGTCGAGAGCAATGCAGGAGCAATTGCCGAGATTACACGAAGTAAATGAGCACTTATGTCCAGGATGGACGGTATTCCGCGGGAGGCATGGATGCCGGGAGCGGTTTGAGTTCGTTTCCAACGCCGCGATGCGCCCCTCAGCGCGTTTTTCAGCAGGCTGTTAGGCAATTAACTTGGCAACAACCTGTAACCCACCTTGCAGCAATTGTTGAAAGGCCTCGGGTGCTAATGGTTCGCTTAACCAATGACCCTGCGCAAAGTCGCAACCCATCTCTCGCACCGCCTCGTACTGCGCTTTTGTTTCAATCCCTTCGGCAATCGTTTGCTTCTCCAAGGTATCCGCCAACGCAATGATGGTGCGTACGATGGCGGTATCGTCGGCTTCGATATTTAAGCCATCCACGAACGATTTGTCGATTTTAATAATGTCCGCCGGAATCCGTTTAAGATGGCTCAGGGATGAATAGCCCGTACCAAAATCGTCAATGGCAATCGTCACGCCCATCCGCTTGAGCGCGCCGAGAATCCGCATGCTGTCTTCCGGGTTATACATCGCGGCACTTTCGGTAATCTCAAGCTCCAATCGGCTGGGGTGCAAACCAGTGTCGCGCAATACCGCCGTCACCTTTTCGATCAGACGGGGATCTTGAAATTGACGCGTCGATAAGTTGACTGCGACGCGCAATTCAATTCCTGCCTTGATCCAACTTTGCATTTGTTCACACGCCACGCGCAACACCCATTCACCCAGCGCTAAAATCAAACCTGAGTCTTCCGCCACATCGATAAACTCAGCGGGAAGACGCGTCTGTCCATCCGGCATGGTCCAGCGCAGCAACGACTCCGCACCAATAATACGTCCCGTGGACATATCCACAATCGGTTGGTAAACCAGGTGGAACTGGCCTAATCGCAAACCCTCACGCAGCTGATTTTCAATCTCCAGGCGCCGGTTCACGCGTACACTCAGTTGTTCCATGTAGATGGTGTAGGCATTACGGCCCATTCGTTTGGACTCATACATCGCGGTATCGGCATGTTTCAGCAAGGTTGCGGTATCCTCGCCGTGTTCGGGAAACATCGCCACGCCAATGGAAGGACTGATTTGCAAGGTATACCCCGCTATCTGAAAAGGCGCGCTAAATCCATCCAACAGACGTTGTGTGGTCAATACCGCACTCGCATTATTACTGTCGGGCAGCAGAATTAAAAATTCATCGCCACCCAGACGCCCTACCGTGTCATGCGCCTGCAAGAACGAGCTGATCCGTTGCGCCACCGCGATCAACAGTTCATCACCAATGGTGTGTCCCAAGGAATCGTTAATATTCTTAAAGCGATCTAAATCCAAAAACAAGACGGCAAAGTTTTTCTGATCCGACTTCGCCAGCAGGATCTGTGACTGCAAGATTTTTTTCACCGCCGCGCGATTGGGTAATTCCGTCAGACTATCGTGATGCGCCTGCGTGAGCAGATCCTGGCTATGCGCTTTTTCGCGCTTCGTCACACGCACGGAGATGATCGCAAACATGGTCAGGAATAGTATAAAACTCAGGAACACCGGGGCATTATGCCGCCACCATCGATTCAACAGATATTGCGCCGGGACTGACACATAGGCATACATCGCCGCGTGTGGCAGATGACTGAACGCGCCGACACGCTGCTTGTCACCGGCTATCCAGGGTGAAAGACCGCTGAAATAACCGGTTTGTAAACTGGGATCGGCCAGTATCATTCGCGCGGCAGGCCCTGGCGAAATCCGGCCATAGATCTTATTGGCATCTTCCACCGGCCAACGTGCCTGCTGAAAACCATCGGCGCGCAGCAAGCCAATATAACTCTCCGGCGGCACGGCCAGTTGATGCAGAAACGTGCCTTCATGTTCCAAAGGAATCGCCGCTTGTAATAAAAATTTCAGCTTACCGGCATCATCGCGTACCCCATAACGCAGCGAGAATCGCCAACGCTGGATTGCCTTGCCGAACTCGGGAGGGCCGATGGTATAACGCGCCGTGCTCGCCATGTCCTGTTGCAAATTTTTAAGGTAGGGCGGGTCCAGACGCAGATCGGGTAACGCTTGGCCGGGTAACACCGCGGTATTTATTAACATTGCCCCATTCGGCGCAAAGACGGCCATGGCCGTCACTTCGTGGTGTAACTGCTGGAACTTCAATAGATAAGGGCGCGCCAGTTCAGGATGACGCAGGATGTCGACATGCTCAAGGATATCGCCGAGCGGTTCCAGGCCATTACCGATATCGTCAAAGAAGGCTTGCGAGGCGGAGGCCAGAAAGCCGGACAAAATAAATAAATTCTCGCGAACATCCCCTTCTTCGCGCTGCCAGCTATACGCCCCATACGCCACTACCGCAACGGCGCCAAAAAGCAGAAATGTCAGCAGCGTATTTCGCAAGTGCGTTGCGAACGAAGTCTGTTTCGAGGCAATCATTCAGTCAGTGTAGACCAGTACGATCATCGTCGTTGCGCGGCACAGCGATCACACAATGTCAAAGCCGGTGCGGTGGTGCGTCAT
>Ga0315281_10002014_pt1 | contig 30194 bp, 29 predicted proteins | sample YL17G07_0_MG_FD_204540 | JGI IMG/M metagenome (GOLD analysis project Ga0315281, IMG submission 204540) | Sediment microbial communities from Yellowstone Lake, YNP, Wyoming, USA - YL17G07_0 | ecosystem: Environmental > Aquatic > Freshwater > Lake > Sediment | place: USA: Wyoming | collected...
ACCGGGTCGTCACCGGCGCACGCGCGCACGTCGTCCACCAGCTCGGGGTCGGCGCTCTCGCCGACGAGCAGGCCCTTGCTCTCCCACGCGAGCCACACCGCGACCACGGCCAGGATGCAGCCGATCGTCACCGAGGCGGCGCCGTCGAAGTAGGGGTTGTCGAACTGGTGGGCGAGGAAGACACCGACGAAGGCGACCGCGAGGCCGGCGAGCGCCGCGGTGTCCTCGAACAGCACCGTGAACAGGCTCGGGTCCTTGCCGTGATGGATCGCGCTGAGCGCGCGCCGGTCGCCCTTCACCGACCTGAAGGCCCGGTAGGCCACCGTGAACGAGAAGCTCTCGAAAACGGCGGCGAGGGCGAGCACGATGTAGTTCCACATCGGGTTCTCCAGCGGTCTGGGGTGCTGGATGTGCACGATGCCCTCGTAGATAGACATACCGCCGCCGATGCCGAAGATGCTGATCGCGACGATGAGGCTCCAGAAGTAGAGCTCCTTGCCGTGGCCGAAGGGGTGCGCCGGGCTGGGCGGGCGGGCGGCGCGCTTGAGGCCGAGCATGAGCAGGCCGCCGTTGCCGGTGTCGACGAGGGAGTGGATGCCCTCTGAGAGCATCGCCGAGCTGCCGGTCGCCGCGGCCGCGGCGAACTTGATGACGGCGATCGCGACGTTGCCGGCGATCGCCGCGAGGACTGCCTTTCTGGATTCACCGGCCATGGGCTGAAGCGTACCCCGCGGACCGTCTGCTACGCTACGAGAACGATGCTGCGAGCCGTCACCCTGGACTTCTGGAACACCCTCTTCGTCGACCCTCGCGGGCGCGAGCGCGAGCATCGGCGCACGCAATGGCTGCGCGCCGAGCTCGGCAAGGCCGGCGCGCAGCGAAGCGACGTCGCCATCGCCGACGCGCTCGCCGCCGGCTTCGACTACTTCGAGCAGGTCTGGCGCGACGAGCGGCGCACGCCGCTGGCGAGCGAGACGACGGAGGCAACGCTCGTCGCCCTGGGCGCGCGCCTCCCGGACGAGTCCTTCGCGCGCACCGTCGAGTACTTCGAGCGCCTGATCCTCGACGTGCCGCCGGAGCCCATGCCGGGCGCCGTCGGCGCGCTCCCCGCGCTCGCCGAGCGCTACAAGCTCGCCGTCATCTCGGACACCGGCTATTCGCCGGGCAGTGTCCTGACCGAGCTGCTCGCCGGCAACGGCATGCTCGAGCCGTTCACCTACCTGTTCTTCTCCAACGAGCACGGCATGAGCAAGCCCGACGTGCGCGTGTTCAAGCACACGCTGGCGCACCTCGGGGTGCGCGCCGGCGAGGCGGCGCACGTCGGCGACATGCAGCGCACCGATATCGCCGGCGCCCAGGCCGCCGGCATGGCCGCCGTCCATTTCGTGGGCGCGAGCAACCGCGAAGCCGAGCGATCCACCGCCGACCTGGTCGTACGTCACTTCGACGAACTGCCGGCGGCCCTCGGCGGCCTCATCTGCGCCGGGTGCTGATGGCAGGGCGCGAGGACCGCCGCGCCGGCGCCGACCGCGACTTCCCCCCGATGGACCGCCGCGCTGCACTGCTCGCCGGCGCCGTTGCCGTGCTTGCGTTCGCCGCCAGCGCGGCGTACGCGTTGGACGCTCCGCGGACGCTCGACGAGCGCATCGTCGCCTGGGTCGCGGAGCATCGCGTCACAGGACTGACGAATCTGGCCGAGCTCCTCGCCGTCCTCGGTTCCTGGATCGTGGTCACGCCGCTCGCCGTCCTCGCGGTCGCCGTGCTGCTCGGCGTGGGCCGGCGAAGGGCGGCACTGTTCGTCGGCTTCTGCGTGGCCGTCGAGGCTGTCCTCAACCCGATGCTCAAGAGCATGTTCGGGCTCGCCCGCCCCGACCCCGATCTGGCGGTGACGCAGGTCTCGGGGCTCGGGTTCCCCAGCGGGCATGCGATGGCCGCCGCCGCCTTCTCCCTCGCCTTGGCCCTGCTCGCCTGGCCGACCCGCTGGCGGCGACCCGCGCTGGCCGCCGCCGTGGCGTGGACCCTGCTCATGGGCTGGTCGCGCGTCTATCTCGGCGTGCACTGGCCCTCCGACGTCGTGGGAGGGTGGGCCGCCGGCGTCGCGGTCGCCCTCGGCGTCTGCGCAGTGGTCGGCTTGGGCGCGCGAGCGGAGCCGGCGGAAGCCACCGTGCGCGTCGTCCTGTTCGACTGGGGCAACACGCTGATGGTCGACGACGGGCAGACGGGACCGATGGCGGCGTGGCCGCGGGTCGCCGCCGTGCCCGGCGCAGCCGAGGCGCTGGCGGCGCTGCACGGCCGTAACCGCTTGTGCGTCGCGACGAACGCCGACGACTCCGGCGCGGACGAGGTGATGGCGGCGCTGGGCCGGGTGGGGCTGGCGCGCTTCGTCGACCGCGTCTTCTCGTCCCACGACATCGGGGCGCGCAAGCCCGACCCGGCCTTCTACGCCGCCGTGCTCGACGCCCTGCGCGCCGACGCAGCGGCGCGCGGCGAGCCCGATCTGCGCGCCGACCAGGTCTTGATGGTCGGCGACAACTACGAGAACGACGTCACCGCCGCGGCGAGTGCGGGATTGCGCGCGGTCTGGTTCAACCCGCGAGGTCAGCCTGTGCCCGGCGATCCGCCGCATGAGGCGCGAAACCGGGTCGCCGAGATCCGAACCCTGACGGACCTGCCCGCCGCCGTCTGAGCTCGGCTACGGCCGCGAGGACCGTCAGTCGACGAGCGCCGCGGCCCTCTCGAGCCGCGCGACCGCCTCATCGCGACCCAGCGCCCAGAGGCTCTCGAAGAGGCCGGGCGTGACGCTCTGGCCGCTCATGCCGAGGCGCAACGCGGCGAACACCGCCTTGGGCTTCGCCTCGAGCAGCGCCGGCAGGTCGCGCACGAGTGACTCGATCGTCTCGACCGACCAGGGTTCGACGGCACGCAGGTCGGCGGCGGCGCGCGCCAGCGTGGCCGCCGCTCCGGCCGTGCCGGCGAGCCCCTCCCGGGCCCCGTCACTGAACGTCAGCGGGCGGAAGAAGAAGCCGGCCATCGGGATGCAGTCGGCGAGCACGTCGATCTTCTCGCGCACCAGCGGCGCGACCTCCGTCGTGAGCTTCGCCTGCTCGGCGGTCGCCGCGGTCGCCGGCTGGTGCGCCGTCTCGGCGCTCTCGACGGCGGCGGCCAGCGCCAGCGGCCCCTCCGCCGCCACCTTCTCGACCGCCGCCGGGTCGCCGTAGAAGCCCACCCGCGTCAGGTACGCGACGAGCCGCTCGCCGAGCTCCTCGTCGCTCATCTGCCTGATGAACCGCCCGTTCATCCAGCGCAGCTTGTCGGGGTCGAAGATCGAAGGGCTCGGGCTCAGCGTCTCGACGTCGAAGTCGCGCACCAGGTCCTCGAGGGTCCATGCGATCATGGTCTCGTCGAACTCGCTGCTGAGAAAGCAGAGGTAGTTGCGCACTACCTCGACGAGGAGCCCCTGCGCCGTCAGCTGCTCCAGCTTCGTGGCGCCGTGCCGCTTGCTGAGCTTCTTGCGGTCGGTGCCGAAGAGCAGCGGCATGTGCAGGAACTTGGGCACCGGCGCGCCCAGGGCCTCGTAGATCACGATCTGCTTGGGCGTGTTGCTGAGGTGGTCGTCGCCGCGGATCACGTGCGTGATGTCCATGGTGACGTCGTCCACGACGACGGCGAGGTTGTAGACGATGGTGCCGTCGGAGCGCTGCACGATGAAGTCGCCGATGAGGTCGTTGTCGACCTCGACCGGCTCACGGATCATGTCGTCGAAGACGGTCTTGCCGGGCGGGACCTTGAAGCGCAGGGTCCACGGTTCTCCTGCCGCCTTGCGGCGCTCGACTTCGTCGGCGCCGAGGCCGCGGCACTTGCCCGAGTACACCCAGTTCCGCTTCTCGGCCTGCGCCCTCTGCCGTTCGGCCTCGAGCTCCTCCGGCGTGCAGAAGCACGGGTACAGATGACCGCTCGCGAGGAGCTTGTCGACGTACTCGCGATAGATACCCGTGCGCTCGGTCTGGCGGTACGGCCCGCGGGGCCCCGGCACGCCCGGCCCCTCGTCCCAGTCGAGCCCCATCTCCTTGAGCGACGAGATGATCTGCGCGATCGCCTCGTCGGTGCTGCGCGACGGGTCGGTGTCCTCGATGCGCAGGATCAGCGTGCCGCCGTGCTGCCGCGCGTAGATGAAGTTGTAGAGACCGGTCCGCGCGCTGCCGAGGTGCAGGTAGCCGGTCGGCGACGGTGCGAAACGGACGACGACGTTGCTCATGGGACGCAATGATAGCGTAGCCACCATGAGCGGACGGCCGCGCGCGGCTCACGCGCACCGGGCGACGCGGGAAGGAGGCCTCGATGGACGATGATCTGACGATGTGGTGCGAGCGCGCCGTCGAGCTCGGCGCGGATAAGGCGACCGTCATCGGCACCGACCGGGTGGTCGTCGCCGACTGGGTGCGCATGAAGTGCCTCTACGGCTGCGATGAGCCCGGCGTCTACAAGACCTGCCCGCCGGACGGCGCGCCGAGCGTGGAGCAGACGAAGCGCGTGCTGGGCGAGTTCCGGCGCGCCGTGCTGCTCGGCGTCGGACCGGTCGTCGGCTACGACAAGTCCGACGCCGAATCCCGGCGACTCAACGACGCCGCCCTCGCGCTCGAGCGCGACCTGTTCCTCGCCGGCTTCCACAAGGCATGGACGATGGGCGCCGGCCCCTGCGACATCTGCAACGCCTGCGCCCAGGGCAAGGATTGCCCGACGCCGGAGAAGGCGCGCCCATCCATGGAGGCGTGCGGAGTCGACGTCTACACCACGGTCCGCAACGCCGACTGGGAGATCGACGTCGTGCGCACGCGCGAGAGCGAGTACCGGTTCTTCGCGCTCGCTCTCGTCGACTGACGCCGGCGCTGCGCGCCGGCGTCAGTCCGCTCGCCCCGCCGTGACGTTGTGCAGGAGGCCCCGACGACCGGGAGCGCGCGTGATCACGCGGCTTTCACTACCGGCGTGGCGACAGACGTCTCGGCCAGCAGCCTGAGGTTCTCGAGGCTGTCCTCGAAGTCCCGACGAACCCGCCTCTCGATGACGAGGCGGTCGAACATCCTTCCGAAGATGCCGCCGCGCAGCGTGTAGTCGAAGTCGGTGGTCGCCTGGCAGCCTCCCTCGCGGGGCTCGTGATGGCACGTCAGCGAGCCCGAGATGCCGCCCTCGTACTCCCAGCGCCAGTCGGTGCTGCCGTCGGCGTTGTGCCTCTCTTCGACCGTCCGCATGACGAGACGCTGCCGCATGCCCAGCATCGCAAGGGTGAACTCCGCCTTGGTCCCGGGGCCGCCGTCGCCGAAGGCGCGATGCGGCCCGGTCATGCCGACCCAGTACTCGGGCACGCGTTGAGGATCCCTCACGATGTCGTTCAGTGCGTCGACGGCAACGTTGAAGTGAGTGATCTGATTGAGATGAGCCATGGACACCTCCTCTCTGGGCTGAGTCCTCGCAGGCACGCGCCTCCACGCCCGGGCCTCCTGCACACTCAAGCTACCCTCTGCCGGAGGAGTGTCACCGTTGGGAATCCGGGTGGACGAGGGTCGCGGCGCCGTGCGACCGGCGCGAGCTACGTCGAGAGGTCGGCGAGCTTCTGCAGGTACTCGTCGCGCTCGATCTCGCCGGCGGCGTAGCGCCTCCGAAGCAGTTCGCGCGCGGAGTCCTCCGCTGAGGGCGCCGCCTGCGGCGGCGCGGCCATCGGCGGCGCGACCTGCGGCGGCGGAGCCGCCGCCTGCGCGCCGCCCGTCGCCGAGCCGGACGTCTGGCGCACCAGATACACCACGAGCAGCACCACCGCGACGGTCACGAGGATCATCCCGAGAAACATCAACCACTCTCCTCCGCCGAACCCGTGAGACCACGAGTCGTTCCAGTCGTGCATCATCTGTCAGTCACCTCCGACTGAGCTTTGTCACTCACGGACGTCATGCAATACGGAGAGTATTACCCCGGAATGAGAAGACCATGTGAAGTGACGACGTGGTTCTGGGGAGCGCGGACGCGATGTCATCCCGCGATCGGGACAACGTCAACTCCGTGATGCATTGATGTTCTGATGCATCGCGTCCAAACTCCCTCCCGTGGAGTGCCTCGTGCGAACCACACTGACCATCGATGCGCAGGTGCTGGCGGAGTTCAAGAAGCGCGCCGCTGAGACTCATCGAACGCTCAGCGGGCTGATCGAAGACGCGCTTCGCGAGCACCTGAGCCGGAGGCGCGACCGAGCCGCCACCAAGCCGCTCGACTTCCCGATCGTGGGTGGTGACGGCGTCGCGCCTGGCGTCGACCTCTCGAACAATGCGGCCCTGGCCGACTACGTCGACAGGGCCGACGCCACCTACGAGCGCTTCCGCGGCGACTGACCCACGTCCCGTGTTCCTCCCGGACCTCAACGTCCTCATCGCGGCGCACCGCTCGGACAGCCCGCTCCACGAGCGGTGTCGCGACTGGCTGAAGGGCGCCTACGCCGGGGAAGAGCCGTTCGGCGTGTGCGCGCCCGTGCTCATCGGGCTGGTTCGGATCCTCACCCATCCGAAGGTGTTCTCACCGCCCGACACGCATCAGCAGGCCTCTTCCTTCGTGCGTTCGCTGCTCGGTCACCCCAACGCGCTGCTGCTCAATCCGGGCCGCGACCACGTGCGCCTGTTCGAGGACCTCTGCAACGCCGCAGACGCCCGGGGAGACCTGGTCACGGACGCCTACCTGGCCGCGCTGGCCGTCGAGACTGGCGCGACGCTCGTGAGCGCCGACCGCGACTTCGCCCGGTTCCCCGGGCTGCGCTGGCGGCGCCCGTAGGCTCGCCGCCGGCTCGTCCGCCCCCACGCGCTGCCCCTCGTACCCGCCGGACGGCTCACTTCTGGTACCGTACGCAGCACCCGGCGCGCGCGAGGAGCGCGGCGCCGGGCGGGAGTCATGGGAGGGGGCTATCGTGACCGGCGTTGCGACCGCAGACGACGACATCCGCACGCAGCTCGAGGAACTTGGGCTCGCCGGTAGCGGGGCCGTGCACCGCAACCTGCCGCCGGCGGAGCTCATCGCGCGCTCGCTGGCGCGCGCCGAGGGTATCCTGGCGGCCAACGGGGCGCTCGTCGTCAAGACCGGCGAGCCCTCCGGCCGCTCGCCCAACGACCGCGTCATCGTCGAGGACGCCGCGGCCGAGCGGGTCTGCTGGGGCGACGTCAACCTCCCCTGCACCCCGGCGCTCTTCGACCGGCTCCTCGACAAGGCGCGCGGCTACCTGCACGGCCGCGACCTCTACGTCTTCGATGGCTTCGCCGGCGCCGAGCGTACCTACCGCCTCCCCATCCGCGTGATCAGCGACGCGACCTGGCACACGCTGTTCGCCAACACGCTCTTCGTGCGCCCCACGCCGATCGAGCTCGCCGACTTCGCCCCGGGCTTCACCGTCGTCGACTGCGGCGCCCTGCGCGCCAGCGCCGACTTCGACGGCACGCGCACCTCGGTGTTCGTCGGCATCAGCTTCACGCGCAAGCTGGTCCTCATCCTCGGCAGTATGTACGGCGGCGAGATGAAGAAGGCCATCTTCACGGTCATGAACTACCTGATGCCCCAGCGCAACGTGCTGCCCATGCACTGCGCGGCGAACACGGGAGAGGCCGGGGACGTGGCGCTGTTCTTCGGCCTCTCGGGGACGGGCAAGACGACCCTCTCGGCCGACCCTTCGCGCCACCTCATCGGCGACGACGAGCACGGCTGGAGCGATCACAGCATCTTCAACTTCGAGGGCGGCTGCTACGCCAAGACCATCCACTTGTCGGAGGCGTCGGAGCCGCAGATCTACAATGCCATCCGGTTCGGGTCGATCCTCGAGAACGTCGTCATCGACCCTCAGACGCGGGCCATCGACTACGACTCCGACTTCCTCACCGAGAACACGCGCGCCACGTACCCGATCGACCACATCCCGAGGGCGGTGCTGGGGGGCGTCGGCGACCACCCGCGCAACCTCTTCTTCCTGACCTGCGACGCCTTCGGTGTGCTGCCGCCGATCTCAAGGCTGACGCCCGAGATGGCCAGCTATCACTTCCTCTCGGGCTTCACGAGCAAGGTCGCCGGCACCGAGGTAGGCGTCAACGAACCACGGCCCACCTTCTCGACCTGTTTCGGGGCGCCGTTCATGCCGCTCGAGCCCGGCAAGTACGCCGAGATGCTGGCCGAGCGCGTCAGCTGGCACGAGACCGACTGCTGGCTCGTGAACACCGGCTGGACCGCTGGTCCGTACGGCGTCGGCCATCGCATGAGCATCGACCTCACGCGGGCGCTGCTCTCGGCGGCGATGACCGGCACGCTCGCCAAGTCGGGCTTCACGCCCCATCCGGTGTTCAAGCTCCTCGTGCCTCACGCGTGCCACTGCGCCGCGGACGACACACTCGACCCGCGCGCGGGCTGGGCCGACAAGGACGCCTACGACACGTCGGCCCGCCGTCTCGCGCGCATGTTCAACGAGAACTTCGCGCAGTACGCCGCGGAGGTTTCGCCGGAGATCGTGGCGGCGGGGCCGGACCCGGAGGCGACCGTCTAGGCCGACGTCTCGCCGGCCGTCTTTGGCGGCCGCTAAGCTTTCTGGTACGGTACCGTCCTCATGACGGCCCCCGCCTCCGACACCCCTCGGCCGCTGCGCCTCATCGTCCTCGTCAAGCAGGTCCCCGACACGGCCAACGTGACGGGCGAGGCGATGAAGGAGGACGGCACGATCAACCGCGCCGCCCTGCCGACGGTGTTCAACCCCGAGGACCTGAACGCGCTGGAAGAGGCGCTCAAGCTCAAGGACCGCCACGGCGCCCGCGTGACCGTGATCACGATGGGGCCGCCGGCCGCCGTCGGCGTGCTGCGCGAGTCGCTGTACCGCGGCGCCGACGAAGTCATCCTGCTCACCGACAAGGCGTTCGCCGCCGCCGACACCCTGGCGACGAGCTACGCCCTCGCCCAAGCCGTCAAGAAGGCGGGCGAGTTCGACCTTGTGCTCTGCGGCCGGCAGGCGATCGACGGCGACACCGCCCAGGTAGGGCCGCAGACGGCCGAGAAGCTGGGCGTGCCGCAGATCACTTGCGTGAGCCGCATCGACGAGGTCGCAGGCGGCCGCGTCGTCGCGACGCGCTCGGTCGAGGGCGGCTTCGAGACCCTCGAGAGCTCGCTCCCGACCCTGCTCACCATCACTTCCGAAGCCAACGACCCGCGGCCCCCGAGCGTCAAGCTCGTCATGGTCTACAAAGACATCGCCGCCGAGGCCCTGCCCGGGTACGACGACAGCTACCTCGACCCCGAGGCCGACGAGGCCCAGGTCTGCATGCTCGACCGCGCCGGCCGGCCCATCTGCCGCGCCAAGGTCGTCCAATGGGACCACGTCGCCGTCGGCGCCGAGCGCGACCTCGTCGGCCTGCGCGGCTCGCCGACGCGCGTGAAGGAGATCGAGAGCGTCGTCCTGGCGCAGAGCGAGGCGCGCATGGTCGAGCCCAGCGAGGCCGGCATCGCTGAGCTCGTCCACGAGTTGATCGAGGAGCACATCCTTGGATAGGAGCGGCGACGTCTGGGTGTTCGTCGAGCAGCGCGACGGCGTCGCCGCCGAGGTCAGCCTGGAGCTGCTCGGCCGCGCCCGCGAGCTCGCCGACGAGCTCGGCGTGGAGGTGGGCGCCGTGCTGGCCGGGGCGGGCGAGGCCGTGAAGGCCCTCGCGCCCGCCCTCGTCGCCCGCGGCGCCGACACGGTCTACCTCGCCGACCACGAGAACCTCGCCCAGTACCTCGCCATGCCCTACGCACGGCTCGTCGCCGGCCTCGTACGTCGCCACAAGCCGCAGATCGTCCTCTACGGCGCCACGACGACCGGCCGCGACCTCGGCCCGCGTGTCGCCAGCACGCTGCGTACCGGCCTCACGGCCGACTGCACCGACCTGCGCATCGGCGACCTCGAGATGAAGGGCGTCGTGACGCGGGACCTGCTCTACCAGATCCGTCCCGCCTTCGGCGGCAACATCATCGCCACGATCGTGAGCCCCGAGCACCTGCCGCAGATGGCGACCGTGCGCGAGGGCGTCATGGTGATGCCCGAGACGGACGAGTCGCGGACGGGCGAGATCGTCGAGGTGGCCGTCGCGCGCGGCGCGGTCGCGGCGGCGGACGGTCCCATCCTCCTCCCCGACGGCGACTTCGCCGTGCGCGTCGTCCGCCGCGTCCAGGAGGAGAAGACGATCGACCTCAAAGGCGCGCGCATCGTCGTCTCGGGCGGCGTCGGGGTCGGCTCGCGCGAGGGCTTCGCCCTCGTCGAGCAGCTCGCCGCCGCCGTCGGCGGCGTGGTCGGCGCCTCGCGCGCCGCCGTCGACGCCGGCTGGGTCGCCCACGACCATCAGGTCGGGCAGACCGGCGTGACCGTGCGCCCCAAGCTCTACATCGCCTGCGGCATCTCCGGGTCGGTGCAGCACCGCGCCGGCATGGACCAGTCGGCGCGCATCCTCGCCATCAACAGCGACCCCGGGGCGCCGATCTTCTCGGTCGCCCACTACGGCGTCGTGGGCGACCTGCACAAGGTGATCCCGCTGCTGATCAAGGCGTATCGGACGAAGGGCGCCGCCGCGGTCCCGAGGGTCGCAGACGCGGCAGAGGCTGGCGCCGCGAGCGCAGCGCAAGGCGGCGCCTGATGGCCGACTTCTACACCGACAACGCCGACCTCGTCGCGCAGCTCGACCACCTCGACCTGGCGCGTATCGTCGCCTGGCGCGAGGACGACTTCAGCCAGGCGCACGACTTCGCTTACGCCCCGCGCGACCACGAGGACGCGATCGACTCGTACCGGCGCACGCTCGAGATCGTCGGGGAGATCGCCGGCGACTTCATCGAGCCCCGTGCCGAGGACGTGGACCGCGCCGGCAGCGTCCTCGCCGAGGGCGAGGTCTGCTACGCGCCCGGCATCGCCGAGTCGCTCGAACGCCTGCGCCAGGCAGACCTCATGGGCATCACGCTGCCGCGCCGCTACGGGGGCCTGAACTTTCCCATCACCGTGTCGGTCATGATCGTCGAGATGGTCTCGCGCGCCGACCCGGCGCTCATGAACATCTTCGGCCTCCAGGACATCGCCGAGACGGTCAACAAGTTCGCCTCGGACGAGATGAAGGAGGCCTATCTTCCCCGCTTCGCCAGCGGCGAGGTGACCGGGTCGATGGCCCTCACCGAACCCGAGGCCGGCAGCGATCTGCAGAACGTGCAGCTCAAAGCCGTCCCGGCCGGAGACGGCACCTGGCGCCTCAGCGGCGTCAAGCGTTTCATCACCAACGGTTGCGGCCGGATCAGCCTCGTCCTCGCCCGCTCGGAAGAGGGGACCACAGACGCCCGCGGGCTCTCGATGTTCCTCTACGAGCGCGACGAGCACATGCGCATCCGGCGCCTCGAGGACAAGCTGGGCATCCACGGCTCGCCGACCTGCGAGCTACAGTTCGACGATGCGCCGGCGCTGCTCGTCGGCGAGCGCCGGCGCGGCCTCACGACGTACGTCATGAGCCTCATGAACGGCGCCCGTCTGGCGATCGCCGCCCAAGCCCAAGGTATCGCGGAGGCCGCCTATCGCGCCGCCCTGAAGTACGCCGGGGAACGGGTGCAGTTCGGCGCGCCGATCGCGACGCTCACCCCTGTGGCGGGCATGCTGGCCGACATGAAGGTGAGCGCCGAGGCCGCGCGCGCCCTGCTCTACGAGACGGCGCTGCTCGTCGACGTGAAGGAAGGGCTCGAGCACCGGATCGGGCGGCTCACGGCGGAGGCCGAAGGGGCCGGCGAGGCTTCGCCGGCCGGCCCGACCGCCGAGCTCAAGGACCTGCGCGCCGAGCTCAAGCGCTGCAACCGACTCGCCGGGCTGTTCACGCCGCTCGCCAAGGCCTGTTGCACCGAGATGGCCAACCAGGTCGCCTACGACTCGCTCCAGGTCCACGGCGGTTCCGGCTACATGCGCGACTTCGCCGTCGAGCGGCACGTGCGCGACGCGCGCATCACCAACATCTACGAGGGGACGACTCAGCTCCAGGTCGTCGCGGCCATCGGCGGCGTGCTCTCGGGCACGCTTTCCGACCGCCTCGACGAGTACGACGCCGGCGACTTCGCGCGTACGCCCGAGCTTCTGGCGCGCGTGCGCCACGCCCGCGCGCGCCTCGCGACGGCGATCGATCGCGTCCGCGAGCTCGACGACACCCGCTACCGCGACTTCCACGGACGGCGGCTGGTCGAGATGGCGATTGACGTGATCTGCGGCTACCTGCTGCTGCGCGAAGCGCAGCACGACGCCCGCAAGCTGCTCGTGACGCGGCACTTCGTCGCCGCGATGGCGGGACGTGTGGAGGGCGCCGCGGCGATGGTGATCGCCGGCGACCCCGGCGAGCTCGACGAGCTGGCCGCTCTCGCCGGCGACTGACGCTCGGGCCGGGCCGACTCCGCCCGCCGGCCACTCCTATCCGTACGCCTCGACCCGGTTCTTGCCGCCGCGCTTCGCCTTGTAGAGCGCGGCGTCGGCGTTGCGCACCAGCTCCTCCACCCCATGGCTGAGGCCCGGGAACGACGCCACGCCGACGCTCACCGTCAGGTGCGTCCCCAACTGGCCAAGGACCCTCGCCAGCGAGGCGCGCTCGAAGCGCTCCCGCACACGTTCGGCGACCACCACGGCGCCGTCGTGGTTGCCGGGCGCGGGGTCGAGCAGCGGGTCCCGGTCCTCCTCGACCGCGCCTCCCGACGGCACCGGCATGCTGAGCTGTGAGTCAGCGGCGCCGTCCATGGGTGTGTTGGGCAGGATGACGGCGAACTCCTCGCCCCCGTAGCGCGCGGCGATGTCGATATCGCGCCGCAGCGCCGAGTGGAGGATGCCGGCGACGGCGCGCAGCACCTCGTCGCCGGCGACGTGGCCGTGGTCGTCGTTGAACGCCTTGAAGTCGTCGATGTCGACCATGAGCAGCGAGACCGGCGTGTCGTAGCGCCGCGCCCGGGCGATCTCCTGGCCGAGGCGTTCGTAGAAGTAGCGGTGGTTCTTCAGGCCCGTCAGGCCGTCGGTGATGGCGCGCTGTTCGCTGAGGCGGTACAGACGGGCGTGCTCGATGGCGACGGCGGCCTGCTCGGCCAAGGCCTCGGCGAGCTCGAGCTCCGCGGGCGTGAACTGACGTTCGCGCTCTCTCTCGACTAGAACCAGGAGGCCATAAGGGACGTCGTTGAAGACCAGGGGCACGTTGAGGTACGCCTTGTCGCCGAACTTCTCGAACGAGTCCACTGCGACCGCGTTGTTCTCCGGGTCCGAGGCGTACTGCACGACCGGCGCCTTCCCGACGATGATCGCCCGCTCCTCCGGCTCGTCGTCCAGCGAGAACGTCTTGTGCAGCGACTCGTACGCCTTGGGGTCGTCGTCTCTGGCGAAGGTGGCGGCGACGGTGACGGAGTTGGCGGCGGCGTCGAATTCCTGTATCTGGCACTGCTGACAGTCGAAGGCCTCCGCCGCGGTGCGCGCCACCGTCTCGAGGACCTCGTCCAGATCCACGCTCGACGTGATCGCCTTGGTCGACTCGAGCAGCGAGTCGAGGCGCCGGTTCTGCTCCTCGAGGCGCTTCAGGACCTGGGCGTTGCGCATCGCGATCGCGGCCTGTTCGGCTAGCGCGCCGGCAATGTCGCGCTCGTCGCGGGTGAAGTGGCGTTCGGCCTCCGTCTCGACGAAGACGAGCAGGCCGATCGGCTGGCCGTCGTCCTCGAGCGGTACGTTGAGATAGGTCTTCTCGTGGTTCTCGATCATCGAGCGGCGGTTCGCCGCCTCCAGCGTGGGGTCGGACAGGCTCTCCTCGACGATCTCACCGCCATAGAGGACCGCCCGGTCGGCAGGGAACTCACGCAGCGAGTACGTGCGCCCGATCCACGCCTCACCCTCCGCGTCCGGCACACGCTGCCACAGTGCGACGACGGTGATCGTCTCCGCCCCCGGGTCGTGCGAGTTGATCGCGCACTCGGCCGTCCCCAGAGCCTCACCGGCCGTCCGGGCGATGGTCAGCAGCAGCTCCTCGAGATCCAGGGTCGACGAGATCGCTCGATTGGCATCGACCAGCGCGCGCAGCCGCCGGTTCTGCTGCGCCTCCCGGCGGAACATACGCGCGTTGTGGATCGCGAACGCCGCGGGCACCGCGAGTTGCGCCAGCAGCGTGCGCTCCTCGGCGCTGAAGTGCCGAGGCTCGCGCTTCTCGACCAGGGTGAGCACGCCGATGACCTCGTCCTTGAACACCAGCGGTACGGTCAGGTCGCTGTACTCGCCCCACTCTTCCATCTCGAAGCGGTCGACAGGGTCCAGCTTGGGGTCGTCGCGCTGGTGCTCCCGCACCTCGCCCGAGTCGATGACCCGCCGATAGGCCGGTCGCTCCGCGACGCACAGGCTGCTCCCGATCCACGCGCGGTCCCTGGGGGTGATCTCGCGTGACCAGAACGCGGTCCCCACCAGCGTACCCTCGAGCGGCCGGTACTCGTAGAAGTCGCACTCCCAGACGTCGAAGAGCTCGGTCAGACGGCGGGCGATGGTCGACAGGACATCTTCGACCTCGAGGCTCGACGAAAGGGCGGCGCTGATCTCGAGGGCGAGACTCAACTGCTCGCGCTCTGTGTTCACGCGTGTCACAGCATGTCCGATCGCGCACGCGTCACGCCTGGAACACCTCGGTTCGGTTCTTGCCCGCCCCCTTGGCGACGTAGAGCGCCTTGTCGGCATTGCTCACGAGCCGGTCTGGGCTGGGCTCGTCCTGGTCCAGAGAGGCGACACCGACGCTCACGGTGAGATGGGCGTAGCGGCGGCCTCCGCGACCTGCGAACGCCTGCGTGGCGACCGCCTCGCGCAAGCGGTCGCCGACGACCATGGCGCCGGTGCCGCGCGGCGGGAGACCCTCTTCGAGCCCTTCCAACTCTTCACGCAGGCGGTGTCCGAGGCACTGTGCTCCCGAGGTGGTCGTATGCGGAAGGATCACGGCGAACTCCTCACCGCCGTAGCGAGCGGGGACATCGATCCCTTGACGGACGGCGGTCGCCAGGATGTGGCCGACCTCGCGCAGCACATCGTCACCCATCTGATGGCCGTGCTTGTCGTTGAAGCGCTTGAAGTCGTCCACGTCGAGCATCACCAGCGACAGCGGCATGCCGTACCGTCGTGCAAGGGTGCACTCCTGCTGCAGGCGCTCCTGGAAATAGCGGTGGTTGTAGAGCCCCGTGAGGCCATCGCGGATCGCCTGTTCCTGCACCTGCCGGTAGAGACCCGCGTTCGCAAGGACGACCGCCGCCTGGTTGGCGAGGACCTGCAGCGCCTCGACCTCACCGGGGAGGAAGGCCCGGTCCTCGGGCACCGTGACGCGCACGAACCCCTCAGCGCGACTCCTGGCGACCAGGGGCACCACCAGCGAAGAGCCCGTGGCCTCAGCGGCCTGGGCCGGCCGTAGAGCGGCCAGCGCCTCTTGGGCCAAAGGCGGAGGCGCCTCGGCGGCCGGCGGCGCATCGGGTGCCGGCTGCTGGTCGTCCTGCAGGACGGCGCCGGCGGGGGCGAAGCCGCCGTCGCCGGCGCGCAACCAGACATCGGCTTCGGCGGCGGCGCCGAAGAGCTGCCGCACGCCGTCCTCTGCCGCCGTCACCGCGGTCCCCAGGTCGAAGGTCGAACCCAAGGCGCGGCTGATGCCGAAGAGCCCTAGCAGCCGCGCGCTCTGCTCCGTCTGGGCGCGGGACAGGCGAGCGTTGTGGAGGGCCGCGCTGGCGAGCTCGCCGAGGCTGCCAATCAGCTCGATCTCCTCCGGGTCGAAGTGGCGCTCGCTCACCATGTCGTACAGGCGCAGGATCCCGACCGGCTCGCCGCGGAAGGCGAGGGGCACGTTGAGCACGGTCTTCTCTCCCCATGTCTGCATCGACTTCTTGCGGTCGGGCAGCAAGTCCGGGTCCGACTCATACTCCACGATCATGTCGCCCGCGGTGAGAATCGCGCGATCCCCCGGGTGGTCGTCGAGCGCGTACGGTGTGCCCAGACTGTCGTCGGGCTGCCCGTCGGGGGGCGCATAGCGCTTGTACAGCGAGCAGAAGATGATGCTGTCGCTCTCGGGTCTGTACTCGTAGACGGCGCTCTGCGAGACATCGATCATCTGGACGGCCGCCTCGCTCACGTGGCGCATGACCTCGTCGAGATCCATGGTCGCGGTGATGGCGCGGGTCGCGTCGAGCACGGCGGTCAGCCGACGCGTCCGCTCGGCGCGCTTCCGATAGGCGCGCGCGTTGCGGATCGCGATCGCAGCAGGGCCCGCGAGGAGCTCAAGCAGGCGCTGGTCCTCGGACGTGAAGCGACGCTCCCGGCGCTCGCGCTCGGCTACGCAGAGCACGCCGATCACCTCGTCGCCGTAGACCAGCGGCACCTCGAGGCTGGCGAGTTCGCCCCAGCGCCGCATGAGAGCGCGCGCTTCGTCGGGAAGCGCGGGGTCGTCTACGTACTCCTCGAGCAGCTTCCCCTCGCCGAGCAACGCGCGGATGCCGGGCCGCTCCTCCAACGGCACGACCGTGCCAACGTAGGCTTCTTGGTCCGGGTCTGGCAACGGCGTCCACTCCGCGACGCACGTCATCGTGTCGTTCGCGATGTCGAACTCGTGGATATCGCAGTACTGGACGTCCAGCGCCTCGCCCACCTGCCGCGCGATGGTGGCGAACACGTGGTCGAGGTCCAGTGACCCGGTGAGCGTGGCGCCGACCTCGAGGACGATCTGGTACGGGTCGGCGCGCCCGCGGCTTCGCCGAGTGACGCTAGGCACTGAACACCTCGACGCGGTTCTTGCCCATGCGCTTGGCGAGATACAGCGCCTTGTCCGCCGCCCGCACGAGCTCGTCGGGATCGGCGGCGGCCGGATGCGCCGCCACGCCCACGCTGACCGTGACCGAGCCGTCCTGGGCATCCGGCACGGTGGTACCTGCGATCGCCAGCCGCAGCCGCTCGCCGACGGCGCGCGCATCGTCGCCGCGTGCGGGCGTCGCCAGGCTCTCGAGCCTGTCGAGCGCCGCTACCTCGCGGGCAAGGCGGTCGCCGACCACCTGGGCGCCGTCCCGCGTCGTGTTGGGCAGCAGGACGGCGAACTCCTCGCCGCCGTACCGGGCGGCCACGTCCACGTCGCGCCGCAGCTGCGCCACCATGACGCGGCCGACCTCGGCCAGCACGAGGTCGCCTACCGGATGACCGTACGTGTCGTTGAAGGCCTTGAAGTCGTCGATGTCGAGCATCAGCATCGAGAGCGGCAGCCCGTAACGCTGGGCGCGCGCGAACTCCTGGGCCAGCCGTTCGTAGAAGTACCGGTGGTTGTAGAGACCGGTCAGCCCGTCGGTGATCGCCTGCTCCTCGACCGTCCGGTAGAGTCGGGCGTTGGCGAGCGCCGCCGTCGCCTGGCTCGCCAGGATCTGTACCATCTCGACGTCCTCGTCACCGAACGGCCCGCGGCCGGGCACGGTCAACTCTACACATCCCTCGACGTCATCCCCGGCCGTGAGCGGCGCCACCAATCGGGCGCCGGTCTCGGTCGTCTCCTGGACCGGAGCGCGGCCGACCATCACCATCCGGCGCAGCTCGTCCGACTGCGAGGCGGCACAGTCGCCTTCCTCGCGCAGCGTCACCTTGATCGCCTCATCGGGCGCCGCGAAGAGCTCCGAGATCGCGGCACAGGTGTCGTGCAGGACCGTGTCGACGTCGAGCGACTCGGCCAGAGACCGGCTCGTCTCGAGCAGCGCCAGCAGTCGCCGGTTCTGCTCCTCCTGGCCGCGGTAGAACCGCGCGTGGACGATGGCCACCGCGGCCTGCTCGCCCAATGCGCGGGCCAGCTCTGTCTCGTCGGACGAGAAGTGGCGCTCGCGCTCGCACTCGATCAGGATCAGCTCCCCCACCGGCGTCCCTTCGAACAGCAGCGGCACGTTGAGGCAGGTCTTCTCTCCCCACGCCGCCATGGCGTCTCGGGCGTACGGGTCGAGGGCGGGGTCCGAGATGAGATCCTCGACGATCCGCCCGGAGTACAGCATGTCGCGGTCGCCGGGACGGGTGTCGACGTCGTATTCGGTGCCTATCTCGTCGAGCGCGTCCTCGCTCGGCTCCACCTGGTAGATGGAGCGGAAGACGAGGATCTCGCGTTCAGCCTCGTACTCGTAGATCACGGCCTCCGCCGTCCCCAGCGCCGACGCGGCCTCGCGACAGACGACGTTCAGGATGTCCTCGAGCACGACGGCCGAGGTCAGCGTCCGGCTGGAATCGAGCAGGGAGGCGAGCTGCCGCTCCTCGTCCTCCTGGCGACGGAAGAGGCGGGCGTTGTGGACGGCGACGGCCGCGGGAATGGCGAGCAAGCCCGCCAACGCCTTGTCCTCGTCGGTGAAGTGCCGCACCTCGCGCTTCTCGATGAGCGTGAAGGACCCGATGACGAGCCCTTCGAACGCGAGCGGCACAGACATCGTCGCGAGCTCGCCCCACTCCTCCATGAGCCGCTCGTCGATCGCCTCGGCGCTCTCCACATCGGCGTAGCTCTCGTCGATGACGCCCCCGAGGACGACCCTGTGGTAGCTCGCGCGATCGGCCAAGGACCAGACAGTGCCGATCCAATCGCGGTCCTCCTGGGTCATCTCGACGGCCCACGCCATTGTGGCGACGATCGTCTCGGTCTCCGGATAGTACTCATAGAGGTCGCACTCCCAGACGCCGAGAGCTTCGGCGATGCGGCGCGCGACGCCCTCGAGGACCTCTTCCAGCGCAAGGCTGGAGGTGAGGGCTGTCCCCACCTCGCAGGCGATCTCGTGATTACTCTTGACGGCCGCGTGTCTACCCACGGGCAACGCTCCTGTCCGTACGCTTGCGAATATCGGCACGCGCACGCGTATCCATGAGAGGCGACGCCGGGAGATGTGTCTAGGCCGAGACTGGGCCGGGGGTGCCGGCGGCGAGGCCGCGCTACGCGCGTGGAGCAGGCGGGCGGCGAGGCCGCGCTACACGAGTGGCGCAGGCGGGCGCGGATGCGCCGGACGGAAGCGCTCGCGCACCGCGTCGAGCGTGCAGAGCAGGGCGGCGAGCTGCGCCTGGACGAGCGTGCGCACGGGGACCGGCTCGATCGCCCCTCCGGCGGCGAGTCGCGGCGCTCGGGTGAGGATCTTCTCCTCGGCCGCCGCCCGCACCGCCAAGAGCGCCTCGTTCTGCTGCGCTTCGGCCGCCGCCATGCTCGCGAGGTGCCCCGCGCGCGAGAGCACGTCGACCTCACGAAGATACGCGGAGCTGAAGAGTTGCGCGACGGTCGCCTCCTCCGCGAAATGCGACTCGCGCGCGACCATCTCGGTCTCGGCGCGCAGGTCGTCCTTGCTTCCCATGAGGTAGGCGTACAGCGCGCGCTGCCAAGGCGATTCACCCGTAAGGTGGCCGGCCGCCTCGACGTAGCGCTCGTGCAGCCAGTCGACATACGCGCGCTCCATCTCGATGCCGCGAAGGACGGCCTCGGCGCGGGTCACCCCAGCCGGGCTCGCGTCGGCGGCCTTGGGGCTGGTGAAGTAGGCGACCTCGGCGACCAGCGTGAAGCAGTCCCAGACCGCCTGCGCGTAGGAGTCGCTCGAGGTGCCGCCCTGCAGAGCCGCGGCCGGCTCGACGCCGTAACGGGCGAAGTACTCGTAGTCGTCGGCGAGGTCGAAGGCCTCGAACACGGCGTCGCCGAAGGCGTTCAAGTAAGGCATCTCGGGCTCGCCGCGGTTAGGCGGGAGCCCAGCCGCCGCAAGCACCGCGGCGAGCTCACCGTTGAGCGTCGCGTCGTCGTGCGACACGTAGAAGTAGGCGCCGCCGCAGTGCGAGTTGTGCAGACCCATGTAAAGGTCGAGCGGCGCGCGGCCCACGACCTCCATGACCGCGCGCGCCTCCGGCAGCGGCTGGGCGAACGCGTACCGCTTGTAGTCGAAGGGGAAGGTCCACTCGAACTGTTCGACGAACGGCGGCCGGTACTGGCGCAGGAGAAAGCCGGCCAGATCGCCCGGCTCGCGGAACCAGCGTTCGTTCAGCCGCATCCCATCGGGGTCGCTCACCTTGACTACCGAGAAGCGGAAGCCCAGCCGCTCGGCGAGGTCGGTCTCGGCGAGCAACGGCAGCAGGTACTCGAGCACCAGCGTGCCGATCGGCTCCTCGGGGTGGGGGGCGCCGACGAGCACCGCGCGCAACGGGCCCGAGCCGACTTCGAGGCAGCGGATGTCGTGGCCGGAGCGCGACGCGCCCGCGCGCCACGCCTCGACATCGGGATGAGCCGCGATGAAGCGATCGGTCGACGCCTCGAGTTCGTCGACGGAGAGGTAGCCCTCATACGCGGGCACACCGGCGACGATGTCGTCGTATCTCGGATACACCTCGGGACCACCTTTCGCTCGACCCTCGTCCGCGCGCTCGGCAGAGCCTACCAGAGCCACGACCTTGTCGGATTCGGCAGACTTGCAGGAACCGCTAAAGGTTTCCGCCGGGGTGCCGATGAACAAACTGGTACCCCCTTCAGAGGGCCGGGATCGCCCGGGACAGCCCGCCAGAGCGGGCGTCACGGATGATTCCGGCCCTCCCCTTTGTGCCGCCCGCCCCCTGTCGCGCGCCGGCCTTCTCGCGCTCGCCTCGGTCCGGCGGCGGCCGACGTCGCCTCCCGCATCGCGCTGTCGCTCTGGCGGCCCGTCGACGCCATTTGCTAGAGTGAGGCCATCGGGGAGGGAGAAGAGGCGAGATGATCTATTGCGTGGTGCCGCCCGAGCTCGGCGAAGACGCGTATCTCCGGCTCGTGGAGCACTACAGGGACAACCCGAACGTCAAGGTCATCATGGACCGACGCCAGAGCGAGCGGCGCAAGGACCGCACTCACGGCGGCGAGCGGGCGACTCGCGACCGTCGCCGCCGCCGCCTGCCCGGCGACTTCGACGTCTGAGCGGCGCGCCGACCTCTGACCGACCCTCCGATTCCCGACCAGCTCACCGACCCCCCGGAGTCCATGCCACAGCAGCGGCCACAGCAGCGCCCCCGAGGCACACAGACCAGCGTCGTCCTTGCCTCGCTCATGATGCCGGCCGACGCCAACTTCATGGGCAACATCCACGGCGGCGTCATCATGAAGCTCATCGACGAGGCGGCGGGCACGTGCGCGTTCCAATTCTGCCGCACGCGCGTCGTCACCGCCGCCATCGACCGTATCGACTTCCACTACCCCGTGCAGATCGGCAACCTGATCTCGATGAAGGCGAACATGAACTTCGCCGGCACCAAGTCGATGGAGGTCGGGGTCCGCGTGGAGGCGGAGGACCTGGCGACGGGCGTCATCACCCACTGCGCCTCGGCCTACCTCGTGTTCGTGGCTCTGGGCGACAACGGGCAACCTATCAAGGTCCCCCCGTTGACGCCGCGCACGGCGAAGCAGAAGCAGTGGTACGCAGAAGCGAAGGCACGGCGCGCCAAGCGTCTCGCCGAGCGTCAGCCGGCCGACTGACCCTGCGGGTCAGGCCGCCGGCTCGACCGACCGGCCTTCGAGGCGCAGCAACTCCTTCAACGCGGCGTGCGCCACGTCGAGCTGGTCGTCGCTGGGCTCACTGGTGGTGAACAATCGCTGGAGCTCGATGCCCGGCCGGCCGAGAGCGCCCGCCAGCGGGTGCTCGGCGTGCCGGGCCATCCACGAGAAGACCTCCATCGCCGTGCCCAGCGAGACGAGACCGGCGACCAGCGTCGCCAGGGGCTGACGCTCCTTGCCGGCGGCGCGCAGCAGCAGACCCGTGGCGATGTTCGTCACGACGAGCGGCGCCACGAGGTTGGTGCCGCAGCGCGCGTGCTCCCGGGCGGCGTCCCGGGCCCATCCGGCACCCTCCGTGTCGCCCCGCTCAAAGGCGGCCACACTCTTGTGTTCGGCCCCGTGGTAGCGCGACAGCGTCGAGTCGCGCAGGGCGAGAAAGACGGGCAGCAGCGAGGTCCCGGCGATCGCCAGTTCACGCGCCACCGGCGCGCGGCGTCCGGCGCGGCGCAAGGCCACCGCGGCGACGGCGCTACCCATGGACGCGGCGAGCAGGCGCGGATCCTCCTGCGGCAACACGGGCGCGCCTGTCGCCCGGCGTACTGCGGGCAGCACCGCGAGCGCCTCGCCCAGGCGCACGAGGCCGCGCGCCAGCGGCAGGCGCTGCAGCGCCTCGCGCCCAGGCAGCTGCATCTTCCGCGCCGAGCTCACGCGGATGCCCCCGCGTTCGTCGCGCACGGCGGCCGCCCAATAGCCGGGGCTCTGGAGCAGGACGCCGTCGCGCAAGGCCATGCCGCCGAGCTGCAGCGGGACCGCGTCCCGCTCCCGCTTCGGCGGCTGCTTCAACACAGTCTGTCCTTCGGCCTCAGCCACCGTGCGCCTCCATCACCCGCTTGATACCCCGCACAGCTTGACGGATACGCTCCTCGTTCTCCACCAGGGCGAAGCGCACGAAGCCGTCTGCGGAGCGCCCGAAGCCGATCCCGGGCGAGACCGCCACTTGGGCGTCGCGCAGCAGCAGCTTGCTGAACTCGAGCGAACCGAGGTGGCGGTAGGGCTCCGGGATCGGCGCCCACACGAACATCGTTCCCCTGGGCTTCTTGACGGGCCATCCCACGCGCCCCAGCCCGTCGCAGATCACGTCTCGACGGCGCTGGTAGACCCCGGCGACCTGGGGAGGCACCTCGTCGCACTCGTTCAGGGCGATGATGGCGGCGATCTGGATCGGCTGGAAGACGCCGTAGTCGAGGTAGCTCTTGAGGCGCTGGAGGCCGGCGATCACCTCGGCGTTGCCGACGGCGAAGCCGAGGCGCCAGCCGGCCATGCTGTGGCTCTTCGAGAGCGATACGAACTCGACCGCCACGTCCTTGGCGCCCGGGACCTGGAAGATGCTCGGCGGTCGGTAACCGTCGAACACGATCTCGGCGTAGGCGAAGTCGTGCACGATGAAGACGTCGTTCTCACGGGCGAAGGCCACCAGGCGCTCGAAGAAGTCCAGCTCGACGCAGTGGCCGGTCGGGTTGTGGGGGAAGCTGACGAGGATCACCCGCGGCCGCGGCCAGGTACGGTCGTGGGCCTCCTGGAGGTCGGCGAAGAAATCGGCCGTGTCGGGGGTCAGATGAACGCTGTTGACCTCCGCGCCCGCGAACACGGCGCTGAACTGGTGGATCGGATAGGTCGGCTCGGGCACCAGGGCCGTGTCGCCGGAACGCACGAGCACCCACATGAGATGGGCGAGTCCCTCCTTGGCGCCGATGCAGACGATGGCCTCGCGCTCGGGGTCGATCTGCACGTCGAAGCGCCGCTCGTACCAGGCGCTGAGGGCGAGGCGCAGCTTCGTGATGCCACGCGAGGCCGAGTAGCGGTGGTTGGTCCCGATCTGCGCCGCCTGGATCAGCTTGTCGACGATGGGCGGCGGCGTGGCCAGGTCTGGGTTGCCCATTCCCAGGTCGATGATGTCCTCGCCGCGCCGCCGCGCCTCGATCTTCATGTCGTTGACGATCGTGAACACATACGGCGGGAGACGGTCGATGCGACGAAGCTGCATAGCCCTGAACCTCCAATGCGAATCGCTCTCACCCATGGGCGGCTGAAGTGCACCAGTATGCACGACCACGTTCATTTGTCATCCACGAATCGCTCCGCGCGAGTCAGGTCGTCCGCCCGCTTCTTCCGCGCTACGACGCATCCGGACCTTCCGCTCGCGTGGGACGAAGACGCCGAGCGTTACTCGCCTGACACATCCCCCGAGACTAGGATAGGACGAGTCTCGGACCCAGGGAGACCAGCGTGAACACATCCTCCACGATCGTCGGACTCAGCCCAGGCCGGGCATCCGTCGCGCTCGTCGTCGTGCTTGCCGTCCTGTACGCAGGCTTCACGGGCTGGGTGGTCCGCGCCGGTCATGGCACCGACTTTCGCGTCTACTACTATGCCGCCAACCAGCTGCTCGACGGCAGGAGCCCATACTCGCCGAGCGAAGAGGACAGGGCACGGCTGACGCGGGAGACTGGTCAGCCCTTCGCGGGTCCATACCGCTATCCGCCCTTCACGGCGATCCTCGTCATGCCGTTGACCAGGCTGGGCTGGCGCGACGCGCTGGTCGTCTGGGATCTCGCGTCCGGTGCCGCCATGGTGCTCGGCGCCTGGCTCATCGGCCGAGCGCGAGGCGGCGAATGGAGCGTCCCGATCGCCTTGGCCATGCTGCTGCTCTTCGTCCCGCCGCTCGACACTCTGTTCCAGGGACAGGTCAACGGCTTTCTGTTCCTCAGCCTGGCCGTCGGCTTCTGGGCGCTGTCGACGCGGCGTGACACAGTTGCGGGCATCGCCGTCGCCTGCGGCGCAGCCCTCAAGATCGTGCCGCTCGGCCTCGTCCCCTGGCTCGCATGGCGGCGGCGCTGGCGCGCCGTCGGTGGCGCGCTGCTCGCCCTCGGCGTCCTGATCGCCGTCTGCGTGCCTCTCGTCGGCGCCGAGGTCTTCGTCGAGTACATCGACAAGGCCGGGAACCTGGCTACGCGCCACCTCGATCTCGCCAGTCCGGCCAACCAGACCATCACGGCCGTCCTCGCCCGCCTGCCCGGGGTGAGCCTGGAGGTGGCGAGAGCTACAGGCGCCGTCCTGGCCCTGGCCCTGATCGCGGTGACAGCGCTGCTGTGCCGCCCCCGGCGAAGCGACAAGGAGACGATCCACATCGAATATGGCCTCATCATCACGACGGTCGCTCTCGTGCCGACGTTCAGCTGGACCCACCAGCTCGTCGTCCTCCTCATCCCCCTGCTGATCGCCGTAGAGACGCTCGTGGCCCGCCGCCAGCGGTACCACCTGCTGGCGCTCGGCGTCCTCGTGCTCGCGTCGAACCTGACCATGCCCGTCTGGTACCGGATGTGGGAGACGCTGATCGACGGCTGGGTGTGGAGGACGATGTCCGCGCCCTTCCTCCTCACGGCGGTCACCTGGTGCTGGTGTGCGCTCGCCCTGCAACGCCGTGCGCGGGAGACATTGGCTGCGACTGACACGTCGTCGACCGTGGTGGCTGATGCGAGAGGCGGCTGAGCGGCTGCCGCCTTCTCCGCCCGGGTCTGGATCTTACGCGTCGCCCGAATCATGCCGACCTGCATCGGTCTGCACGAGCATGTCCCTCGCCAAGAGCGGCGCGCGGTCGCGGCGGCAACGGTCATTGTCGTAGAATCGGCCGCGTTCCCCCTTAGCTCGCACGACCGTGGAGGGACGTGACCAGACTCGACCGCGACCTCAAACTGCTGTCCCTCGCCAACGTCCTGTTCGCGCTGGGCTACGGCTTATACGTACAGCTGCTCTTCGTCTACGCGCTCGATCTGGGCGCCTCGCGCTTCACCATCGGCGTGCTGTACGCCGTCATGCTGCTCTCCATCGCGGCCGGCAACATCCCCGGCGCGTGGGCGTCCCACCGCTTCCGTCTCAGAACGGTGATCGTCGCGGCGTGGTGGCTCACCGTTCCCGCGGCCGTCTGCTTCGCCTTGGCGCCGTCGTGGCCGTGGCTTGTCCCAGGGCTGGTATTGACGGGCTTCTACATGGCCAACAACCCCGCCTTCAAGTCGTACATCGCCCTCAAGTCCGAGCCTGAGCGCATGGCGCGCAACCTCACCCTGGTCTTCGGCTCGTACTCGGCTGGGCTGGTCGTGTCACCACTGGTCGGCGGCTTCATCGCCGGCCACTACGGCATGCCCGTCGTGTTCTGGGCGAGCGCCGTCATGTACGTCGCCTCGTCCCTGGCCGCGACGCTCATCCGTGACACCCCCTACCACACGCGCGAGACCCCCTGGAGCCTCGCCGGCGTCCGCCGCAACCGCAGCTTCCGCCGCTATGTGGCCTTCTTTCTCGTGGGCTTCCTCGCCGTGTATGTCGGGCAACCGTTCCTCACGCCGTATCTGAAGGTCGTCCACGACCAGGGGTACACGGCTCTGGGCGTCTACGCCTCACTCGCCGCGCTAGGCGCCGCCCTCCTCACGCCGCTGAGCGGGCGTCTGGCCGACCTTCGCAGCCCGCGGGAGAGCGCCGGCCTGGTGCTCGCGCTCATCCTCGCCGGCACGCTGCTTCTGCTCGTCGGTCCCTCGCCCATCTTCTGGGCCCCGGCGATGTTCCTCTGCGGCGGCTACGACGCGTTCAGGTTCCTGGCCACGGGCGTGGTGGGCCGTTCGTTCGGCGACCTGCCGCTCGCCTGGGGCTACGCGCTGTTCGACACCATGATGGGCCTGCCCATGGCGGGCGGCGCGATCCTGGGCGGCCTCCTCTTCAAGGCCGGCGCCGCGCTGCCGTTCGCCCTGGTAGCGGGCGTCACCGTGGTCCTGCTCGTGGCCCTGTCGCAGTGGGGCAAGCGCGACGTCCGGACAAGTCCCGAGGTGGGTACGTAACAGAAGGCACCATGAGCGCGTTCGTGGGGGCGCTCCGCGACTCGGTGCACGCAACGACCCGGGAGGCACGATGGGCATCTTCGACACGATCAAGGACAAGGCCGGCGACCTGGCCGCCGACGCCGGCCGCGCCGGCAAGGTGACGGCGGCGCAGGTGAAGCTGAAGTCGCTGCAGGGCGACGTCGACAAGGCCGCCCAGCAGCTCGGCCACGAGGCCTTCGAGCTCATGGAGAAGGGCGAGCTCACTCACCCCGGCCTTGAGGCCGCCGCCGCCAGGGTCCGCGACGCCAAGAAGATCGTCGCCGACAAGGAGGCGGAGATCGAGAGGCTGCGCGCCGCGGAGTGAGCGCGGGCGAGGGGGAGAACGTCACCCGCGCATGGCTCCGACCGCCGGCCCTCTTCTGGTAGTCTCGCTCGCGACCAAGGAGGCCGGATGAAGTTGAGCGACGCGTGGCCCGAGGCGGCGCGCGACACGGGCGACCTCGAGGGCGAGCCCAAGATCAACGTGAGCGACCTCGTCGACGGAGAGACCGTGACGAGCTACTTCGTGTGCTCCGAGCGCGAGGTCAGGACGACCAAGAACGGTGGGACGATGATCAATCTCACCCTTCTCGATGCCACGGGGCAGGTCAAGGGCGTCCACTTCGAGCCATCGGAGGACGTCGTCGCCACGCTCGCTCCGGGACGCGTCGTCAAGGTCCAGGGCCGCTACAGGATCGACCCCAAGTGGGGGCCGCAACTGGTCGTGGACAGGCTGCGGGTGCTGGGCGAGGGCGAGTACGACGCCGCCGCACTCGTGCCAGTCTCGCCGGTCGCCGTCGACGAGCTTCGCGCCCGGCTCGCGACGCTCGTCGAGGGCGTCACCGAGCCTCACGTCCGTGCGCTGCTCGAGCGCGCCCTCGCGCCGGACCGCGAGCCGGGCGCCACCTACGCCGTGGCACCGGCGGCGGTACGCATGCATCACGCGTACCGGCACGGCCTGCTCGAGCACTCGGTGGTCGTCGCGGAGGTGGCGGCCGGCGTTGCGGATCGCCTGCCGACCGTCGACGGCGACCTGGTCGTCGCCGGCGCTCTGCTGCACGACATCGGCAAGGTGGTGAGCTACTCGAGCGACCCCTTCGCCCCGGGGTTCACCGACGCGGGGCGCCTGCACGGCGAGATCGTGCTCGGGCACGACATGGTGCGCGGCCTGATCGATGAGACCGACGGCTTCCCCGCCGAGCTCTCCTCGCGGCTGCGCCACATCATCGTCGCCCATCACGGCGAGAAGGAGAAGGGCAGCCCGGTGGTGCCGATGACGCGCGAGGCCATCGTCGTCCACTACTGCGACGACATGACGGCGCGCGTCGCGGCGGTCGACGACGCCGAGCGGGCGACCGCCGCCGGCGAGCGCTGGTCGGCCTTCAGCCGCATGCTCGAGACCTTCGTCTACGTGGGCGATGGCCCTGCCGGCGGCGGCGCCGAAGACGCCGTCGCGGTCACGGGCGACGCCGACGACGCACCCGCCGAGGAGCGTCTGCCCTTCGCCGACACGTGACGAGGACGACCGCGGGGCGGGCATGCGCGCGCCCCGCGGTCGTCCCGCCGCTCTTCCTAGCCCCAGATCTCCTTCACTGCGGCCAGCACCTCCGCCGCGTGCCCCTTGGGCGTGACCTTGGGGTAGACCCTGCGCAGCGTCCCGTCGGCGTCGATGAGCCACGTGGTGCGCTTGGCGACGCCCACCATCGGCCGTGCCACTCCGAACGCCGCCGCGACCGGGTGCTCGCCGGGGTCGCTGATGAGGGGCATGCGCAAGTCGTACTTCGCCGCCCACCTCTGATTGGCCGCAGGCTTGTCCACGCTGGCGCCGATCACCTGGACGCCGAGCTTGGCGAACTCGTCCAGCAGGCCGTTGAACTCAACGGCTTCGGTCGTTCAGCCGCCGGTGGCGGCTTTGAGGTAGAACCAAAGGACGGTCGGTCTTCCGGGAGCGCCGAGGTCGAAGGTGGCTCCGTCGTACGACGCGCCGACCACCGCCGGCGCCTTGTCGCCCACTTTCAGCATCTCGTCCCCCTTCGTTCGACCAAGCGCCGACGGCGACCGTCGCCGGCGCGCCCCCCGGGGCCCTTCAGTAGCCGCCCCAGAGGACCTCGGCTTCGTTCAACACGTCCCGTGCATGGCCGTAGGGTGGCACCTCGGCGAAGATCTGTTTGACGAGCCCCGATCGGTCGATCATGAAGGTCGCCGCCCGTGGCCGGCCGCGCCGCGTGCCCACCATCCCGAAGGCCAGACAGACGGTGCGGTCTGCGTCGCTCACCAAGGGGTAGCGCAAGTCATAGCTCGCCGCGAACGCGACGATGACGGCCGGACGGTCGATGCTCACGCCGATCACCTGCACTCCCATCTGTTTGAAGCCGAACAGCTGGTCGTTGAAGTCGCCGGCCATGCTCACGCTGCGCGCGCCCGTGGCGTCTTCGATGAAGAAGACGACGAGGTGCTGACCGGGCGCGCCGACGTCGAAGACCTCGCCGTCCTGTGCGAAGAGGACGACGGCCGGAGCGTGTTCGTCTATGCCGAGCATGACGATCCCATCCTACCCGTCGCGACGCTCAGCCCGCTTCGATCTCGGCGTCGCCGGCCGCCGGCGGCGCGGCGACCACGAGAAAGGTCAGCGGGCCGAACCCGATGTTCGAGACCCGGTGCCAGGCGTGAGGCGGCACGACGAGCGCGTCGCGCTCACCGAGCTTGTGATGCGCCTCGTCGACGTCGACCATCGCCGTGCCGTCGAGGACCACGTACAGCTCCTCCTGCTCGCGGTGGAGGTGCCGCGACATCGAGCCCTCGGCCAGCGTGAAGACGTTGGCTCGCATCTGCGTCAGCTCAAGCTTCTCGCTCAGCCTCTGGACACTCAGTTTCTCGGAAAGGCTCTCGGTGGGAACGGCGTGAACGGCGTCCATCTGCTCCTCCTCGCCCGGCAACGGCCGGCGCGTCGCTTCAGGTCTTCTCCCGATCGAGGATCGTGACGGGGATGGGGCAGAGCCGCTCGAGGCGCCGAGCGTCCTCGGCTGACCCGACGATGTCGCCGAAGTGCATGGGCACCACGACGGCAGCCGTCAGCATCGTGCAGGCCTCGGCCGCCTCCTCGGCGGTCATGGTGTAGGTCCCGCCCACCGGCAGCAGCGCCACATCGACCTCGATGCCCCGCATCTCGGGGATCGCGTCGGTGTCGCCGGCATGGTAGATGCGCACCCCGTCCATGTCGATGATGTAGCCGACATGGCACTCGTCCAGTGGGTGGTAGACGACGCCCGGCTTCTTGAACTTGTTGGTGTTGTAGGCGGGCACCGCGGTCACCTTCGCGGCGCCCACGTCAACGGTCTGTCCAGGCTGGGCGGTGAAGGCGGCGCGCCGGCCGATCTTGTCGGTGACGCAGGGCGGACCGACGACCACGGTGCCGGGCCCTGAGACCTTGTCTATGTCGGCCAGGCTGAGGTGGTCGTAGTGATCGTGGGTGACGAGGATGCCGTGGGCTGGCGGCTGGCCGGGGCCGAGCTTCCACGGGTCGACGTAGATCGTGCTGCTGCCGTCGATGCGGAACGTGTCGTGACCGAGCCAGTGGATGTGCTCGAGCATGATCCCTCCTCGGAAGGCGCGCCACGAGCATCGTACCCGAAGAGGCCGAAGATGGAGCACAACAGCGGGGCGGGGGGCGCGCCCGCGCGGGCCCCGCACGGGGGGGGGCCCCCCCGGGGGGGGGGTGGGGGGGGGGGTGGTGGGGGGGCGGCGGGGGGGGGGGGGGGCGAGGGGCCGG
>Ga0315281_10002016_pt1 | contig 30174 bp, 21 predicted proteins | sample YL17G07_0_MG_FD_204540 | JGI IMG/M metagenome (GOLD analysis project Ga0315281, IMG submission 204540) | Sediment microbial communities from Yellowstone Lake, YNP, Wyoming, USA - YL17G07_0 | ecosystem: Environmental > Aquatic > Freshwater > Lake > Sediment | place: USA: Wyoming | collected...
AGTGGAAAGGCCTGCGCCAGTACGACGGAATCGTGTTTCACTTCCGCATCGGTGACGTGCTGCGCGAGCTCGAGGGCTACCGGGGCGAATTCGAACTCGCCGCCGACGGGTACTCGCCGGCGGTCACCGCCTCCTATTACCTGCAGCGCATGGCAGCGGGAGCGCCGTCGTCGGGCGCGCCGGCCGAGTGGCGCAAGTCCTACGTTTTCGTGTTCGGCGCGGCTTCGTCGCACGCGCGCCATGACGACATCCTCACCGACTTCCGGCGGCTGGACGGCAGGAACATCCTGGTCCTGCGCAAGAACGCCCCCGACGACGGCGATTACCGGCCGTACTTCCGCACTGTCGAGTACCGCTCGTTTACGCTGTCGGGCGCAAGCTTTCACGTGGTCCTGGGGCGGGGTTTCGACTACGCCGCCTACCGGGAGGGCGTGCTCGCGCCGGTGCGCGGCCGGTACTACCGGATACCATCGTACCTGCCGCAGGGGCGCTGCTATTTTTGCGAGCGCTATTTCGCCGCGCCGACCTGTCCGGCGGCGTGGACAGGTTAGACTGCGAAAAACACGGGCGGCATGGCGCGCCTGTTGGGCGCGCCGGCGGCATGCATGCCCCGAGAACTGGCCCTGCAATGACGACACTTTCCGCATACCTCCGGCTGATGCGGCCCCACCAGTGGGTCAAGAACGGCTTCGTGCTGGTGGGCATGATTTTCGGTCACGGCTACACCGACCAGGCTCTGCTCGTGAAGGCGGGCGCGCTGTTCGGGGCATTCTGCCTGGTTTCGAGCGGCGTCTACGCGATGAACGACGTGCTGGACCGCGAAGCCGACCGCGCGCACCCAAGAAAGCGCGCGCGGCCCGTTGCCCGCGGCACGGTGCCGGCCGCGGCGGCGCTCGCATTCGCACTCGCGCTTGCCGCAGGCGGCCTCGCGCTGGCGCACTGGGTATCGGCGGTGGCGCTCGCGCTTGCGGGCTGCTATGTCGTCCTCAACCTTGGCTACAGCGCCGGACTGAAACACGTCGCGATCCTGGATGTGTTCCTGATCGCCTCGGGCTTCATGCTGCGGATTCTCGCCGGCACCCTGGGCCTGGACATTGCGCCCTCGCACTGGCTGCTGCTCTGCGGCCTCATGGTGACGGTGTTCCTCGGTTTTGCGAAGCGCCGCGCCGAGCTGTTCGCTTTGCGTTCTGAAGACCATGGCGGCAGGGAACGGACCGTGGTTCAGCGCCGGGTGCTGGACGATTACAGTCCCAGGCTGCTCGACCAGATGATCGCGATCAGCGCCGCCGGCGCGATGCTCGCCTATGCGCTTTACACCGTCGATGCGAACACCATTGCCATCCACGGAACCGACCGGCTCGTGTACACGGTGCCGTTTGTGCTCTACGGGCTGTTCCGCTATCTGCACCTGCTCTACCGCGGACGCGGCGGCGCGGACCCCGCCGCGGAACTCCTCGGCGACCCCCACCTGCTTGTCGCCACGGCCGGCTGGCTGGCGGTGGTTTTGTGGCTGATAGCTTAAGGCGCGGGTTTTAGGGCATAATTTTCGTGGCTCGGGCCGCGGCGCCGCGGGTGCCGCGGGCTCCGACCGGAGAGCAGTGAATGGCAACGAGCGATAGCACCGATCAGGGGCGACTGCCGAAGCTGGAACCGCTGGGCGACGCGACCCAGTTCGCGACCCAGATTCACGGCATGATTTCCTACTCGCCGCTGTTCGAGAACTTCAACCTGGCGGAGATTCGCCTACTGAGCCATTTCATGCAGGTGTATCGCGCCGAACCGGGCGTGGAAGTCATCCGCGAGGGCGAGCCGGGCGATTTCATGATGATGCTCATCGAGGGCAGGATCGAGGTGTTCAAGCAGGACCGCTGGAATGCACCCCGGATCATTGCAATGATCGAACCGGGCAACACGCTGGGCGAGATGTCCATGATCGACGGCGAGCCGCGCTTTGCCACCTGCGTCGCGGCCGAGCGCTGCATGCTCACGGTACTCACGCGCGAGAGCCTTGCGCGCATCATTCTCGAGCAGCCGATCCTGGGCGCGAAGATCCTGATGGAGCTCGTGCTGATGCTCTCCCAGCGCCTGCGCCAGACCAGTTCCAAGCTGGTCAATTTCATGGACAAGGAGCAGCCGGACTAGTCAGGCTGGTGTCAGCTTAGGTGTGACCCGCTTGGGTGCTTTGGTGGTGGAACTGTGGCAGAATCCGGCGTCGTTGCGTCTTGAACCGGGCGCGATCGGTAGGCGTAGGTTGGTAGGCGTGGGAGGGGAAATTGAAGATCAAGAACGGCAAGGACTTCTGGGCTGGAGCGATGTTCATCGCTTTCGGCATCGGGTTCATGATCGCGTCGCGCCAGTACCCCATGGGAACGGCGGTGCGCATGGGTCCCTCGTATTTCCCGACCGTGCTGGGCGGGCTACTTACGGTGCTCGGCGCGATGGTTTTCTTTCGCGCCTTCGTGTCCAAGATTCAGCACAGCATGGACGTGTTCCCGTTCCGCTGGACCCTGATGGTCGCCGGGTGCATTCTGGCGGCGATCATGTATGCGAGCGCGGGGTGGTGGGCAGGATTGGGAATGGGCCGGACCAGCATCCTCGCCCAGTACGGACTGAATGCGCTGGCAATATTTGTCATCATGGCAGCATTCGGGCCCAGACCGCTGCTCGTAATTATGATCTCCGTGGTCCTGTTCGGGTATCTGCTCAAGCCGTTCGGACTGGTCATCGCGACTGGCGTGCTTGTCATTATCAGCGCCTGGGGCGGGCATGAGTTCAAGCTTCGCGAAGTGCTGATCATGTTTGTCGTCCTGGCAGCGTTCTCGGTTGCGACATTCATCTACGGCCTGGCGCTGCCGATGAACATCTGGCCGGATCTGGGGTAAGCAATGGAACAACTGTTTGCAAATCTGGCACTCGGGTTCGGGGTCGCGCTGTCGCTGCAGAATCTGTTCTACTGTTTCATGGGCGTGATGCTCGGCACCCTGATCGGCGTGCTGCCCGGCATCGGGCCGGTGGCGACCATCGCCATGCTGCTGCCGGTGACCTTCACGCTGTCGCCGATTTCCGCGCTCATCATGCTGGCAGGGATTTATTACGGCGCGCAGTACGGCGGCTCGACCACGGCCATCCTGGTCAATATTCCCGGCGAATCCTCCTCGGTGGTGACCTGCCTGGACGGCTACCAGATGGCGCGGCAAGGCAGGGCGGGCCCGGCTCTGGGCATGTCGGCGATCGGCTCGTTCATTGCCGGCACCTTCTCCACGGCCGTCATCGCGCTGTTCGCCCCGCCGCTCGCGGAGGTGGCACTGAAATTCGGTCCCGCCGAATACACTTCGCTGATGGTGCTGGGTCTGGTTGCGGCCACGGTGCTCGCGCACGGTTCGCTCGTCAAGGCGATCGCGATGGTGATTCTGGGCCTGCTGCTCGGGCTGGTGGGCACCGACGTGAACTCCGGCGTGGCGCGTTTCAATTTCGGCATTTCGGAGCTTTCCGACGGCATCGGCTTCGTCTCGGTTGCGATGGGTGTGTTCGGCTTCGCCGAAATCATCAGCAACCTCGAACAGTCCGCGAACGTTGAGCGCGAGGTGTTCGTCAAGAAAGTTTCGAATCTGCTGCCGTCCCTTCAGGACTTCAAGGACTGCACCGGGGCGATCATACGCGGCACGCTGCTCGGCTCGGCGCTGGGGATCCTGCCCGGGGGCGGCGCATTGCTTGCGTCGTTTGCCGCCTACACGCTGGAGAAAAAGGTGTCGTGGAACAGGGCCAACTTCGGCAAGGGGGCCATCCAGGGCGTGGCCGCGCCGGAATCGGCCAACAACGCCGGCGCGCAGACCTCGTTCATTCCGCTGCTCACGCTCGGCATTCCCTCCAACCCGGTCATGGCGCTCATGATCGGCGCGATGATGATCCAGGGCATCGCGCCCGGACCGCAGGTCATGACCGAGCGGCCGCAACTGTTCTGGGGCATGATCGCCAGCATGTGGGTGGGGAACCTGATGCTGGTGATCCTCAACCTGCCCCTGATAGGCATGTGGATCAAGCTGCTTACGGTCCCGTACCGGATACTCTACCCGGCGATCCTGCTGTTCTGCTGCGTCGGCGTGTACAGCATCTCCAACAGCCCGTTCGACGTCATGCAGACCGCGATGTTCGGCATCGTGGGTTACGTGTTCGTGAAACTGGAATGCGAGCCGGCGCCGCTCATCCTCGGGTTCATCCTCGGACCGCTGATGGAGGAGAACCTGCGGCGGGCAATGCTGCTGTCGCGCGGCAGTCCGATGACGTTCATCGAGCGGCCGATCAGCGCCGTGATGCTTGCCGTCGCGGCATTCCTGCTCGTGATCACCGTTTTGCCGGCAGTGCGCAAGACTCGCGAAGAGGCTTTCGTCGAAGATTGATCGACGGTTGGCCCGGATCGCAAAAAGGACGCGGCATCGCGTCCTTTTTCAGCGGTTCTTCCCCTGCTCCCAGAGCACGTCGCTGCCGCCCGCGGCCCGGTTCAGGACGCGTCCCAGCACGAACATCAGGTCAGAGAGCCGGTTCAGATAGATCCGCGCCGAATCGCTGACATTCTCGTTTCCCGCACGCGAAAGCGTGACGACCGAGCGCTCGGCGCGGCGGCACATGGTGCGCGCGAGGTGCGCAAGCGCTGCCGCCCGCGCGCCGCCCGGCAGGATGAATTCCTTCAGTGCCGGCAGGTCCCGGTTCCAGCGCTCGAGCTGGTCCTCGAGCCTTTCGATCTGCCGCCCGGTCAGACAGGTGTAGCCGGGCACCGCGATTTCTCCTCCGAGATCGAACAGGTCGTGCTGGACGGCGACCAGGGCCTCGCGCACGTCCGCGGGTAGCGGCTCCGATAGCAGCACGCCGAGCGAGGAATTCAGTTCGTCGACGTCGCCCAGCGCCTGGATGCGGACACTGTCCTTCGCCACGCGCGAGCCGTCGCCCAGGCCGGTCTCACCCTTGTCGCCGGTGCGGGTCGTGATCTTGGACAGGCGGTGGCTCATGGCGAAATATGCACTCGCACTCAGAATGCGCCGGTTAATATAGCATGCGGCTACAGGGGGACGGCGACGGCCGGACGCCCTGCCAGGCTGCCAGGCCCGACGACAGGAGGCCACAGGACGTGCACGCTACGCTGCCTCTGCTCGAAGTGACGGCGTTTCCCGCCATCCGCCGCCGGAAGGTGGAGACGCTGCAGGTCAATCTCGGCTACCGGTGCAACCAGTCCTGCGTGCATTGCCACGTCAATGCCGGGCCCACACGCACCGAGTCCATGAGCCGCGAGACGCTCGCCGATGTGCTCGCCTATATCGAGACGGCCCGCGTGCGCACGCTGGACATCACAGGAGGAGCCCCCGAGCTCAACCCGTATTTTCGGGAGCTGGTGACGCGGGCGCGCGCGCTTGGCATGCAGGTCATGGACCGCTGCAACCTGACCGTACTCGAAGAGCCGGGCCACGAGGATCTGGCGGCATTCCTCGCCGTGCAGCGCGTGGAGATCGTCGCTTCCCTGCCCTGTTACCTGGAAGACAACGTCGACCGCCAGCGCGGCAAGGGCGTGTTCGTGACCAGCATACGCGCGCTCAGGCGGCTCAACGCGCTGGGATACGGGCGCGATGGATCGGACCTGGGCTTGAGCCTTGTCTACAACCCGCAGGGGCCGGTGCTGCCGCCCGAACAGACGCAGCTCGAGCAGGACTACAGGCGCCATCTCGGCGCGCAGTACGGCGTCGCGTTCAATCGCCTGTACACGCTTGCCAACATGCCGATCCAGCGCTTCGGCTCGACGCTGGTCTCGAAGGGGCAGTTCGGCGCCTACATGCAGCTGCTGCGCGCCGCCCACCGCGAGGAGAACCTCGACGCGGTGATGTGCCGATCGCTGCTCTCGGTCGACTGGCAGGGCACTGTCTATGACTGCGACTTCAACCAGATGCTGGGACTGCCGCTCCAGGTGGCCGGCCGGCCCAAGCAACCGGTGCGCATCGGCGATCTCGCGCGCCGCAGCAGCCCCCTCGACCTGGAGGGCAATCCGATTGCAGTGAAGGATCACTGTTTCGGATGCACCGCCGGCCAGGGTTCGAGCTGCGGCGGCGCGCTCGCTTGATTGCGACCGACCGAGGGCGGCCGGGAAGGTGCGGATGAACGCGCGCAAGCTGCTGGTCGCAGCGCTGGTGATCGCCCTGGTCGCGGCCTTTTTTGCGCTCGACTTCGGCCGCTATTTCCGTCTGGAGTATTTCAGGTCGCAGCAGGCGGCAATCGACGCATTCTTCCATGCTCACCCGCTGCAGACCGCGGCAGCCTACTTCGCCATCTACGTCGTCGCAACCAGCGTGTCGCTTCCCGTTGCGGCGATCATGACCCTGGCTGGCGGCGCGGTCTTCGGCCTCGCATGGGGCACGCTGATCATCTCGTTCGCATCGAGCATCGGGGCGACGCTGGCATTTCTCGCATCGCGCTTCCTGCTCCGCGATGCGGTCCAGGCGCGATTCGGCGACAGGCTGCGCGCCGTCAACGCCGGCGTTGAACGGGAGGGCGCGTTCTACCTGTTTGCGCTGCGCCTGGTGCCAGCGTTCCCCTTTTTCGTGATCAACCTCGTGATGGGGCTCACGCCGCTGCGCGCCTGGACGTTCTACTGGGTCAGCCAGGCGGGCATGTTCGCCGGCACGCTGGTATTCGTGAATGCCGGAACGCAGATCGCGCACATCGATTCGGCCTCCGGAATCCTGTCGCCGGGCCTCATCGGCTCGTTCGTGCTGCTCGGCCTGTTTCCGCTCGTGGCGAAAAAAATGGTGGATGGCGCCAGGTCGCGCAGGGTTCTCGCGCGCTGGCCGCGGCCGGCGCGGTTCGAGCGCAACCTGGTCGTTATCGGCGCCGGAGCGGCGGGGCTGGTGTCGGCCTACATCGCCGCCGCCGTGAAGGCGAAGGTGACGCTGATCGAGAAGCATCGCATGGGCGGCGATTGCCTCAACACCGGCTGCGTGCCATCGAAGGCGCTGATCCGGTCGGCGAAGCTGCTCGCGCAGATGCGGCGATCGGGCGAGTTCGGCATCCGCTCGGCGCGGGCAGAGTTCGATTTCGCCGAGGTCATGGAGCGGGTGCAGCGCGTGGTGCGGACCGTGGAGCCGCACGACTCGGCCGAGCGCTACACGTCGCTGGGCGTGGAGTGCCTGCGGGGTGTGGCGAAAATCACCTCGCCGTACACCGTGGAGGTCGCGAACGCAGAGGGCACGCGCACGCTCACCACGCGCGCCATCGTGATCGCGGCGGGCGCGCGGCCCTTCGTGCCGCCGATACCCGGCATCGAGGAAGCCGGCTACCTCACTTCGGACACCGTATGGAACCTGCGCGCCCTCCCGCAGCGGCTGGTGGTGCTCGGCGGCGGGCCGATCGGCTCGGAACTCACGCAATGCTTCGCGCGCCTGGGCTCGAAGACCACGCAGGTCGAGATGCTGCCGCGCATCCTGATCCGCGAGGATCCCGAAGTCTCCGAGATGGTGATGCAGCGGTTCCGCAACGAAGGCGTCACGGTGCTGGTCGATCACAAGGCCAAGCGTTTCCTGCGCGAGGGTGCGGACAAGGTGCTGGTCTGCGAGCACGAGGGCCGCGAAGTGCGCATTCCATTCGACCAGGTGCTGGTCGCGGTCGGCCGCATTGCCAACACCAGCGGCTACGGACTGGAAGAGCTTGGAATTCCCACAACGCCGGCGCGCACGATCGATACCGACGAATGCCTGCAGACGCTGTACCCGAACATTTACGCATGCGGCGATGTCGCCGGACCCTACCAGTTCACGCACACCGCCGCGCACCAGGCGTGGTATGCCGCGGTCAACGCGCTGTTTGGCGGGCTCAAGAAATTCAGCGCCGACTACAGCGTGATTCCGTGGGCGACCTTCACCGATCCGGAAGTGGCGCGCGTCGGCCTGAACGAAACCGAGGCGCGTGAAAAGGGCATCGCGCACGAGGTCACCGTCTACGGCATGGACGACCTGGACCGCGCGATCGCCGACGAGGAGGCGCATGGCATGGTGAAGGTGCTGACAGCGCCCGGCAGCGACCGGATTCTCGGAGCCACCATCGTCGGCGAGCATGCGGGCGACCTGATCGTCGAATACGTTTCCGCAATGAAGCACGGCATCGGGCTCGAGAAGATCCTCGGCACGATCCACATCTATCCCACGCTTGCCGAGGCCAACAAGTACGCCGCCGGCAACTGGAAACGCGCCCACGCGCCACATCGACTCTTGCGCTGGGCGGAGCGGTATCACGCGTGGATGAGGGGGTGATGGTCCCTTTCGACGCAAGTGTTGAAAGTTCTGGCAAAGACCCGGGTTTATTTAGGTCTACCGATTTCATGCGGTTGCGTTTTTTGCAACTGCATGAAATCGGGAGAAACAAGATGGCAAAGCAAGCCACCATGTTTGATTCCGTCCAGACCGGTCTAGCGTGATGCGCCTATCCATCATCGTTCCGGTCCTGAACGAGGCCGCATGCATCGTCGCGGCGCTTGACGCGCTCGGGCCGCTGCGGCGGCGCGGGCACGAAGTGATCGTGGTCGACGGCGGCTCGACCGACGGCACACCGGAGCTGGCGCGCGGCGGTGCGGACCAGGTGCTCGCGGCGCCGCGGGGGCGCGCGAGCCAGATGAACGCCGGCGCGCGCTCAGCCTCGGGCGAGGTATTTCTGTTTCTCCATGCCGACACGCTGCTGCCCGCCGGGGCGGACCGGGTGATCGAGGCCGGGCTCGCGGCGGGCGGGCGCAACCGCGTTTGGGGACGGTTCGACGCGCGCATCGACGGGGCGAGTCCGCTGCTGCCGGTCGTCGCATGGTTCATGAATCTGCGCTCGCGGGCGAGCGGCATTGCGACCGGCGACCAGGCGATGTTCGTGCGCTGCGAGGCATTTGCGCGCGTGGGGGGCTTTCCGCCGCTTGCGCTCATGGAGGACGTTGCCATGAGCGCGGGCCTGAAACGCCTGTCGCCGCCAGTGTGCCTGCGGGAGATCGTTGTCACCTCGGGCCGGCGCTGGAAGCGGCGCGGAGTGCTGCGCATGGTTCTCCTGATGTGGTGGCTGCGGCTACGCTTTTTTTTCGGTGCCGCCCCCGCGCGGCTGGCGCGCAGCTATGGCAGTGACCGCAGTTCCGGCGGCAGCGTCGCGACCGCAACGGGAGGCGGCATTCGCGTTGCCGTATTCGCCAAGGCGCCGATAGCCGGCGAGGTGAAGACACGCCTGGTGCCGGCGCTCGGCGAGCAAGGTGCGGCGGCGCTGTATCGGACGTTGGTCGCGCGCGCCGTTGAGACCGCGGTCGGGGCCCGCATCGGCCCGGTCGAGCTGTGGTGCGCGCCCGACGCCGGACATCCTTTTTTTGCGGAGTGCAGCCGCCGCTACGGCGTGAAGCTGATGCACCAGGGCGAAGGCGACCTGGGAGCGCGCATGCAACGCGCGTTCGAGAAACTGCCGGGAGCAACCGGGCGCGCGCTGCTCGTCGGATCGGACATCCCCGCCATGACGCCCGATTACCTGCGGGCAGCGGGCGCGGCGCTCGCCGAGGGGTACGACGCAGTGCTGGGACCCGCGGAAGACGGCGGCTACGTGCTGATCGGGCTTGCGCGTGCCGACGCCGGACTGTTCGAGAACATCCGCTGGAGCGCTTCGGATGTGCTCGCGGTGACGCGCTCGCGCATCGCGCGCCTCGGCTGGCGCCATCTCGAACTGCCGACCCTGTGGGACGTGGATCGTCCCGAGGACCTGCAGCGCGAGAAGGTGGGCGAAATCATCGCATCGGCACCGCTCGGACCTGCCAACTCATGAGCATGTGGGACGCCGGTGTTCCCGGCCTGTGCACGCCGGGCGTTCTTGAGTGCATAATATATATGCATAACAAAGCGATGCAGCGCTGTAGGAGTCAACCGGCGTGAATGCAAGACAGATTTGCAGCATCTTGATGCGGGTTGGGACTGTGCTTCCCCTGCTACTCGCGGGCATGCCCGCGGCGTCGCAGGAGATTCCCCGTTTCGACGTCCGCGGCTTCCGCGTCGAGGGCAACAAGCTGCTCACCCGCCAGACCGTCGATGCGGTGCTCGCGCCTTTCGTCGGCACGCAGAAGGACTTCGGCGACGTGCAGCGTGCGGTAGAGGCCCTGGAGCAGGTCTACAAGGATCGCGGCTACAGCACGGTATCGGTGCTGTTGCCCGAGCAGGCCCTCGAGGGCGGCGAAGTGCTGCTGCAGGTCATCGAAGGGCGCATCCGCACGGTGAAGGTCGAGGGCCACGAATTCTTCGATCATGCGAATGTCCGTGCCAGCCTGCCGGCGCTCAGGGAGGGCGAGGTGCCGGTCATGGACGACCTGTCGGCGAGCCTGCGCGTGGCGAACGAGCACCCGATGAAAAAGGTGAACGTGCGCCTGACCCCGGGCGAGAAGGAGGACGAGCTCGACGCCATCGTCGCCGTCACCGATGAAAAGCCCTGGCGCGTCGGGGCGACGCTGGACAATACGGGCACGGCGCAGACCGGGCGCCACCGGCTCGGCCTGACCTGGCAGAACGGCAATCTGTTCAACCGCGATCATCAGCTGTCGCTGCAGTACATGACCTCGCCGGAGAAACTGGGCGACGTCAAGGTCTATGGCGCGTCATACCGCATCCCGCTTTATGAGCAGGGCGACACCATCGATCTGTTCGCCACCTACTCGGATGTCAACGTCGGCACGATATCGGCGGGGGCGATATCGCTCGCGGTCACGGGCAAAGGCGCTACCTTCGGCGGCCGCTACAACTGGAACCTGAAACGGCACGAAGATTACGAGCACCAGATGGTGTTTGGCCTGGATGAGAAGGCATTCAAGAACAGCGTGCTCGCCTCGGGGCAGCAACTGGGCAACGACGTGACCATCCGGCCGGTAAGCGTCGCGTACAACGGCCGCTTGGTACTGCCCGGCAGCGAGACCGGGTTTTACGTGTCGCTGGCGCGCAACCTGCCGGGTGGCAGCAATGCCGACCAGGACGCGATCAGCAGGGCGCGCGCCAATGCCCCTGCCGGCTTCCAGGTGCTGCGCGGCGGGGTCAACCTGTCGCGCGCGTTTGCGGTCGATTGGCAGTGGCGCCTCAACCTGAACGGGCAGTGGGCAAGCTCGCCGCTGATCCCCGGGGAGCAGTTCGGTGTCGGCGGCACTGCAACGGTGCGCGGTTTCGAAGAGCGGGAGCTGTCGAACGACATCGGGTTCCAGGGCAATCTCGAGGTCTATACGCCCGAATTGTGCACGTCCCTGGGGGCGAGTTGCCGCGTGCTCGGGTTCTACGATTTCGGTGCCCTGAAGCGCAATCAGCCGCTGCCGGGCGAGTCCGCCAGCGACCATGTGGGAAGCGCCGGCGTCGGGGTTCGCTATGCGCTTGGCAAGCGCATGACTTTGCAGGCCGATTATGCCCGGGTCGTGGATCCGGGAACCAACCTCAATCGCGGCGCATGGAAGCTGCACGCCCGTGTAGGGCTGACCTTCTGATCCCCGCGACCGGCGGGCGGCGCAAGTGTGACATATTCACGGATGTGCATTCATGCACATTGCGGCGCCCCGCGGGCGAGTAGTATGGCAATGTTGCCGCTCAGACTCTGGATTGCGCTATGAAACATCGCCCCGGCGTTAATACTGTTTCTGTGCTGAAACCGCGTCTGGTGAGCGTGGCGGTGGCCGCGTGCTTCGCGGCGCCGGCCGCCTTCGCATTGCCCACCGGTCCGCAAGTGGTGGTGGGCAGCGCCGTGTTCTCGCAGCAGACCGGCGCGCTGACGATCACCAACACCCCCGGAACGATCATCAACTGGCAGGGCTTCTCCATCGGGGCGAGCGAAGCTGCGCGCTTCGTTCAGCAAAGCGCGCAAAGCAGCGTGCTCAACCGCGTGCTGGGGCCCGAGGCCTCGGCGATACTGGGTGTATTGCAGTCCAACGGCCGGGTGTGGCTGGTGAACCCGAACGGCATCCTGTTCGGGCCTTCGGCGAGGATAGACGTGCAGGGGCTGGTGGCCTCGACGCTGTCGATTTCCAACAGCAGTTTCGCCGCCGGCAAAATGAACTTCGAGGCCGGCGCCATCGCTGGAGGTATCCAGAACCAGGGTGCCATCACGACGCCCAAAGGCGGCAACGTCTACCTTGTGGCGCCGGACATCCAGAACAGCGGCATCATCCGCTCGCCGCAGGGCGAGGTCATGCTCGCGGCGGGACGCAGCGTGTCGCTGGTGGATGCCGGGCATCCGGACGTGCAGATGGTGGTGAGCGCTCCCGCCGACCAGGCCGTAAACCTCGGCCAGATCCTGGTCGATGGCGGCCGGGCGAGCCTGTTCGGCGCGATGCTCGCGCAGCGCGGCGTGGTGAGCGCGAGCAGTGTCGGCACCGATGCCGCGGGGAACGTCGTGTTCCGCGCGTCGAAGGACGTGACGCTGGCTGCGGGCAGCAAGACCACTGCCGACGGCGGATTCGGCGGCACGATCACGGTGCAGGCCAAGGAAGGCACCAATCTCGTCTACGGCGAAGTTTCGGCCAAGGGCAGCGACGGCAAGGGCGGCGCCATCCAGCTGCTGGGTGAGCGTGTCGGCCTGATGGGTAATGCCAGCGTCGATGCCTCGGGCAAGATGGGTGGCGGCACGGTGCTCGTGGGTGGTGATTACCAGGGCAATAACCCGGCGATCCAGAACGCGCACGCGACCTACGTGTCGCCGGATGCGGCGATCGCTGCGAATGCGACGCAGAACGGCGACGGCGGCAAGGTCATCGTCTGGGGCAACGATGTGGCGCGCATGTACGGCAGCATCAGCGCGCGCGGCGGCGCCGAAGGCGGCGATGGCGGGTTCATTGAAACCTCAGGGCATCAGCTCGACGTCGCGGGCGCGCGCGTTGACACGCGCGCGGCAGATGGCACCGCCGGGATGTGGCTGCTTGACCCGACCGATGTCAGTATCGTCCACTACGGCGGCCCCGGAACTCCCCCGGATAGCCTGATTACATCCAGCACTCCATTTGCGCCCACCCCAACAACTGCCGCAGCTTCGATACTGTCCGACTACACGATCAATTCGGCATTGTCCTCGAGCGGTGTGGTTGTCACGACTTCCAGTATCTATGGGGGCAACGGCAACATCACCTTCGATGCGTCAGGCGGGGCGATTGTGGTCAGCAACCCCGCTTCGGCGCCGCGCACGCTCAATTTCAACGCCGACGGCGATATCAAGTTCACTGGCGGCTCGACGACTTTCCAGTCGCCCTCGAGCTCATCCATCCTGGACGTGGGTTTGAACCCATTGGGCAAGGTGACCACGGCTTTCGGTTCTTCGGTGACTCTGGATGGCAACCTCGGGCTGACCCGGGCCTGGGTCGCCCTTGCGAAGACTTGGGAAAACTCCGGCACGCTGTCGCTCACCAACAATGCGGCGCTTCATATCGAACACAATTATGGCGCGGGCGCCTCCACCTTCCACAACATGAGCGGCGGCGTAGTCAATGTCGCCAGTACGCAGGGCTGGGCGATCTGGAGCAACGGTTGCTGCCAGGACGGCATCATCACCAACGACGGCGCAATCAACGTAACTGCGAGCACGGCATTCGAGGCCGCGTACAGCCAGTCCTCGACGGGCACGCTCAGCATTGCCGACACCAAGTTTCTCAATCTTCAGAATGCGATTTCCATATGCGGTGGCGTCAATCTGAATGCAACCGGGGTTCTCAACATCAACGAGAACCACGGAACACCTGCGTCGCTGACCGATCTGACCTTCTCGGGCGCTGGGGGCTCTCTCAACGTTTCCGGGGGGAAGACTGCCGATTTGAGCAATGTCTCGGCAGGCAATGTCGCCCTGACCGTTGACGGATCCGGCGTGGTCAACGTCGTCAGTGGCTCAAGCTTCTTTAAGACCGTGACATTCTCCGGAGGATCGCTTGGATCGATGACCAACGGTGATCTCGCCATCGCCAGCGGGGACTTCACCGTTCCTGCGGGCGTCACTTACACCGGCAATGTCGGCTATTCCGCGTATGGCGGCAGCCTCACCGTCGGCCAGCCTATCAACGCGTCCGGAACGGCCAGCAGTATTGCGTTGAATGCCGATAAGGAAATCAAAGTCAGTGCCAGCCTGACCGGTACCGGCGGCCCGATTACGCTTACTTCCAACTTAATGGGTGGGGGCGGCTACATTCAGGTAACCGGCGCCAGCATTAAGAGCTACGGCGGCCATGTCACCCTCGACGGCGGCGAGACGGGGTTCGCGGCAGGAACGGACGCGACTAATTCATCCGGCGTGTTTTTGTCCGGCGCGACGCTCGACGCCGGCGGCGGGAACATCGTCATTCGCGGCAAGGGGTACGATGGATACGATGCTATCAAGACTTTCGGCGTCAGGATCGTCGGCGGATCGCAGGTCAAGACCTCGGGTAGCGGTTTCATCGATATCGTCGGGTATGGCGGTTCTGGCACGAGCGCCGACAACGTCGGCGTCTCGATCGAGGCAATGGGGAACGTCTACGCGGTAAACGGGGAGGTGACGGTCATCGGCTATGGCGGCCATAACTGGGAAAGCTCACGCAGCCACGGCGTCCAGGTGCTTGGCGGGAATCAGGCAGGCAAGACGCAGATCGCTTCGCAACAGGGCACAGTCACTGTCATCGGTGTGGCCGATAGTCCCGACGAAGGAGACGCGGTCCACAACTACGGTGTGTATGTCAGCGGACAGGGTTATGGCGGGACGGCTGAAATCTACGGCGGCACGGGCGTCACGGTAACCGGTTACGGCGGCAACTCCACGTGTTGCGGCAATGCCTATAACAACTATGGCGTGTACGTCGAGTTTGGCGGCGCAATCCATTCTGCCGGGGGTATCGGGACCGTGGTCACCGGATTCGGCGGCAAGTCATTCGACTACTATGGCGACCAGAACCACGGGGTCTTTGTTGATGGAGGCACGATTTCATCGGCAGGTAGTGTCTCAGTCACGGGGATTGGCGGGGGCGACGGGAGTCAGAACTACGGCGTATATGTCAACGGTGCAACCGCGGCTATCCAGGGTGGAAGCTATGTAACCGTTACAGGCTATGGGGGCGCAACCACATCCTGTTGTTACTCCGACAACCACGGCGTAATTGTCCAGGACGGCACGATTTCGTCAGGCACGCTGACTACCGTCTACGGCAAAGGCGGTGACGGCGCAGAAGACGGCTACGGCGTTTATGTCAACGAAGGGAGCATTGTCTCCGCGGGAACTGTATCAGTGACTGGGTACGGAAGCGGTGGTTGTTGCAGTACCGGCGATAATAACCATGGCGTGTATGTCTCCGGAACGAGTGGAGAGATTTACGGCGGCAATATAGTCAACGTCACCGGATACGCGGGTGGCTCGGGGTGGCAGGCGAATGGAGTCCTTGTTGAGGACGGCAAGATCACCTCAGCCACAGGTACCGTCACGGTCACCGGCTACGGTGTGGACGGCGGCGAGAGCAGCCCCCAATACAGCCACGGCGTTGTGGTTTCCGGCACAACCGCGGCAATTTCTGGCGGATCCTTTGTGACGGTCACCGGGTACGGCGGCAACTGGGGTTGGAGTGACAACCGCGGCGTAGTTGTCGATGGCGGCCAGATTCGTTCTGTCAGCGGCATGGTGACCGTCACCGGCTACGGCGGCACGGACAACTGGTCCGGAGGCAATCTTGGCGTGCAAGTCACCGGCCCGACCGCGGAAATCTATGGCGGGGGCGGCGTCACCATCACTGGAATCCGTGACGCAGTTTACGGCGGCGAAAGCGACATCGGTGTCGTGATCGAAGCGGGAGGCAGTGTCAGGTCGGCCGGAACGGGCATCGTCAGCATCACGGCCGATACGATGTCGTTTTTAGACGGCTCTATCAGCGCGGACACAGCGACGGGCGCGGTCCGGCTTCAGCCTTACACGAATAACCGCAATGTCTACCTCCTGACGGGCGTGAAAGATCCCGCGGCCCTGAGCCTCGATAGCGGGGACCTGGACGCCATCAGCGCCAGCAAGCTTGTCATCGGCGGCCCGACCTCCGGAATCACTGCGGGAAATATCGTCGCCTCATACGGCGGCCCCGTGTTCGACGTGCCCACGCTGGAACTGAATGCGCAAGGGAACGTGACGATCAATGGGGCGCTGTTGCAAAACAGTGGCGCAGTGAACATCGCTGGAAACAACCTCGTCGTGCAGTCGGCGACCTACGGAGGGGTGCTGATAGGCAGTTCGATCACTGCAAATATGACCGGCGGCGTCCAGGTGACATCCAGCGCCACCGCAGGCGCGGCAATCAAATCTACGAGTCCTTCGGGTACGGTCAATGTGACGACGACGGGCGGCGCCATCAATCTGTGGAGCTCTGGCATCAACCTCGCTGAGATCGGGACCGACGCGGTCTCCGGTACTGTTTCGCTGACAGCGTTAAACGCCAATGCGATTGAGTTGGGCGACGGCAAGGTGAGGGCACCGACCAGTCTTGCGCTGACGACAAGCTATGGCGGGTACGTGACTCAGAATTCAACGGGCGTGGTGATTGCGCCGACGCTGAACCTGAATGTGGACGGCTACGTGAATCTGGTAGGCGCCACCAATGTGATCGGCACTGTTCAGGGTGCGGCGTATGGTGGCCTCACGCTATATACCGTCGGCCCGCTCGCCATCGGCGGCTCGGGACTGTACGCGTCGGGTCAGACGGTCCAGTTGGGAGCATCATCTCCTTGGCCGCACGCTACGACCATCATTACGCAGAGCGGCCCGATCACGGCCGGTACGCTCTATGTCTACCCGCGCGATGGGGTGAATCTGTCGAACACCGCGAACAAGATTGACGCATTCAATGCGGACGGCGGGGAAACATTCGGGAATATCGTCCTGGCTGACAGCGTGACTGCGCTCACGCTGAACGGGATTAACAATACGCATGGCGGCAGCATAAACGTCTCGAATACCGGATCGATAACCAATGCCGGAAGCGGAATTCAGCTGTGGACCGCGCCGTCGGCCATAACGTTGACGGGCAATGGAATCACCAATACGGGATACATAGACAATTACTACGCGGTCGGCCCCGGCAATATTACGCTCAACGCCGGCACGGGCCAGCTCACGAACAGCGGCACTATCCGCACCTCAGGCACCGCGCTGGTGCTGCTCTCCGGGATCGGCATCGAGAACACGGGAACGATTGCCGGGCCGAGCATGACGCTGGATGCGGGCACGGGTTATCTGAACCATTATGGTGGCGGAAGCATCAGCACGAATGCGCCGGCCGGCGTCATCGGGCTCAGCGCCGATTCGATGAATATCGCGACCCCGGTAACCGCGAACAATGGCGGCACCGGTTCGATCATCGTGGTGCCGAAGAGCAGCATTCCTGTGTACCTGGGGACAGGCAGCGGCCTCGCGCTTTCTCCGGCCAGCGTCGCCAACCTTGTCACGCCGAGTTTGACTATCGTCGGGCCGAGCATCACGGTGAATGCCCCCGTGTCCTCGTCCGCAACGACGCTGAATCTGACGACCACCGGCAGCCTCAAGGTGCAGCCGACCGGTTCGGATAATGCATACATTTCCGCGCCAACGATGAACATCCTGGCCGGGTCGGTGACCGTCTACGGTGGGGTTGGGCCCGCCACCTACGGCGGTTGGATCTCGTCCTCGGCCGGCCTCCTGAGCTCGGCCGGCGACGTAACGCTGATCGCCGGCGGTGCGCCGGGCGCGACCACCGGGGGCAACGCTCAAATCTACGGAGCGCCCGATCTCCGCCTCAGCATCGGCGGCAAGCTCTACCTGTGGGGACAACCCACGACGCCGACGGCGCGCGTCGAGGCGAATAGTATCGCGACTGTGTATCTCGACTTCACGACCGTGGAATCGGCCGGCATAGTGATCAACGGTGTCGACGGCGCCGTCACCTACGGGGGCAGCACCGGCATCTTTGTGGACGGCTCTCCCGCCATGCCCGGCGCGGGATTGATGCTGACCTACTCGAATGCGGCGGCGGCGGCGGCTGCGGCAGCGGCTGCGGCGGCGGCCCAGGCCGCGGCGGACGCAGCGGCAGCCAAGGCAGTGGCGGACGCGGCCGCAGCCAAGGCGGCGGCCGACAAGGCGGCGGCGGATGCGGCAGCAGCCAAGGCGGCGGCGGATGCGGCGGCGGCCCAGGCGGCGGCGGATGCGGCGGCAGCCAAGGCGGCGGCGGATGCCCAGGCAGCGGCGGACGCAGCGGCAGCCAAGGCGGCGGCGGATGCGGCGGCAGCCAAGGCGGCGGCGGACAAGGCGGCAGCGGATGCGGCGGCAGCCAAGGCCGCGGGAGACGCGGCGGCAGCCCAGGCAGCGGCCGATGCGGCAGCGAAGGCGGCAGCAGCCCAGGCAGCGGCAGAAGCAGCAGCCAAGGCAGCAGCGGAAGCGGCAGCGAAGGCGGCGGCGGATGCGGCAGCCAAGCAGGCGGCGGCGGAAGCGGCAGCCAGGGCCGAGCGCGACGCGCTGGCGGCGCTGGAGGCCGCAACGCTGAAGGCTACAACTACCAAGACCGAACAGAAGGAAAAGGACGAAGACGCGAAGAAGAAACTGCAGCTGGCCGCGAAGACCACGACCACGGGACCCGCAAGCGATGGCACACCGAAGAATTACTGCAATCCCTAGCGTGCCGGGCGTGACGGGTGCGCTGGCTGCGCTGGTCGTGGCGCTCTGGCTAGCGTCTGCGCCGGCGCTGGCGCAGCAACAGCCGCCGCCGCAGGGCGCGGGGTATGTATCGAACCTTTCGGGGCCGCTGTTTGCAGTGAAGAGCGACGGCTCGCGGCGCGTGCTCTCGACGCAGTCGCAGGTGAGCAGCGGGGACACGCTGATCACCGAGGACAAGACCTACGCGCGGGTGCGCTTCTCCGACACCAGCGAAGTCACGTTGCGGCCGGGCACCCAGTTCCAGATCGAGAACTACTCCTTTGACCGGGCCGCACCGGAGAAGGACAACTCGGCGTTTCGCCTGTTCAAGGGGGCATTGCGGACCGTGACCGGGCTGATCGGGCGACGCGGCAGCCAGGACGCCTACCGGCTGAACACCGCGACGGCCACCATCGGGATCCGCGGCACGGTGTTCGGCGTCACCGTGTGCCTGCCGGGGACCTGCGGCACCATGGCGCCCGGAACCTATGTGAACGTGATCGACGGGCGCGTGGCGATCGCACCGCCGGTGCTGCCCGGGGTAACGCTACCGCCGGTGGTGCTCTCGGCAGGCCAGTTCGGCTACGTGCCGCCGGTCGGGCCGGCGGTTCAGCTGCCCGGCGACCCCGGGATCGGCGGACCGTTGGGGGTGACCTTCAAGAGCCCGGATGCCCCTGCGCCCGGGTCGCAAGCGCCTGGCACGCCGCCGCCGCCCAAGCCTCCCGCCAGCGACTGCATCGTTCGATTCTGACAGATGCGCAGCGTGCGCGCTCCGGCGCGCTGTTACGTGTCGAGCTCGGAGATGAACTCCTCGAACTTTCCGGTAGGGCCACGGGGTATCTCGCCGACGTAACGCAAGCCGATGCGGAAGTCATGGCGCAGGCTCGCGCGCGTGTGCGCGACCAGCGCCTGCTCCTCCGCGCGGGTCGGCGCGCGGGTCACGACCAGCCTGAGTTCGATCTCGTTCAATCCCACCTGCGCCACCTGCTGCTGCAGGACCGGCGCAAGGTGATGGATTTTTCCCGAGTTCAGATCCGCGTAATAGCGTTCACCGTCGGGCAGCGTGAGCATGTTCCGCACCCGGCCCAGAATCCGCGCCAGCACCGGCAGTCCGCGTCCGCACGCGCAGGGCTCGCCGACTTCGGCGTAGTCGCCGATGTCGTAGCGTATGAGCGGGGTCGCGAAATTGTGCAGGGTCGTAACGACCACTCGCCCGGATTTCCCCGCGGCGCAGGGCTTGCCGGCATCGTTCAGAATCTCGACGTACAAATTCTCCGATTGCACATGATAGTGATCGCGCTCGGGGCACTGCAGCGCGATATAGCCGACCTCGCGCGCCGTGTACATGTCGACGACCTTCACGCCCCACGTCTCGCGGACGAACCCGCGCAGGTCGCCGGGGACCGCCTCGCTGAAAGTGCGCAGCTCGCGCAATCGCGGCAGCCGCAGCCCGCCCGAGTGGCAAAACCGGAGCAATTCGAGCGCGCTCAGCGGATAAGTGATGAGATAGTCGGGATTTTCCCGCGCCAGCCAGTCCGCCTGCTCGCGGATCGACGCCTTGACGTTGAGCACCGAGCAGGGGCCGGTGCGGTAGGCGACATCGGTAGCGTAGCCCCATCCGGGCAGCCGCCCGCCCTCGGGCGGCATCGCACCGCCCCCGGCCTGGTGGCGGATGGCGCATAGCTTGGCGGTGAGATCGCGCCGGTGCCAGAAGTGGTCGCGCAACGTAAACGCCTGCCAAAGCAGGCTGACGTATTCGGTTGCATACACGGTGATCGGCCGGCCGGTCGAACCCGACGAGCTTGCTTCGCCCACCGCGCCGTGCTCGGGCGGAATCATGCTGCTGCGTAGCGCCTCCCTGTGAAGTTGCACGTCGGTGCGGGTCATGATCGGGATGCGCGACCACAGATCGCGATTCAGCGGCAGGCGCGGATCGAAGCCCGCCGCCGCGAGCCGCGGGGCATGAAAGGACACGGAGCGCTGCGCATGCGCGAGCAATTGCTGTAGTTGTTCGAACTGGCGCGCCTCGATCAGCCCGGGCGGCCACCATTGCGATTGCTCGAGCTGGAACAGCAGCGCGAGCAGCCGCGAGGCGGCGTCGTCCGGAACGGCGGGCCAGACGATGCCGGGCAACGCGCTTCTGGGAACGGCATCGGGCAGCGCCGAGAAAGTGCGACCGGGCGGCTCGCCTGTGCCCTTCATGCATTGCCCTCGAGCAAGGACATGAACTCCTCGAATTTCCCGGTCGGCCCGCGCGGAATTGCGTCGAGGTAGCGGAACGCGATCCGGAACGGATGGCCCAGATTCGCGCGCATGAGCCCGGCCACCGCCTCTTCCTCCCCGCGGGACAGGGCGCGCGCCACGACCAGCCTTACTTCGAGTTCGTCCAGCCCCGGCTGCACCACCTGCAGCTGGAGGACCGGCGCGAGACGGCGGAATTCGTTGACGCCGAATACCGGCCAGAACCGCTCCCCTCCTGGAAGCGTCAGCATGTTGCGCACGCGGCCGAGAATACGCGTGAGCACCGGCAGGCCGCGTCCGCACGGGCAGGGCGCGCCGGCCTGCGCGTAGTCGCCGATGTCGTAGCGTATCAGCGGAGTCGCGAAATTGTGCAGCGTGGTGACGACGACACGCCCGGTTTCGCCCGGCGCGCAGCGCCTGCCCGACCGGTCGAGGACTTCGACGTACAGGTTCTCCGATTGCACGTGGTAATGCTCGTGGCCGGGGCACTGCAGCGCGATGTAGCCGGTCTCGACGGCGGTATACATGTCAACGACATTCACGCTCCCGAAATCGCGCGCGAGCTGGCGCAGGCCGGCCGGCACCGATTCGCTGAACGTGCGCAGCTCGCGCAGCCGCGGCAGCTTCACGTTGTTTTCCTGAAAAAACCGCATCAGGTCCAGCGCAATCGTCGGGTAGGTCAGGACGTAGTCCGGGTCCTCGCGCATCAGCCACGCAGCCTGCTCGCGTATCGACGCCTTGATGTTCAGCGCCGTGCACGGGCCGCTGACGTACGCGATGTCGGTGGAAGGGCCCCACCCCGGCTGGCGTTCGCCTTCAGGCGGCATTGCGCCGCCGTCGGCCTGGTAGCGGATGGCGCACAGCTTGCCGCCCAGATCGCGCCGGTGCCAGAGGTGCTCGCGCAGCGTGAACCCCTGCCACAGCAGCGTCACGTAGTCGGTCGTATGCAGCGTGAGCGGCCGGCCGGTCGACCCGGACGAGCTTGACTCGCGCACGGTGCCGTGTTGCGGCGGAACGGCGCGGCTGAGCAGGGACTCCTTGTTCAGCTGCACGTCCTGCCGGGTCAAAATGGGGATGCGGGTCCAGCGCTCGCGGTCGATCGGCGCATTGGGATCGACTGCCGCGAGGCGCTGCGCATAGAATGGCACCGTGCGCCACGCATGCACCAGCACCTGCTGCAACTGCTCGAACTGGCGCGCCTCGATAAGTTCGGGCGGCCACCACTGCGATTGCTCGAGCTGGAGTTGCAGCGCGAGCAGCCGCGACGCGGCCGGGTCCGGAAGTGCAGGCCAGACGATGCCGGGCAACGCGCTTCTGGGAACGGCATACGGCAGCGCCGAGACAGTGGGAGCGGGCCGCTCTCCAGCGCCGGTCATGCATTGCCTTCGATCAGCGACATGAATTCCTCGAACTTGCCGCTCTGGCTGCGCGGAATCGCCGCAACGATACGCACGCTCACCTTGAATTGCGGGCCGGCCCAGTCGCGGATGTATTCGAGCAGGCGTGCCTCATCCTGCGCAGAAAAGCGCTGTTCCGGAACGGCGCGCAGTTCCAGCGCGTCGAGGGCCGTCTGCACGATCTGGATCTGCGCAAGCGGCAGGTCGCCATGCACCTTCGCCAGCATGAAATTGGGCCAGCGGGTGTTCCCATCCGGCATCCGCAGCATGTTGCGCACGCGCCCGAGGATGCGCTTGAGCACCGGCAGGCCGCGTCCGCAGGGGCATGCTCCGCCGGCTTCGGCGTAGTCGCCGACTTCATAACGTATGAGCGGCGTGGCGAAGTTGTGCAGCGCCGAGACCACGACCCTGCCGGTCTCGCCCTCGCGGCAAGGCCGCCCCTGCTCGTCGAGGACCTCCAGCAGCACGTTCTCCGACTGGACGTGATAGTGCTCGTGCAGCGGGCATTGCAGCGCCATGTATCCGACTTCGGCCGACGAATACATGTCCACGACCTGAACGTCCCAGGTCTCGCGGCATTGCGCGCGCAGATCGTCGGCGAGCGCCTCGCCGTAGGTGCGAACCTCCCGAAGCCGATTCAGCTTGAGGCCGGTGCGGCGAAAAAGGCGGGCGAGCTCGAGCGCACGCGTGGCCGTGGTCAGCAGATAGTCCGGGTCCTGCCTCACCAGCCACTCGGCCTGCTCGGCGGTGGTGCTGGAGGTATGGAGTATCGCGCAGGGTCCGCTGCGGTACGCGAGGTCGGTCGACGGTCCCCATCCGGGCACGACCAGGCCCCCGGGGTACTCGGCGCTGCCGGAGACCTGGCTGCGGATGGTGGCCAGCCTGGCGGACAGATCGCGCCGGTGCCAGAAGTGCTCGCGCAGCGTGATCGCCTGCCAGATGATCGAGTACACCTCGGTGGCAAGCAGGGTGACGGCACGCCCGGTCGAGCCCGATGTGGTGATCTCGCGCACCGCGCCATGCTCGGGCGGTATGGAGCGACTGGTGAGTGCGTCCCGGTTGAGTTGCACATCCTTGCGCGTTGTGACGGGAATGCGAGACCACAGATCGCGATTCAACGCCACGCGCGGATCGAAGCCCGCAGCCGCGAGCCGTGGGCCGTGGAAAGGCACGGTGCGCAGCGCATGGGCCAGGACCTGATGCAGCTGCTCGAACTGGCGCGCCTCGATCACTTCCGGCGGCCACCACTGCGATTGCCCGAGCTGGAACTGCAGCCCCAGCATGCGCGCGGCGGCGCCGTTCGGCACCGCGGGCCACACGGCGCCGGGAAGCGCGCTGTTGGGCACCGCGTAGGGCAGCGCGTGGGGATTGAGTGCTTCGCTCACAGCCAGCCCGCTTCATCCGACCTGTGTATGCGAGTGTAACGCCTGCGGCTGTTCATGGCGCGGCACGACGCTCTTGCCAGCGCGCGCCGGTGGTGCTATGGATAGCAAACGGGGCCCGGTCGGGCCCGTCAAGGCGAAGGAGAAAGTCATGGCATATCGAATCCGCAAGGCCGATTATTTCTCGATGCAGGTTTCCAATCGCGTGGGCGAGGGACTGCGATTGCTTGGAGGTCTGCGCGACCAGGGCGTCAACCTGCTCGCATTCACCGGCTTTCCGAACGGCCGCAAGGCGCAGGTCGATTTCATCCCGGAGAACACCGCGGCGCTGCGGCGCGCGGCCAGGAAGATGAAACTCAATCTGGGCAAGAAGAAGACGGTGTTCCTGATGCAGGGGGACGACCGCGTCGGGGCGCTGGCCGGGGTGCTGGAAAAACTCGCCGCGGCGCGCATCAACATGACCGCAATGGACGCGGTCTGCGCCGGCAAGGGTCGTTACGGCGCAATTTTCTGGGTGAAGGCCAAGTACGTGGCCCGTGCCGCGCGAGCGGTCGGCGCGCGCTGAAGTCTGCGGTGGCATTGAGACCGTCGGTGCGCGCTGAGGCGGCGGGCCTGCAGGTGCGCGCCTCGCGCGAGGCGGACCTGCCCGCAGTCACCGCGATCTATGCGCACCACGTCCTCACCGGTCTCGCTTCTTTCGAAATCGAGGCGCCCGGCGAGGCCGAGATGAAGAGGCGCCGCGCCGATGTGCTCGGACGCGGCCTGCCGTTTTTCGTGGCCGAGCGCGGCGGCGAGGTGGTCGGTTTCGCCTACGCCGCTCCATACCGGGCGCGGCCCGCCTACCGGTTCACGGTCGAGGACTCCGTCTACGTGCACCGCGATCATCTGGGCCATGGCATCGGGGCCACGCTGCTCGCGGTGCTGATCGCGGCCTGCGAGCGCGCCGGGTGCAGGCAGATGATCGCGGTCATCGGCGACAGCGCCAACCAGGCTTCGATCAAATTGCACGAGCGCTGCGGGTTCGCCCTGGTCGGCCTGCTGCCCTCGACGGGATACAAGCTCGGGCGCTGGGTGGATAGTGTTCTGATGCAGCGCGCGCTGGGCAAGGGCGACGGCAGCCTGCCCGACGAGCAGCAATGAGCGGGTTGCCGGTTCCGCAGCGCGCTGTTCATTCCGTCATAGGGCGCCGCTTTTCTTCAGCACGCCGGCGACCGCTTCAGCGAGCCGGACATAGCCTTTCGCGTTGGGGTGGATGAGATCGGACTTGAGCTCGTTGTCGCGCAGGATTTTCGCGAGCGCACCGTCCTCGTAGGGAATGCCGAATTCCCTTGCGATGTCCTTGTAGAAATCCGGCGGCGAGGGCATCAGGCCCGGCTCGGGCACCGCGATCAGCATCACGGCCACGCCCCTGTCCCGCGCCGCGCGCACCATGGCGCGGATGTTCTCTGCGGCCTGCGCCTTGCCCAGCTTGCGCAGGAAGTCGTTGCCGCCGCTGCACAGGATCAGAAGCTGCGGCTTGTAGTAATCGATTGCCGATGGCAGGCGCGCAAGCCCCGCCGCGCTCACCTCGCCGGGGACGCCGGCGCCGTAGACCTTGCGTCCGATCAGGCTCTCGAGCGCGACCGGGTAGCTCTGGTTTTCACCTGCTCCGGTGCCGAAGGTGATGCTGTCGCCGAAGGCGAGCACGACCGCGTCCGCGCCGAGCTTCGGCAGCGTCGGCGCCTTCGCCCCGCAGGCGGCAAGGAGAACCGCCGCCAGCAGCAACGCCGTGCGCGCGTGGCCCAGGCGCATTCGCGCCGCCGCAGATATCATTCGCATCATCGGCATTCCAAAAGTGGCCAGTGTATGACAGGTATGACAGGTATGACAGGTATGACAGGTATGACAGGTATGACAGGTATGACAGGTGCGACAGGTATGACAGGTGCGACAGGTATGACAGGTGCGACAGGTATGACAGGTGCGACAGGTATGACAGGTGCGACAGGTACGACAACGGATTTTTCATCGCCGCGCTGATGCCGCCGTGCATCGGCGTGATAGAGAGCATGCAACACGTGTTGGATCGCAATGAGCAGTGCTCACCTTAGTATCCCATTCTTGCGCGACGCAGCAGCGCGAACGATCGCCAGTCCGGGCGCAAGCCATTGCTGGCACCGGCTGGCGGACTCCTATCGGCGCGTCGATGACGAATTCGCGAAGGGCGCGGTCGTGCAGGACTTGCTCGCGCACACGCCGGAGGACGGCGTCGCCGGGTTCCTGCGCGCCACCTGGCTGGCTTCGATGATGAACGACGATGCGCTCCTCGCAGTAGCGGGGCGTATCGTCCAGAACATTGCGCCCTTCGATCCTGACAGGCTGGTCGCGTATCTGATATTCGCCAGCAGGGTGCTGAAACAAGCAAGCGACCGGGCCGCATTCGTGCAGGCAGTGCGGTTCGCGTCGTTTCCGGACATCCTGCATAAGCTCGGACAGCATCTGTCGCGGAACGTCGAAGCGCGCCCGCCGGATCGCACGGTCGGCCGGGTGCGCAAGGTTGCCTTGATCACCCCCTATCTGAATGCCTATCCGCATGCGCCGACCGCGGCGGCATTGCTTCAGGCGGGCATCCTGATCGGACGCGGCGTGCAGGTCGCGGTGTTTTCAAGCACCGATGTCAAGGTGCCCGGCATGGAGCATTTTCTCGGCGGCGCAGAATGCAGTTCGCTGGATCCGTTCGATGCGCGAAAGTGGAAATCCCACTTGCCTCCCGGGCTGGTGATTCGGCAGGGGGTCGATCGTTTCTCGGTGATGGGAAGATGGACCCAGATGCTGAAGGAAATTTCGGCGTTCGATCCCGATCTTGTGATGTCCGTGGGCTTCTATTCGCCGCTGGTGGCGCCGCTGCATGAAGCGCGCCCGGTGCTGGGGCTGAACGTCCATTCCGTCGCACCACTGGATCCGGTCGATGTCTGGCTGTGCGCATTCCGCGAGGACGCCGGCGAAACACCTGCCGGGTGGGGCGGCCATCTGCCGGAGTGTGTCGCCTGGTACCATCCCTACCGCATCCCGCCGACGCTGCCCGGGCTGCCCGGGCTGCCCGGGCTGCCCGGATCGGCAGTAGCGCGGCAGGAGCTTGGTCTGCCCGCAGCAGCGCTGGTTCTGGTCAGTGTGGGCTACCGGCTGGAAACGGAAATCGCCGGCGCATGGGCATCGCGCATGATCGCGCTGCTGCGCAGCCAACCCGGGGTCACGTGGCTGCTGGTCGGTGGAACCGGCGCGCTGCCGGCGGCGCTGGCGCATGCGCCGGCCGCGCAGGTCCGCGTACTGCGCGCGCGTGGCGACATTCCCGCCGTGCTCCGATGCTGCGATATCTATGTCAATCCGCCGCGCATGGGGGGCGGCTTCAGCGTCGCCGAAGCGATGGCCGAAGGTCTGCCCGTGGTCGCTTATGGCGGTTCGGATGGCGGACACAAAGTAGGCAGCGCCGCAGCCGGGGATGATGCGGGCTACTTCTCGAGACTTACCGCATTGATTGCCAGCGCGGACCTGCGGCGGCAGGAAGGTCAGGCGATGCATGCCCTGTTTTCAAGCACGCTCGACCTCGATCAGTCCGCGACCAGCCTGCTGGCCGCCTGCGACCTTGCGCTCGAGCGGTTCAGGCAGCGCACTACGCGAGTGACTTCTTGAACTGCGCCGGAACGCCGGCCATCAGCACGCCCCCCGGCACGTCGCTGGTCACCACGGCGCCGGCGCCGATGAAGGCGTGATCCCCCACCACCAGCCGTTCGGTCAGAGTCGCGCCGATTGCGATCGTGACGCCACGCCCGATCTGCGACAGCCCACCCAGATTGCTGCCGGGCTGGATGCGCGAGAACGCGCCGATGCGGGTGTCGTGCCCGATGGTCACGCCGCGATTGACGAATACATGCTCGGCCAATCGGGCACCCGGACCGATAACACTCCTGGCGCCCACGAAAACGCCTTCGGCCAGCGTCGCCAGCGGCGACACATAGGCGCTGGGATGCACCAGCCTATGGAAGTGCAGGCCGTAGCGGTCTATCAGCTTCTTGGCCAGGACGGCGCGGGTCGGCGTCGTCGGCCCCAGCAGGTACACTTCGCCTGGAGCGGGATTGAAATCGTCAAGATGTCCGACCGCGGGCGGCGCGCACGTGCCTTCCAGTGCGGCCAGGCGCTCTGCCAGGCTGAGGCCCCTTTCCCCTTTCTGTTCCGGCAGATCGATGACGACCTTGCCCAGCGCGAGCCCATTCGCCAGCGCGCAGTCGAACAGGTCGGACAATATATTGCTCACCCCGAAAATGACGAGCCGCTGCGGTGCCGTGCTCATTGCGGCCTATGCAATCCCGGAATTGCGCGCATTGGTTGCGGCGACGGCATGCGCGCCCGCGCGCGAAGGGCGTAAACGCGTTCGGACCGTGGCAGTTATCATTCGCATCATCGTTAGTCTACAACCGCACCTGCCCGCCTGCACCGGATAACAATGCTGCCGGCGGGTTGTCAACGAGGAAGCTCATGACGCGCAGTTCCTGGCGGACGCCGGCCCTGGTGCTTGGATGCGGCAGCGCGATCCTTACGCTCTCGCTCGGGATCAGGCACGGCTTCGGCCTCTACCTGCAGCCGATGAGCATGGACCACGGCTGGGGACGCGAGGTGTTCGGGCTTGCGATGGCGGTGCAGAACCTCACGTGGGGGCTGTCGCAGCCGTTTACCGGCATGCTGGCCGACCGTTACGGCGCCGGACGCGTGCTGCTTGCCGGAGGCATCCTTTATGCGCTGGGGCTGCTGTGCATGGCCTATGCTCCGACGCCGATGGCGTTCATCCTCGGTGCGGGCCTCATGATAGGCCTGGGCATGAGCGGAACCGCGTTCAACATCGTCTATGGCGCCCTTGGCCGTGCCTACCCTGCCGAGAAACGCAGCCTGGTGCTCGGGGTGGGCAGCGCTGCCGGCTCCCTGGGGCAGTTCGCGCTGCTGCCACTCACGCTCGCGCTCATTGTCTGGCAGGGATGGTTCACGGCGCTGGTCGTGATGTCGGCAATCGCGATGCTGATGGTGCCGCTCTCGCTCGGCGTCGCCGACCAGGGCTACAGTTCGGGGCCCGCCTCGCATGGCCACTCGCTCACCGAAGCGCTGCGCGAGGCGCTCGGGGAGCGCGGATTCTGGCTGCTGGCGGTGGGTTACTTCACCTGCGGATTCCAGATCGTGTTCATCGGTACGCATTTCCCGGCATTTCTGCTCGACCAGGGTCTCACGGCGAAGGACGGCACCATTGCCCTTGCGCTGATCGGCCTATTCAACATCTTCGGCTCGTATGCGTCGGGCTGGCTGGGCGGGCGCTTTCCGAAGACCTATCTGCTGTCCATCCTGTACGCGATCCGCGGTGCTGCAATCGTCTTGCTGTTCGCCTTTCCGCTCACGCCCGCGAGTGTCTACGTCTTCGCATCGGTGTTCGGCCTCACCTGGCTCGGCACGGTGCCGCTCACCAACGGCGTGGTGGCCGGCATGTTCGGCGTCAAGCACCTCGCCATGCTCTCCGGCGTCGTGTTCCTGTCGCATCAGATGGGCAGCTTCTTCGGCGGCTGGCTGGGCGGCTACCTCTACGACGCAACCGGGTCCTACCGCATCGTCTGGATCATCGCCGTCGGGCTCTCGGTGGTGTCGGCGCTCGTGAACCTGCCGATCGACGAGCGTCCCGTCGCAAGGCAGGCGAAGGCCGCCTGAGCGTGCTCCTTCCCGTCCCTGGAAGGGAGGAGAGCCTATTGCGGTGCAGTTGAATGCGCGGGCAGGTGCGCTAAACTCCACTTCCCCTATCACCCCACAGTGCCGGTTCCCATGCCCAAGTTCTCCGCCAACCTCAGCTTCATGTTCGGCGAGGTCGGGTTCCTCGACCGTTTCGAGAAAGCTGCAAGCGCCGGATTCCGCGCGGTCGAATTCCATTTCCCGTACGCCCATGACAAGGACGAGCTTGCCGGGCGCGTGCGCGCGGCCGGCGTCGAGGTCGTGCTGTTCAACCTGACGGCCGGCGACTGGGCCAAGGGCGAGCGCGGCATCGCCTGCATTCCGTCGCGGGTCTCGGAGTTTCGCGACGGCGTGGGCCAGACGATCGGTTACGCAAAGGCGCTGGGCTGCACGCGCGTGAACTGCCTGTCGGGCATCGCGCCGGCGCGCATCGCCGCGGAGACGCTGCGCGAGACCTTCCTGTCGAACCTGCGCTTTGCGGCAGGCGAGTTCGAACGCGAGGGCATCATGCTGCTGATCGAGCCGGTCAACACGCGCTCGACGCCCGGCTTCTACCTGCGCAACAGCGGCCAGGCGCTGGCGCTCATGGACGAGGCGGCGGTTGCAAACCTGAAGCTGCAATACGACGTGTTTCACATGCAGATCATGGAAGGCGATCTCGCGAAGACGATCGAGGCGAATATCGCGCGCATCGGCCACATTCAGATCGCCGACGTGCCCGATCGCCACGAACCGGGCACCGGCGAGATCAACTACGC
>Ga0315281_10002017_pt1 | contig 30167 bp, 35 predicted proteins | sample YL17G07_0_MG_FD_204540 | JGI IMG/M metagenome (GOLD analysis project Ga0315281, IMG submission 204540) | Sediment microbial communities from Yellowstone Lake, YNP, Wyoming, USA - YL17G07_0 | ecosystem: Environmental > Aquatic > Freshwater > Lake > Sediment | place: USA: Wyoming | collected...
TCGGACTCCTGTGCTTCCTGAAGAATTGGGATCAGGAATCCACGATCACCTTTGGGATACTTTTCTAGAATCTCGGTTAGGGTCACGAGATCACCTTTCAGGGCAGCAGATCATTCGGACTATACTCGGAGCTTGCGTGGGGTTCTCGTCAACTATTATATTTACTCTGAGCAAGGAGATATTTACCGTAAACATGCTAGACTATACTCTCTGTCCAGCATGCCCACCACGCTGCATGGCAGCAAACCTAGGCAAATGCACGAAGTTGTTTGACGGTTCCGAGGTAGGTCCCGTCTAAGAGTTGGACCTCCGCCTCATTCATGTTAACGATTCCTCCTCTCAGTAGAGGACCGAATGAATCAATTCTCGTCCAGCTTGATCCAGAACGCTGTTTCACGTTTATTGGCCGACCGCCCAAGAAGTCATTGAATGGAGGAACGAACAGGCAGCGAGCAACCCTCAGTTCGACTCCGTAGCGTTCTCTAACCGTATCCTCGATGTTCTTGATCTTCCGGCGTTTCGACTCTTTCAAAATCGCGCGAGCCAATTTCTTTGCATCGCATGGTGCTCGCACCCAGACCGGCCTCGTGATCCTGTAACCCAGAGCGTCAGTGAATGCCACAGCGGGATGCAGGTGGCCTTGAATCAGAGACTCGCATCCTAGGAGTTCAGGAGCCGGCCAGGCGTGTCCGTGAAAGAGGCCGTATCTTCCCCACAACGCGATCCCGCTTGGAGGAATGATCTTCACCTGCCTAGGGGTCATCGGCTCGATGTTCCCATCATGGTTCCCTTGGATAATCTGTATGTCCGAAACAAGTGGGACGATCTTCTCAAAGAACTCCGGGATATCCCTCCATTCCTCCAGCCCTGCTCCGACGACTGAATGCTTCACATCGCCTAGAAACACGATCTTGGTCGGGCTTGACTTCCTGATTATGTCGAGCAGGCGATCTGCGAGCTTGGATGTCTGCGAGGGTACATGAATGCCCTGCTGTGAGAGAGTTATCTCCCATCCGATGTGTAGGTCGCCCACAACGAGAACTCGCTCGCCTTCGCCCTGCAGCAGCAGAGAGGGAGAATCATTCACCGGCGCGAGACTGTAGGCGACCAAGCTGCACCACCCTTTCCGACTGCCCTGACCCCTTCAGAGTAGGTTTCTTTCAACATATCCTTAATGAAAGGCTTGAAGTTCTCATGAGCTAGCCAAAGTGGCCGGATACGCTATGTCGCAAGCATACGACAAAGAACTGACAACGATCGAAAGCGTATGTCAGGACATAGCATCCTCTCACAAGCTGACAGATTCTCAACGAGCCAGACTCGAGGAACAGTTTGGCGATCGCTTCAAGAATGCCCTAGAGCTGGTGGAGAAGCGAAAGGTGTACAGATACAAGTTCAAACCTAGCGGAAGAACGATTTGGACCGTGGAAGGCAGAAAGGGAGTCTATCAAGTCATCCCGGAGACGAATTTCTGCAACTGTGACGACTATTACTTTCGAGTAATGGACGGCAAGAGGGCGCTGTGCTACCACATAATTGCACAGAGAATCTCGTCTGTGCTCGGAAGATATGAAACCAGTGACCTTCGGGACGCCCAGTACAGTAAGATCACCCAACAGTGGAGGGCGAGGACTGAGAGCACGCCCTAACCTCCCTTCCTGGGATTAGAGAATTGTTTAAATCAGAACCCTCGGCCTACGCAGGCAAGTTGGCGAGCACCATTGACACCCGACGAATTCTACACCCTCCTACAGATTGGGATCGTGATCCTCGCGTCCGTGGCACTTGTTCTAACCTTCGTGTACCTTGCATACGAGAAGAGCTGACCGCACAATTCTGCCGGTGGGCATGGCGTATAGATTTCTGATTCGAGACTGGCCAACCGTCTGTCGACGAAACCAATAAACCGAAGACCAAGATCGCAGAACGAACTTGGAGACGAGCAAGATCACAAGCTCGGCTGCAACCCTCGCAATTCAGCTATGTTGAGTCAGGAGCGTTCGTCTTTGCTTGATGATGCATTTGCTCTGCTGCAGAAACCGTTGCAGGAGCAGGTTACGAAACTCGAGATAGCTGAAGCTAGCGATATTCAGAGGCTTGCAATTCCGCCGATTCTTGAAGGCAAGAACGCAGTTCTCATAGCCCCGACCGGAACGGGGAAGACCCTTGCTGCTGTCCTTCCCGTCTTTGATCTCTTTGTTGCAGCGAGAAGTAGAGACGAAACACGGGGCATATCGATACTTTATGTTACGCCCCTCCGTGCACTCAATAGAGATATCCTGCGAAGACTCACGGACTTGGGCGCAGAGCTTGGCATCAAGGTTCAGGTTAGACATGGCGACACAGCAGCTACTACCCGGGCTCTCCAGGCCAAGTCTCCACCTCACATGCTGATTACTACGCCGGAGACGCTTCAAGCCATTCTGCCTGGCAGACGTATGCGTCAGCACCTTGGGAATGTTAGATGGGTAATCGTGGACGAGATTCACGAGCTGGCAACGGACAAGCGTGGAGTCCAGCTTGCGCTTGGACTCGAGCGTTTGCGGAATCTCACGAGCCAAGATTTCCAGAGGATCGGACTTTCAGCAACCGTCGGAGACGAGGATAGGATAGCCAAGTTCCTTGCGGGATCAGAAAGAGACGCAGTGATTGTGAAGTCCAAGGAGGGACGAGGGTTTGAGGTCCAAGTTGATTACGTTTCACCGACATCGACAGATCGAAAGAACGGTGAGAGATTCTGTGTTCCGCCGTCCACAATCGGACGTGCGAGACGCATTGCGGAACTAATAGACGAGAAGAACTCCGTGCTTGTTTTCACGAACACCCGCGAACACGCGGAAGCCGTGGGGTCTCAACTGAGGGCTCTTGATCCAAACGCGCCGGTCCGAGTTCACCACGGGTCGCTGTCAAAGGAGATTAGGGAAGAAGTAGAACAAGACTTCCAGACCGGCAAAGTGAAAGCGGTCGTTTGCACGTCCTCGCTTGAATTAGGAATCGACGTGGGCTCAGTCGACTTCATTATCCAATACATGTCACCACGACAGGCAGCTCGCCTGATCCAAAGAATAGGCAGAAGCGAGCACAGGCTACGCGGCGTCGCGAAAGGCCTCATCGTAGGCACATCTGTGGACGACATTCTTGAGTCAGCCGTTATCGCGCAAAACGCAAAGAACGAGAGGCTCGAACCAACAGTCATTCATGAGAACGCGCTTGACGTGTTGGCGCATCAGATAGCAGGCCTAATCCTAGACCTTCGCAGGCTCACCGTTGGAGAAGCGCTTGAGATCGTCAAACGCGCATACCCATACCGTGAATTGGCACCCGAGACTTTCATGTCAGTTGTGAAGCAGCTCGGAGCTGGCAGAGTAGTCACAGTCCAGGAGGACGTGCTTAGAGTTCGGTCTCCAAACACGTTCAGGTACTACTACCAGAACCTGTCGATGATACCTGACATGAAGAGATACTTCGTATTCGACTTCTTCCGCAAGCGCAAGATCGGCACGCTCGATCAAGACTTCGTCGCGCGCAAGTGCAAGTCAGGAACCGAGCTGATCATGCACGGTCAAACATGGAAGGTTATTGCCGTTAACGAAGATCAACTGTCAGTCGAGGTTGAACCAACCGCTCCAACTCTGAACGCAATCCCAAGCTGGGAAGGCGAGATTATACCGGTTAGCTACGAAGTCGCTAGTGAAGTTGGAAGACTACGGGGCGTGATCTCCACGGGACTCGACGACTCTGCAAAGATAGCTGAGCTCGAAGGCCACCTCCACGTCACGCAGGAAGCGATGCGGAAATCTATTGAATCGATCCGATCTCAAAGGGAAACCTATCTCGTCCCGACGGATACTGTCGCCGCAGTGGAGAAGTTCGAGAACTGCATCATCGTACATGCATGCCTCGGAACTTTGGCGAATGAAACCATATCCTTGGCGTTGACTTCACTGCTTAGCGCGAGACTCGGACTGAACGTCGCAGCACAGACCGATTCGTACAGAATCGCGCTCGTCTTCCCGTTCAAGATAGAGCCAACCCTCGTTGAAAGAGAGCTGCAGCAGTTGACCCCCGACGAGCTTGAGAAAGTGGTTGTGAGCGCGCTGGAGACCTCCGACACATTTGCGTGGAGGCACTGGCATGTCGCGAAGAGATTCGGCACTGTCGAACGGACCGCGGAATACAAGGCCACCAGAGCCAGGCTCCTTGTGAAAATCTTCAAAGGCACTCCACTCGAGGAAGAGACGAAAAGAGAAGTCTTTCTCGAAAAACTCGACTTGGAACATGCAAAGAAGTTCATCGAGCAAGTCAGAGATGGCGTAGTCTCGCTGCAGATTGTGGAGGAGACGGAGGCAAGTTGTTCCCCGCTCGCCCTACCCATTGTGGACAAAATCATTCCGCACGATCTTCTTCGACCTGCTATACCGAGCAAGAGCCTCACTCAGATCATCAAGGAGAGGCTGTTCGCAAGCCGTGTTCGTCTTGTTTGCCTCTACAAAGCCGACTGGGACGGAATCAGAGTAGTCGGTGACCTTCCCGAGACCATAAGGTGTCCGCACTGCAAGTCGACACTGATCGCGGCAACATACCTAGGCGATGACGGCCTTGTCAAGATTGTGAAACGACGAATCCGTCGTCAGAAACTCACTGATGAAGAAGAACAATCGTACAAGCGTGCTTGGCTCAGCGCGAGCCTAATGCAGACAAACGGCAAGAAAGCCGCGATCGTGATGAGTGGAAGAGGAGTCGGGCCGACCACTGCCATCAGAGTACTAAGAAAGTTGCATCGGACAGAAGAGGACTTCTACGTTGACATACTCAAAGCAGAACGCGAGTATGCAAGAACGAGACTCTTCTGGGATTGAGGCGCTCTCTTTCAATTCGGATGCTCGCTAAACTATGGACTTGAGAACAGGATGATGCAGGTACGTTAGGCAAGTCTGCGCGGATGTGAACGCTACTCACGCGATGACTACCGAGGCAACATAGTTCAAGATGGTCATCAACAGGAAACCTGCCATGAAGCTCGCAGTCGCTGCTCTTTCGAATCCGTGGCTGTGGCTTTCAGGCACCATCTCGTCGAAAATGACGTAGAGCATGGCGCCTCCGGCGAAGGCGAGTGCGTATGGAAGAAGCATCTGGAACAGGCCTACAACGACGAGAGCCGTGATCGAGCAGATCGGCTCTATGAAGCCTGAGAGAGCTCCTGTGATGAAGCTACCTCGTGTCGAGTAGCCTTGACTCTTCAGGGGGACCGAGACGAGAAAACCTTCCGGGATGTTTTGCAGCGCTATACCCAAAGCTACGGTATTGCCGAAGACCGTGACTCCTCCAGCGTAGGCTGTTCCGGTAGCGAAACCTTCAGGAAAGTTGTGAATGACCAGCGCAGCCACTAGCATGAGGGCTGTCTTCATCCCTTTCGTAAGCGGCCTATCAGGAGCCAAGAATCCATGAATGTGGGGCAGATATGTGTCAGCCACGAAGAGGGCCATGGCTCCTAATGCGATCCCTATGATGACTTGAAGTAGGTTCTGTTGGTTCTGTCCCAGTGCTTTTGGTATGAGATTGAGGGCCGTGACTGAGAGCATGAGCCCAGCTGAGAATCCGACTAGGGCGTCTCTCGTTCTGTGGCTGGTTCCCTTTACAAAGAAGACGAGTGCGGCACCTAGGCTTGTGGTCATGCTTGCGAGGACGCTAAGGAAAACCGCTTGGGGATCCAGCAACTACATGTTCGCTCCGAAGACGCACAAGCTTCGAGCCCTCTTCTGGTCTATGAAGATGGCTGTTCCCAGAATAGATGGTACATGAGGTAGAATGCTGCGATACCGCTGTACGGGGCAAACTTCTTGGTCATCGTGATTCTGACCTCCTCTGTAGAGATGCTTCTCCCGTTGAAATAGGCCTGTGATACCGCTCGCCGTATTCCAAGGTCGTCAGCCGGTAGGGAATTCACGCGACCCATTCCACGTATGAGCGTGTATTTCGCGGTCCATTCTCCGATTCCTCGGAACTTCGTCAACTCGGCCACAACTTGATCATCATCCATCTGTGACAGTCTGTCTAGATTGAATTCGTCGTTCGCGATCTTCTTGGAGAACTCGCTTATGCATCGCGCCTTGCTGGCACTTAGACCGGTCTTTCTCAACCCAGCGGGTTTGGCTTTAGCGAGTGATTCCGGCGTTGGAAAACTGTAGAAGAGTCTCCCACCTCGAGTTACTGTGTCGCCATATCTCTGTATGAGTCGTGAACGAATCGCGATCGCAGCGTGGAGTGAAATCTGTTGCTCAGTTATCGCAATGATTACAGATTCAAAGGTGGTCGGCGGGCGTATCGGCCTGAGGCCTCTAAGCTTCTTGGCGATCGTTCTCATGGTTGCGTCTTTCTTTGCGATTGCGTAGAAGCGATCAAAGTCGAATGTCGGTTCGAACATTAATCGGAGTACGTGTTTCAGTTGAACGACCTCAGAGTTGTTGAGCAACGGATATGTGTCGATAAGCAATCTTGGTTCCCTGATTGTTCCTCGGGATGAGACTGAGACAAGGACCGGCTTCCTGTCTGTTCGGAGAACTCTCATGTAGACATTGTCTTCATAGAGGTCTGGTAGGCTGTTCCTGAAACGCGAATGCATCTGAGCGCTCCTTTCAAAGTCAAATGGTGGTTTGGGACGCATAGTGAAGGACATGTATCATCTACTCGGACTGTCAACGGCAAGTAGTGTGATGCTAGACGATACATCAATACCTGAGCATTTCATCTCTTTCGTGTTTGCAGAACCTTGCTAAATCGTGCGCGTGAAAAGCCTGTATTTTCCTTCTCCACTAAGTTCGTCCACGATTCTCTTAGCAAGGACCTTGACTGGGTCCGAAGTGTTTGTTCTTTCTTGGATGTCTTTGAAGTTCGTAAATGGTTTCTTTTCTCGAGCGTTGACGATCTGCCACATGGACTTCTTCCCGATTCCAGGCAGCAATTCCAGAGCGTGCATTCTAGGCGTCACCGGCTGCGAGACGTTGAAGAAGCCCACGAATCTTTCCTCTTGATTACGGATGAGTGTCTCTAGCACGGGTTGCAGTTCTGCTTTAGCGCTCGCCGTCAGTTCTTGGTAGCTGATTCTTCCCATTACGCGTTCGATCTTTTCGCGTCGTTCTCGCCCAACGTAGATTCGCTCGTGCGGTGTCGCAACGGCCCCTTGCTTTAGTTCTGCTTCAAGAAGCGTGAAGTAGGTTTCTCCGATGACTTGGACAGTCGGTGCAGCCACACGTCTCGGCCTGTCAGCCGAAGGCCTGCCGTAGCTCAAGAAGTCAAGCACGTATGCGTATTCCTCGTAGAGCCTAGGCCGCAGAGTATCGTCTCTGCCTTGACGAGCGCCTGAAGTGCCGTATCTCTCATGACTGTCTCTTGATTCCATCAAGAATCACTTCGCGATTTGCTTCCTGCGCCCTTAGGAAACCTAACAGTCGAGCAGAATTGTCTCTGCGGAGTATTCAGTCGTTGGCGGAGGCGGAAACATCTTCCGGGACGCAGACATGGGCTGCTCTTCCTGAGAGTGAGTGTCGTCTCGTCGCGGTCAAAAGTCTTTCGGGCACCATCCACTGAGGCGTCTGGACTCGTTTGGTCACATACAGAAGCTATGCAAAGGCGATCTCGGCTGTATGGTGTGATTCACACGTCTAGGGTGCCCTGTATGGGGCTAACGTCTTGAGGATATCTTGCAGTTGTTCGGTGGTAAACACTCGGCCCTTTACGGACAGTACAGTCCTGATTTCTTCTATTGATGAGGGTATGCAGTTCGCGATCTGTATTGCGTCTTTGCGGTCTAGTTGGTGTTTTTCGGAGAGGTCTCGGAGCAGTTTCTCAGCTTTACTTGGTTGGATCTTGGAGAACTTGATGGTGTAATCGCGGGTTCTCCGCTGGAATTCGCCCAGCTCGTCTTCGCTTGCTTTTTCGAGAATCTTTCGGGCCTCTGCCGTTGTGATCGGCTTGGCATCGATCAGTTTTCGCGGCAATAATGGATCAACTACTCTATGTGCTCGGGCCTGGCTATCAAGGTGCGCGTCTGTTTTCCTTCGGCGACTTCGATAATGTAACTTCGCCCTCTGCGTGCCCTGACGATGCCTACTCGGCCGTGGTACCGACGGTGCGGCATGCCTTTGTGGACGCTGGAGTCGATTCTTATCATGACTTTGTCTCCTGGATTGTAGGTCCTGAGTAGGCGACTGAGACCGACTTTCCCTCTCTCTCGAGGTTTCTTTCGAAAGAGAGTCCGGGTCCTTGATCTGTAGCCTTTCGAACGTCTCACCAAGGGCACCATTGCTCCTGAGCGTTTCTTTCGGATAGTTCTGCTAGCAACCTCAAACGGGCTATTTAAGCATCCCAGACCTGCACCGACTACATCTGAAATGGCAGGCGTTTCAGCATCGCGCCTTGTCGGCGCTTAAGGCTCTTCATCATCTTCTTCATCATCGTGTACTGGTTGACAAGTTCCTTGACTTCTTTCTCAGTCCTTCCCGATCCTCTGGCGATCCTGCGGGCTCTTGAGGAGTCTATGATCTTAGGCTCCTCAACTTCCCCTTTTGTCATGGATTGGATCATGACACGCCAAGCGTCCATCTTCTCTTCGGCGTTCTCCATTGCATCGTCGGGAACGTTGTATGCTCCCGGTAGCATACCGAGAACTTTCTTGAGGGGGCCCATTTTGCGGACCGCCTCAAGCTGATCATACATGTCCTTCAGATTGAAGCGTCCTTCAAGCATTGCGCGTGCTTTCTTCTCGGGTATCTTGATCTCGGCCTCTCGAACCTTCTCAACTAGCGATGCGACATCGCCGATACCGAGGATGCGGCCGACGAAATTGGAGGGAACAAACTGTTCGAGGTCGTCGGTTCCCTCACCAACGCTGATGAACCTGATCTTCGCGCCGGTCGCAGCCACCGCCGAGAGTGCGCCGCCGCCTTTTGCTGTTCCGTCAAGTTTCGTGACCAAGATGGATCCGATGTTGGTGGTTTCATTGAACGCCTTGGCTTGCGCCGTTGCAGCCTGTCCTATTGATCCATCCACTGCGAGAACGATTTCGTCGGGTTTTGCTAGGCTCGCGAGCCGTTTCATCTCATCCATCAGTTCAGCTTCATTCTTATGTCTGCCCGCGGTGTCGACGATGATGAGGTCCTCCTTCTCCTTTTCGAAGTGAGAGAACCCCTCCTTGACGAGTTTCTCAGGCGAGGGGTTCTTCGGGTTCCCATAAACTGGAATCGAGACCTTACTCGCCAACTGTGTGAGTTGCTCATAGGCTCCCGGGCGGAAATTGTCAGCGCAGATGATTCCGACGCGTAGTCCTCTCTTCTGATAGAATCGTGCGAGTTTCACCGCGGCCGTTGTCTTGCCGGTTCCTTGGATTCCCACGAGCATGATGACGTGGGTCTTTCCCGGTGGTATTGTCGTCTTCGGCGCTTCTTCTCCGAGGAATTTCGTCAGTTCCTCATAGAGAACTTTTATGACGTGTTCTCTTCGTGAGATGCCTGGCGGAAGCTTCTCCTCGATTGCTCTCTTCTCGACATTGCGCGAGATCTGGAGTACGAGTTCCACGTTCACGTCTGCTTGCAGCAACGCTCGCTGGAGGTCTTTTGCGAGTTCCCTGATCGCCTTCTCGTCGACTATGGGCAGTCTCAGTAGTTTCCGTACTGCGTCGCCGAGTGACCTGCTGAGGCCTCCTAGCGCGCTCAAGCATGCAATCTCTCCGAGGGATCGGGATTGTTTGCTCTTGAACTCTGGTCACTTATAGCCTCTTCATCTTTGGACTGTGACTCTAGTTCATGCCTCTGGTGTTTTCTGTCGTTGATTCGGCCGGAGCATGGATAGATTCATTATTTGGTCAAGTCACTTCTCACTGGATCTCGTCATAGGTCGAGTGCCCTTGCCAGATGATGTGAAAGTCGTAGAGAAGGGAGCGATTCCGAAGAAGTTCACGCTCATCAATGGTCTACCCGATGTCGGTTTGGTCGGTCTCGTGGCGGCATCGCACATTGTATCCTCGCTTAAGATGGAGGAGGTAGGCTCTGTCGAGTCGGACCTATTCCCTCCAATGATCGTGCTTCATGACGGCCTTCCGAAATCGCCGATCAGATTATTCGCAAACCAATCGCTGGTTGTCATAATGGCAGAGACTGCTATTCCTGCGTTGCTGACAAGATCGCTGGCCGATGCAATTGTGAATTGGGCTGCTTCGCGTAACGTAGAGCTGATGATCTCGATCGGCGGGATGGCTGTGCAGAATCGTCAGGACATTGACGTGCCAAAGGTCTTCGCAGCGGTCTCCGACAAAGCCCTTGAGAAGAAACTAGGTGATGCGGCCGAAGTCCTAGGCGAGGGATACATTGTCGGGGCTTATGCGTTGATGCTGAGGAAGTGTGCGGAGATGGACTTGCCTGCGATCACTTTGCTCACTCAATCATTCTACAATTACCCTGATCCGGAGGCAGCCGCAGCAGCGCTTAACGCATTGAACAAGATACTTGGTTTGAAAGTCGAAGTCTCCGACCTGCTTCAGAAAGGCGAGGAGATCCGCCTGCGGGCCAAAGATGTCATGAAAAGGACGCAAGCTGAGATGGCTAAGATGGGCAAATCGCAGGAATACGAGGTTCCAGCCCTATACGGGTGAGATGAAGAATGTCACATGATAAGAAAAGGCGTCTTTTCGAGACAATGGACGAGTACTTCAAGCGAGCGGAGTTCATGTTCGAGCGCGCCTTTGTACCCAGCTGGAACGAGGCCGCGCAATCCATCGAGCCTCTCTACAACATATCCGTAGGCTCAAACGAGGTCATAGTCACCGTCGACCTACCCTATGTGAATCACGAGGAAGTGACTCTGAAGCTGCCTGCAGACGACACAGTTGAGGTCTATGCGAACACGAGGCGACGAATAACGTTCGCCGACATGGGTGTCAGGCACAGAGGCGGTCAGTTCAAGTCCTACCACGCTAGGATCCAGATGCCAGTTCCTGTGATTGAATCAGGAATGACTTCGAAATTTAAGCGCGGAATTCTCGAAATCCGTCTGCCGCGACTTGCCTAGGCTGCTTTCTCTAGGGCGGCTATGCAAGCCATCGGGAAGAGCGTCGTTGCGTCTCCTATCACAGTCGCGGTGCGGCTGCCCGGCTTGATCTTGCCCCAGCTGACCGCTTCGTCGAGCGGGGCTCCGCTGAGTCCGCCCGGTTCGGGTCGATCCATTGTGAACTGGACTGCCGCGTCAAGCCCACCACGGAACGTGTTAGCGAGCAGAGTGAAATGCTTCGGCATTCCGCCCCCTAAGATGACGAGCCCGATCTTCTTGCTCTCGTATGTCAACTCGACAATCCGGCTAAAGTCGCGCATTGGATTGATGTAGAGGGTTTTGAGCTGTCCGAAAGTCCAAAGGTCGATACCAAACATCGAATCATGCAGCCCAGGGCAAAAGACTGGAACCCCGCTTTGCGCAGCATTCCGAAGAATTGAGGCTGGATCGTGAAGTTGGTTTCCAATCTCGCGGAGTAATTCCCAAGGTGCGATGTTGCGCCTCTTCTCTTCAGCGATCTTAGACACTGCCTTGTAGGCGAATTTCTCCAGCGCGTTAATCGCCTGTTGAGAAACGTAGAGGTCATATATTCTGTGCAAGCCACGGCGTTGCAGTTTTCGGTCGTCAGAACTCTCCGCTCCGATCTCATGTCGGTGGCCGAGAGCCTCTATGAGGTCATGCGTCACATTGGCACCTGTCATGGCGAGTGCATGTATTCGTCGGTCCGAAACCAAGTCGCTCACTAGTTCACGCAGTCCGCCCGGGACCATAGGCCCTGCGATGGCCATCATGTTTGTGTATCTGTGGTCCCTGAACATCGTCGCTAGGATTTCCACAGCGGCAGCGAATCTTCTAGGTCCCAGAACTCCTGACCGGCGCATCTGGTCTGAGACCTTGCTCAGTCTCATGCCTGGCTTGAGTTTCATCTGCCTAACATAGGGCATGAAGATGCCTCGTTCAGTGGGTTCTCCGCGAGCCAGCTTGATGCTAGCCTTTGGTTCTCACTATCTTCTTCTTGCCGAGCATTTCCCAGTATTCTATCTCGACGCCAGGTGCAAGTTTGGATTTGACTTCTTCATCATCGGGCAGGGGCGTCTCAAATGTTTCGTAAGACTGCAAGTCCATAATTTGCACGGAGCCAGGCTGTACCGAGATGACTTGCCCAGTCTTCTTGTCGATCATCGGAACCTCTAGTTTTCCATCGACCGGACTAATCACATTGCGTTTCTGGCCTGTGAGAACGCCCATTGCGACGATCCTTGCTTTCGCGGAGCCGTGCTTGCCGTGTAGCGTTCTTCTTCACGCTACATTCCGGGCTTGCTCTTCTCGTACTCCACGATTTTGCAGGGTTCGTTTTCTATGACAATGTACTGTCCAATCTTCAACGAACCTACATCGACTGGCTTGCTCAACGTCTGTTCCTCAAATGTGCACACGCTGACTAGAGAGGGCGCTTCTAAAAAGCTTCCGAGAACAAGCTCATGATCAAATGCACGGCGCGATAGGCATGCTGCCTAGGAATCGGTCCGGCTCACCTTGGGCGATCATGTCACTTTCTCACATGGGTTTTGCATACCATAAATAGTGGGTTTGGACCTCTAAGACGTGCGAGCGATACAATCTTGGTCACGAAAGTTGGTCTGGTTTCTAGGCTTGATGGAGACGCTGCCCTGAAGGTCGCGTTGAAACTCCACAAAGAAATGACCAAGAAAGGTCTGAAGGTCCTGCCTGAGGAGCAGCTCTCCCAAGTCGCAAAGCTACCGGGAGGCGTCCCGTTCTCAAAGATGGATGCCGACCTGATCGTTACTGTCGGCGGAGACGGCACCGTTCTCAAGACTTGCATGTCCGTTCCGAAATCTGAGACCCCGATATTGGCAGTCAATATGGGCAGAAGGGGATACCTCACGGAAGTCGATCCTGAGAATGCAATGCATGCCATTGAGAGCTACATCAAGGGCACCTGCAAGACGGAAGAGCGGGCAAAGCTCTCCGCAGCTATCGAGGGGGAGAGCCCGCTAGACGGCTTAAACGAGGTTGTGATAGCGTCAGGAACGCCATCAAAGATGCTGCACTTCATGGTGTCAATCGACAAGTCGCAGCTGCTGGAGTTCCGCGGTGACGGTCTCATCGTATCGACACCTACAGGATCGACGGCGTATTCTCTGTCCGCGAACGGTCCGATCATGGACAACTCGGTAGAGGCTTTTGTGGTGACGTTCATCTGTCCGCTTGAGCATCTGACTCCCCTTATTGTATCCATGAACAATAGGATCAAGGTCGAGCTGGTTGCTCCGAAACTGAAAGGGACCCTCGTCGTGGACGGGCGAGTCCAAAGAGAACTGCAGCCTCAAGCATCGGTCACGATCACTCGATCATCCCACAAGGCAGTATTCGTTCGCTTGGGGCCGATTCGCTCCCTCAGAGGCTTAATGCGTCTTCGCCCCATGCCACGAGATGTGCAATAACCAACACGCGAATGAGATATTGATGAAGATCAGATGTTCTTGAACTGTGCATGGGGAAGCGAACGGCGAGGTCTCATCGAATGACGAAACGATGAGAGCCTCACGATACCTGAAGAGGCTAGAGCCCCTCGGACTCTCGAGAGCGATCGGCTGAGAGACTTGCACGCAGGTCATCAAGACCAACAAAGCCAAGAACGCAACTGAGAAACGGACAGTCGCCCCGACATTGCGATGCGTCATGTTTGCACTAACCAAATCTGCGATTTCGTTTTCAACCAGGTTTCTTCTGACTAGTGAGCTTGCCGCTCATTGCAGAGCTTACGGGACCAACTAGGTGTGTCACCCGAGAACATATCGGCGAAACTGAGCGTCAATGTCAGGCGCGTAATTGATCTTGGTTTAGCTCTTGAGAAAGCGTGATGGAGCAATTGAAGAAGAAAGGAGCGTCCGAAGAGTTCGAGTGGGCACATGTCTTTACTCCGAATGCAAAGACGGGCGGTCTCCAACCTCGTGGGAGACTACACTAGCCTCCCTTGGCCTAAACATTAATCCGATCGTGGGCTTCGACTATCGGGTGGGCATAGTACAGAAGCCTTGGATAGCGTCGGCTGTTTGGCCACGGATAAGACGGAAATGAAGGTGCTCGTGCTAGACACCTCTGCGCTCGTTATGGGTCTCAATCCTTCAGGGCTCGACCTGCCCAGTTATTCGGTCCCGAGCGTGATGGATGAACTGATTCCAGACACTTTGCCGTATACCAGATTTGGCACATCGCGAGATTCAGGTCATCTGACGGTGAGGAAACCAGCTCCATCTTCCATGAGTATTGTGCAGGAGACATCGTCTAGAGTCGGTGACGTCGGCACGCTCTCAAAAGCGGACATTGAGGTTCTCGCCCTCGCCATCGACTTGAAGAGGAATGGTCTGTCGCCGGCCATCGTTAGCGATGATTATGCAATACAGAACGTGTCCGAGACATTAGGCATAGAGCACGCTTCGCTCGCAACGTTTGGGATAACGCGAAAATTCGATTGGGTCTACTACTGTCCGGCCTGTTTCAGAAAGTACAAGACGGAAGATGCAGGTCAGGCGTGCAGGGTATGCGGAACACGCCTCAAAAGAAAAGTCGTCAGAGAAGAGAAGGCCGTTAGAAAAGTAGGCCGCAATCGAGAGTAGGAAGCTCCGTCACAGGTCCTGTCAGACAAGTCGGGTCTTACGTGCATAGTGGAACAGATACAGTTGAACATAGCCAGCCCATGATCCGTATCGTTCTCGTAGGAATCTTGCGACTTTCTCGGTGCTCACATTAGCGCCGTGAAAATACAGTTTGCGGGCTATCCTATGGATCCAAATGTCCACGGGAGCAGCCTCAGTTCTTCCCAAACCGTATAGCAGAAAGCAGTCAGCCACCTTCGGACCGATTCCAGATAGTTCCATCAGCTTCGTCTTTGCTGTTTCATAGTTCTGGAGCCGCAGTTCCTCCAAGTTGAGCTCTCCATCTCGCACTCTGCGAGCGGCTTCGATGACATACTTCGCACGATACGTCAGCCCAGTTCTCTCCAGCTCCTGTTCATTGACAGATGCGAGCGTCTCCGGTTCGGGGAAGAGGTGAATTGTCGAACCGTCAGACAAGCGTGCAGCTCGTCCGTAAGTGTCTCTGATCAATCTTACCGATTTCGTCCAAAGTACTATCGAGTTGTGCTGTGTTGAGATCGAACTAATCAGGCTCTCAAACAGGTTGTTACCGCGCATCAGTCTGAGACCAACAAGTTGTGGAAACGTCTTGGAAATGATGTCCCCTTTCGTCTCATTGAACGCTCTATAGAAGGCATTCAGATCATCGCGAAGCCTCAGAACATTGATTATGTGATCTGCCACAGTTTTCGCGAGGCTCACGTCGTCATCTTCTGAGGTTATCGCGATCTTGAGGTGGGGCTCTTCTCTGGTTCCGGTCTGGCGGACTCGATATCTGACGGCTCTTCCTCCGAAATCCTCCACATCCGAGTAGTATCCGCCTACGAGGTCCCATTGTGGTTCACTGGTCTGACCGCTCAGCAAGGTCGCGTCAAGATCAAGTGGACCCAGTATTTGTTCGCGCGGGATATCCACTTCCTCATACAATACGCTTCACCGGATGCGCCGAACATGAGAGCCCGAGCCATTCTTTTTGAGATTCAAAGCTCTTCTTCCTGTTTCGTCTGCTCGTTCCAGACCTTCCTATCCTTCTCCTCACCCTCAGCCTCTACAAGGAGTGATCTCCTTGGGTCTTTCAGCGGTATGATGAAGTATTCTTCGACGGTTCCGTCTTCGCGTTTGAGCGTAAGCTTCGTCTTCTTGTCAGCCAACTTCAGCGTTTCAGGGTTCAGATACTTGCACATTACGAAAGATCCGCGTGAGTGAAGCACTCTGAGCTCGAGCTTTCCTGATTTGCCTCTTGTCAGAACTTCATCTGAGAAGCCCATATGGGTCAAGAAATGCGGATCTCGTTGTAGCCCCGGTTAAGTCTTGCTATTCGGTCGTCACACGTGCCGAGCCTGTTTCTCGAAGCAGGCTATGAAGAAGCCGGCGTCGTGCTTGTGGGGGTGAAATCTCTGACATCGCTCCATATGCCCACCTTCGATCGGAATCGCTTTGTCACCCAGCATAGGTGACTGAGGTTGAACAGATAGGTTGCAGTATGCGTCAGCATGGAGTGCATTCTGCTCGCATTCCTGTAACGTGAGTGTGCAAACACTGTAGACGATCCGCCCGCCAGGCTTTACGATCTTGGATGCCTCTTCAAGGAACTGTTTTTGGTATCTGGCGAGCGCTTCGATCTCGCTCTTGGGAGTGTACTCGTAGACCTTTGGCATTATCCCGAGAGCACTGCAAGGCGGATCAACGAGAATCTTGTCCGGTTTGAGTGTCGAAAAATCACTTGAGAGGTATCTGCTATCGTGCACGAAGAGAGTGACATTTGAGCAACCCAAGCGCGTGCAAGTCTCCATTGCCTCGTCGATCTTGCGTCTATTGCGATCCACACCAATGACGCGTCCGCGATTTTCCATCAGTTGAGAGATATGTGAGAGTTTCCCGCCTGGCGAGCATGTCATGTCAAGGATCACGTCGCTCGGTTTGGGGTCAAGTATCCTGCTTGTGACCATGGCCGGGAGAGATTGCGGATAAATGAGGCCTTCTTGGAACTCACGCGTCTCGCGAAAGCTTGGAACCTTGTATCTCGACTCCGTCACTTCTACTGCGAGTCCTTTTCTGAACGTAAGGATCTGAGTCTCATTCATGCGGGCGATGCCAGATGCGAGAGTTTCGCCTTCATCATCAATTATGTTCACGCGGTCACCGATTCGAAGTCGCCTGCATCTCGCGATCCCGGGAGCATAGACGTTGGCTCCCTGCAGAACCGATTCCGCTGTGAATTTGTCAACCATCACTTTCTTCGGACATGCTGGCACCTCGAACGGCCCTTGAATGGGAAGCCATAACGCCTCGGGGATCAGTTCGTGCTGTGATATCTCGAATCCTTTGTCGGTAAGCCTTGCTCTTACTTCTTTCGGAGTTGTCTTGTGGGTGTTTGCTCTCACGAAGTAACGCTTCCCCGGCGACTTGAGGGCTTGAACTACAGCTTCAAGCTCGAAACCATAGACTAGAAGAAGTTCTCTTAGTGTCTCTTCTGAGAACTTGAACCTCTCAGACATCTCTTGGAGGTTCGGAGACTGTTCAGAGACTGGCTTCAGTGATTCTTCGCATCCTTGTCAGTCGTTGAATCGATCAGAATGAAAACAAGCGTGCATTTCTTTCTGACGTGTTCAGAACTGCAAATGTGCTCTTCCCAGTCAAGTAGCCCCAGATCTCTCCCGGGTTAATCACGAGTGTCCGCTCTTCCTCGACTATCCTTGCCTGGTGAGTGTGTCCGGATACGACTACATCGTATCCGCCGCAGCTAGTCAACGATCGTAGCAGATCGTCTTCGTCTCCGTGAGTCAGTGCAATCCTCAGGTTGTCAGCTCTGACATCTGCGAATCTTCCCCTGATCTCGTGCCCCGCCTCTGCAAGCCTATCTCTGAGTTTGATCTTCTCAGCATCATTATTGCCGAAGACTCCGATCATGCGGGACTTCAGTGCCTTGTAGTAGTCAGTGACGAATGGAGCGGAGTAGTCACCGGCGTGAAGCACCAGCTCGATCGGCTCGGAGTTCAACCGATCGATTACGTCTTTGATTCTTGGCAAGCAATCGTGGGAATCAGCAAGTATTCCAATCCGCAATTCTCAATCATCCTTCGATGTTGACTGAATCCATGATCTGCGGGTGCTAATCTTGCAATCGGTCAGCAGCTCAGGCTGGTCAATACCTAACAAGTTCGGCGGTTCTTCGCGCTAGTCTGAGGTGCGAAGATGCATCGGAGAATAGTGGCTCGTCGTGTCCTGGCAGCATAACCCGAACGTCCAAACGGGAGAGCCTGCCAAGTGAATCGATGAGCTTCCTCCAATCTCCGGAGGGAAGGTCCGTTCTTCCGAAGTATCCTCCTGGAAAAACAGTATCACCGGTGAGTACGAGTTCACCGTCGTGGAGACACACGCTTCCTTCGGTGTGGCCGGGAGTGTGAAGTACTTTCAGATCCCGCCGTCCCAGTCGGATTGCATCGCCATCCTTCAGGTAGTCAATTGACTTGATCCCGAGAGATTCCAAGTCACCAGCGTCGCTCTCATGGACGAAGACCTCTGGTGAGGAATGCACGAGTATCTCAGGAAGTCCTCCTATGTGATCTATATGCCCATGAGTTATGACGACTCTGGCTACCTTCTCGATCTTAATGCTAAGCTCTTCTAGCTGAGGACTGATTGTGTTTGGTGCGATCCCGGATCCAGTATCGACAAGTGAGATGCTATCGTTTTCAGCGAATATGTATATGTTCGAGCAGAGACCGATGCCTTCGATGAAGTAAATGTCTCTCAGCGACGGATCATACTTGCCCAAGCTTTCTGGCATTCTATTCCCCACACTTACGCTGTATACCCCGTAGGTTGATCATGCGGAAAAGACAAGAGTAGCGGTCTCACTGGTTCCCAAGAACGTGCAGTCTCATCCAAGAAGGATTCGGATTTGGTTCAGAATTATCCTGAAGCCACCGTGGGTGCACTTGTCGTCAACGACAAAGGGGAGATCCTGCTCGTGCGGTCGTACAAATGGGGAAGCAAGTACACCGTGCCCGGCGGACATATCGAACTCGGAGAACGATCAGAGACGGCTATCAAGCGAGAGGTCAGGGAAGAGGTTGGACTTGAGGTCGAGCCAATTAGGTTGCTTTTGGTTCAGGAAGCAATCTACCCCCCCGACTACATCAAGCACGAACACTACATTTTCCTGGACTACCTTTGCCGGACAAACTCATCGAAAGTTGAGTTGGACGGGAATGAGATTCAGGAGTACATTTGGAGGCTCCCTAAGGACGCCCTCCAGCTCGACTTCTTGGAATCCTTCACAAGGAATCTGGTCGAAGCATACGCAAGTCAGCTAGGAGTCGAGAAAAGCCATTAGGAGATCGTCTTCCGCTGCCTTCGCCTTTGACCGTTAACGCCTAGAGTCTTGGCCAGCTTCTTGTGTTCCTTCTTGGTAATCCATTCTACATACAGGTAGTCTTCGATTTCTTTCTCGGTCATGCCAATCTTCCGTGCCTCATCGAGTGTGATTTTGTAGGCTTCAAGTTCGGTCGGTCGATCCACATAAGAGAACTTCGAGTCGAAGAGTTCTCGTCCTTCTCGGTACTGCTTGACGTGAACGAGCTCATGAACGATGTCAAGGTAAAGGAGTTTCTTGCTGGCCGATCGCAAGTATTCTCCTCTGACGACAATGTTTCCATTCGCTTCGTTGACGTACATGTACTCGGCTGAATCGTCTAGCTTCACACGCAGGTTTCGCAAGACCTCAGCTGCTGCGGCTTTACCTCCGAATAGTGATTGAACCACCTCAGAGTCCTCAAGGCCTGTGAATATGTGAGAGAGCGAGAACTCTCCTTGAGATTCGGTTCGGTTGACCTCGAAGCTTTTCATTGAAAAGCCACTTGCAGGCAGTTTGAGCGGCTCAGGTCACGTTGTTCTATCTAAGAGTGTCCCTTTGCGATCGTTGTGCGGCATCTCGCAACTTTTGACAATTATGCATGATGCTGCCAGATCCGGCTGTTATGCGCTCATTGGGAGAACGGAGAACTCTCTGTATCCTGTTATCGTTTTCACGTATCCGCTTAGCTCTCTGTCCAACTCTGGATCGCCTGTGTCGACCAGTAGACGTCTGGTCTTGAGTGATTTGATTTTGTGTTTCGTGGCGACCACCATGATGTTCTCCTTCCCAACTCGTCTGATGACTTCTGCGCTGATCTGGGGGTTACCTCTGCCGAAGACAAATCCTTGTCCACCGATCGGAGTTACAATTATTGATGTTCTGCCCTGACTCAACAGTTTCATGATGCCTTGTTCGGAGAGGTCCTTGCCTACCATAGTTCTCCCGCGAATCACGTCGACTCCTAGCATCGTCTTCTCGAACCCAAGACGTCTTCCGAGTGCTGCGGTTGTGGATCCCGGACCTATGATGTACGCCCAGTCGTCCCTGAGTTCTTCTTCCACGAACTTCGCTATCGCGTCCTGTGCCGATATCTCATCTTCGTCCAGAGGGGAGGTGGTTTTAGAATTCTGAAGATTCGCGGGGTGAAACGGAACTCTAAGATATCCGTAGAGACGGACCGATATTCGGTCTGCTCTAAAATCTGATTCATCAACATCTAACACTTCAGCATCAGTGAGTCCAGCTTCGCCTTCAAGGTAACGTGCGGCTAAGTCGCCTCCTGTTCGAGGACTAGTTGAGAACACGGAAGAGTACACTTTGACTCCTGCGGGAATGCCAAGACATGGGACTCTCTGATCTATCGTGTCGCAAATGTCTCGGGCCGTGCCGTCGCCGCCTACGAACAGAATTAAGTCGACGTTACGCGCCTGTAGAACCTTGGCAGCTCTCTTTGTGTCGTCGGATGACGTTCTTTGACCGGATGTTTCACCGACAACTTCTGGACTGAAACCCGCCTCTTTCGCGGATTCCTCTCCCATCTTCTGAGAATACGTGATCAACTCTAGCGAGGATCCAGCGCTTGGGCGGAGAGTCCGCAGAGCTTCGACGGCCCGTTGGGGTGCGACGGGTGTTGCTCCGAGTTTTATTGCGCGCTCAAGTATTTCCTGTCCGTCCGTGCCCTTTAGGCCGACCTTTCCTCCCATGCCTGCGATCGGATTGACGATCAATCCGAGACGTTTCACGACGACCGTCGCAGTTCGTCTCCAGTGCCAAAACTAAGACTTTCTCTGCCAGCCGTACTTGTCGGTCGGATAGAATGGGAACTTTGTGATCACGGAATCTAGCCGTCTTCCTCGGATCATGATTCCGAGGGTTTGGCCTTCAGTCGCGTATTCCCGAGGAATATACCCCATGCTGATACCGCGGTTCATAGTCGGTGAGAAGGTTCCACTCGTCAGTTTTCCGATAATGTTCGCGTCCTTCAGGATCTCGCATCCGGGCCTGGGTATGCCTTGAGCTGTAGCTCTTAGCCCTACTCGCAGGAGTTTCGCTCCTTCAGCTTTCTGTTTGTCAAGGGCTTTCTTACCGATGAAATCGGCTTTCGTAAGCTTGACCGCGAATCCGAGCCGTGCCTCGTACGGGCTGATGTTTTCGTCAATGTCGTTTCCGTATAGGCACATCCCCGCCTCTAGTCGCAGTGCATCCCGCGAGCCCAACCCGCATGGTTCTATCCCGAACTGTTTGCCGCATGCAAGTATCGAGTTCCAAACACGTTCAGCCTTTCCGGGATTGGAGATCGGGCATTCCCACACCAGTATCTCGAATCCATCCTCTCCGGTGTAACCGGTTCGAGAGACTAGGCAGTTGATGCCGTTGACTAGTGTTTGCACGCATCCGAATCGCGGAACCGTTGAGAGGTCTGCCTTGGACAGCTCTTGGAGAGTCGCTTGGGCCTTTGGACCTTGAAGCGAGAGTAGCGCTGTTTCATCCGATCTGTCTGTGAGATCTCCGTGGCTTCGCACCGCTTGTGCTTTCAACCAGTCTATGTCCTTCTTCCGGTTGCCCGCGTTGAAGACGACAACGAATCGCTCTGACTCAAGGCGAAGCACGATGACATCATCTTTGATGCCTCCGTTTTCGTTGCATAGCAACGTGTATTGCGCTTGTCCGGGCTTCAGCGTACTGACATCATTTGTGGTTACAAAGTTGAGGAATGTCTCGGCATTGGCGCCTTCCACCATCGCTCTGCCCATGTGTGAGACGTCGAAGATGCCGACCTGGTTCCGTACTGCTAGGGTCTCAGCGACTATGCCTTTGTACCATATTGGCATCTCAAATCCTGCGAAGTCGACAATCCTGCCGTGCTCTACATGGTAGTCATGCAGTTGAGTCTTCAATGCCACAATAGCAGTCTCCCGCTACTAGAGCTTCTGTTTACTTTCTTCTCAGGCGCGGGCATTGAAGTTGCCTGTCTACCGAATTGCTATGGCTTGCCGTCGTAGGGCACTATCTTGACTGATTCGGGCTCGAATGAGAGTTTCTTCTGGCACTTGGGACAGGTCCCATTGTATCGCTGAATTATCTCGGTGGGTGACTCAAGCTCAGGTCCGTCGTAAAGGATAGCGCCGCATGCGTCGCAGAAGACACGTTGTGGCATCCAAGTAGCCTCGTCGAAGGATCGGGAAGTGAGGCAACATATTTTAACTTCTTGTCATTATCCGCGTGCGACAAGCGATGTCCGTAGGGCTCAGGAACTGGCTGAGGCGTGCGCCGTGGAGAATCAGGCGGAGCCTTGGAAACGTCGCGTATAGGCTTCGCTTAGTTCAAGCGCCTGGGGGGGCTGGACTCAAAGGTTCATGGACAATCCTATTCATCATCGTGCTTGGTCTAGCTGTGTTCTTTCTGGCTGGAGGAATCTACGATCTCCTCGAGAAGCCCGTTTCTCTTCTTCCGAGAGCGAGCCAACAAGGTTGGACGTTCATCTATCCCGGCGGGCTTGGAGGTCAGACACTGAACGAGAGCATTCTCTCGGCCATACTGTATCTGATCGGTCTTTCGGGCTTCTACATGCTCTTCAGAAGTACGAGATTCGCCTACCGGCCCAGGAATGCGTATATTCTACTGATCCTCGGCTTCGCGACAACACTTATCGCGATCTATTACACAGGACAGCTGCTCGCTCAGAAGGGCGGCTGATCTAAATCCAGAGGGTTACCATAGGCGCTTCTTCAACCGTAGCACGTACGCCACCGCATTGGACAACAGGTGGATTGGAATAGTAGCTATCACCAGGATCAAGACCGCACCCGCCGTCACACTCAGTACCGGGGAAGCCAAGAGAAGAGCTCCCAAGATGAAGTCCAACTGATCGACTACCGGGAGAGGATTTCCAGGCGGAATATCCAACCTCCTCTTGAGGAAGGCTCCGAAGAGGTCACCCAGCAACGCGCCGATGCTGGCTACGATCCCCGCGGCCATTAGCAGATAGTTCCTGAACAGAATGGCCTCTGCGAGAGCGGCTATGCTCCCCAGCAATAGTCCGTATGAGAATCCTCTCACAGTCTTGTTGGTTCCCAGTATCCGACGTCCGTCAATGAATTTTCGTCCTCGGTCAATAGGCGCTCCTCCTCCAAGCAAGACGGGAGTCGAGTTTGCCACGTATGTCGGAATCGCAAAATAGATGGCGATCAAGAGATCGTTCATGTCGAACGTGTGGTTCTCGCTCCCGTGCGTTCCTTGTACCAGTATTTGCCTGAAGTAAGACAATGTAATAAAGTTCAGACGGCCTCGAATCCATGAGCTGTGAGATAAGCTGAACACTTCAGTGAGCCGGTCTGTTTTCCTTTTCGGCGTTCCACAATGATCTCTTTCCTTGATTGTTCTGACGCGTTCTTCAATCGTATGATTGTGCGAGGCCAATGTGCAAGCGTTCGGCGTGCGACTGGTTCGATCCGGCCGAAAGGAAAGTCCAGTCTAGCGTGCACTTGACTCGTCAATAGCACGACGAGCTTATGGCGTGCTGCGACTTCACTCAGATAGGCAAGTTGTCTGTTCAGTTCTCGGTTGAGGACGAATGTTTGTTGTGCTGAACCGAGGCTCACGCGGTACAGAGATGTGATCGTGTCAATGATCACAAGTCGCGTCCGCGTGGTTAGGTAGTTCTCTATGCTTTCGACAAGGTTGGTCTGGGCCGAGAATGTGTCGGGAAAGAAGAGAAGTATTCGTTCGCCTGCCTCGGGCTCCTCACCTACCAACTGAGTGAATCGCTGATGCGTGAATGAATGGTCCGCATCGACATAGATGACCTTCAAGCCACGGCGCGCGGCTTCTATGGCGGTTTGAAGCGCAAGCGTGGTCTTGCCCGTCCTCGCTTCACCGTAGACGACAACAACTTCTCCTACCGTGAAACCACCACCCAGCAGGTCATCGAGTGGTTCGCATCTGGAAGGAATGATGTCATCCGTGAGCGCCAATTAGCTTCCCTGCCGAGCGGCATCAGCAGGTCTATCAGCTTTCGAGCATGTAAAAGCTGAACTGTGGCATTTCCTGCTAGAGTGTCTCAAGCAGAAAAGTCCACACTGGTCTGATCCCCAGCGAGGTTCTGCCATGAATCCTACGCCTGACAGTAGACAATTCAGGACTGTACAGTCGGTTCTTTGCATGCGACCAGCCGAGCTGTCAACTGTCCGCTGTTGAGGAGACCTGTTCGTCGCGATTCTACAGATGTGCTTACTCTTGGCTTGAAAGCAGTTCGCGGACCTGGGCTCTGGGTTTCGCAGCGTCGAAGATCCTGCTGAATCGTTTCAGCCAAAGTGGATACAGGAGAATCTTGCCGTAGAAGAACTCCTCGAAGATTGCGCTCTCGACCTTGATGAGCGCGCTTCGTACCTTAGCATAACCGTAGAAGAGGCATAGATGGTGAACGTTCTCGAGCGATGGGAATTCCATGAATCTTGACGCTACCTCCCAGTCCCAGTAGTTTGCATTCGGTTTGCTGTCTCTCCCCTTTGCGATTCTTCGGAGAACGAATCGTTTCAGGTAGCGTGTCTGCGCGCGTCTGCTCGCGAATAGATCTGCTGCGTCCGCTTCCATCTTGGTCTCTAGCCCTGATCGACGATGCTTCGCTTTTTATGTTTTGTCTTCAGCATGGACCTACTCAGATTCTCAAGATGTAGCGTGATCCTACTTCTCTCGCGAAAGCTTCTCGAGGAATTCTCCATAATCTTTCGCGGACATGAGCGAGTCGGTTTCTTCTTTCAGCTTTGAAGGCTTCATCAAGATGAGCCATCCCTCCCCGTATGGTTGTTTGTTGATGAGTTCTGGTGCGTCAACGAGTCTCTGATTGGTCTCTAAGACTTCCCCTGACACAGGAGAGTAGACTTCTGAGACCGCTTTCACCGATTCAACTGTTCCGAATGATTCCCCCTTGCCCAGTGTCCTTCCGACCTTAGGGAGGTCGGCGTACACGACTTCATGAAGAGAGTTTTGCGCGTAGTCGGTGATCCCGACTCTGCAGCGGTCACCCTCTAAGCGAATCCATTCATGCTCCTTCGTGTACTTCAAGTCGGCCGGGATTTCTCGTCCCTCAACCATTCGGATCTCACTCGTTACTGTTGCTTGCTATCGTCCCCCAGTATCTCGCCATGGATCAATATATAGAACCATGTGGTGATAACGCGCCCACGCTCCTGTTTGCCTTGATGACCATCAGAAGACTCGTTTCTCAACGATGGAAAGCTTAACGAACCATGAAGCATGTGATTCCCATCCGGTACACACGAGGGCGCCGCTCTCATTGATTGGAACCGCGAGGACGATCCGCGCCGAGGCTGGGAAGACGCTCGTGGTAGTAGGCCCCGCCTCTTACCAGTTGATCGAAGGCGAAGCAAACGTACTTGGGACCCCACTAGATTCCAGCAGGAACACCGTGACGCGTGGAAAGCAAGCCCCCATTGAGATTCGTTCCTCCTCCTCATTCAGAATCAGTCTCGGCGGGGATGGCAGTGTCGAAGAGCTCGACGGAAGCACAATCCCGCTTTCGTGGCGTGAAGCCGGCTCAGCGCTTGCCGAAATCGGAGAAGGTACAGTAATCGTGATAGGTGGGGCAGACACTGGAAAGACGACTCTGTGCACCTTCCTCTCCAACTTTCTCATCCTAGAGAACAGGCAGGTCGCAGTTGTCGATGCAGACATAGGTCAGACAGATCTCGGCCCGCCGACTACAATGGCAGCAGGAGATGTCACGGCGAGCGTGGTGAACCTCTCTCAGGTCGAGCCGTCTGAGCGCCTTTTCATCGGTCTCACGAGTCCCGGCCACGCCAAAGCCAAGGTGATTCGCAGCATCAAGAGACTCGTCGAGTCTCACACTAAACCTGGAAAGATGGTGATCGTAAACACGGACGGATGGATCACGGGAAACGAAGCAGTTCTGTACAAGCTGCAGATGCTCGATGAACTTCACCCAGACATCACGTTGGGAATTGGAGGAAATGAGATATCCCCGATCCTCCAAGCAGGAAATCGCGCGACATTACTTGTGGGCTCCCCTGACACGATCAAGGAGAGAACCCGCGTCGACCGAAGAGAGCTGAGATCGCTAGGATACCAAAAGTACCTCGCCGGAGCTTCCCTCAGAACCTTTCACGTAAACGGAGTGAAGCTGCGCTATTGTATAACACCAAACGATCTAGATCTGGATCGTGTCCCACGGTCGCAGCTCGGGAATCTGAAGGATACGATCGTCGGCTTCTTGGATGCGAATGATTTTCTTCAAGAGATTGGTATTCTGAAAGACATAGTTCACTCCACCAGGATAATCAGAGTATGGTCCAGAATCGAGCGGACCCCCAACAAGATCGAGATTGGAGATGTGAAACTGAACAACGACGGCCGCGAACTAGGTCACTTGTGGCCACAATAACCGAGCAAAAGCAAGTCGTACATACTAGTCGAAGCCAAGATTGTGGCAACGCGCATGTGGGGGTGGCCAAACGTTGAACACCAAGCCAGCAGCAGATGAAAAAGAACTTGCGCTTATCGAGAAATCCATAATCAAGGCTATGAGGAAGTTCAGAGAAAGCCCAAGGACCTTTTGGTCAACTGACGACATCCGATGCCACCTGAAACTCCTCCTACTCAAAAGCAGACTCTTCAAGACTGGGCGACTTGGCAATGTCTTTCTCAGCTTTCCTACAAGGAACACGTATGAGCGTGGCGAGGACGGCTCGCTCCTGCCCTCTGCGAGGGGAAAGAATGATCATTACGCCTTAGCGGGTTGGGCAGCCTCAATTCCGACTACTTGGAGTCACGTCACTCAGCGACTCTCCTTCGCAATCGAGATAGAATACTTCCCGGTCACTCCTGAGAACTGGGCAGTCCGAATCAAGAACGATTTGCTGAAACTGAGCGACGAGGCAAATCAGGTTCCAGCTAAGGGGAGGTTCTTCCTGCTGCTCACGATCCAGTCGACTTCAGTATTTAGAGGGCAGCTGAACGCTCTATTCGAGCAGTTCCCGTCCGTCAGGTGCTATCAACAGATCGCACAATAGAAGCGTCCGAACGACCGTTACGAATTGTGTTGATTAGGAGCGCGGCTTGTGTTTCGGCATATGACCTAGTAAGGAAGCCGTCTATGCTGAACGTTTTCTGTTTGCCCGACGTTTTCGGTAGATCAGATGCACACCCAGCAGGCCTAGCGCGAGGCCCGCCAATATCGATTCCAGCGGGAAACCAGGTATAGGTGGAGGAGTAGGCGGGTTGACTCCTGTTGCAGTATACGTGCTTGTTGTCGTGAGGAGTTGGGTAGTGTGGGATGTTGAGGTTACGGTTTCGCTTGCAGTGGTTGTTATAGTTCGATTAGTAGTAACGCCCGTGACTGTACTTAATTGTGTAAACGTAGACGGAACAGTTGTTGTCCCAAGAGTCTTAGTCGTGCGGTAGGTTGTCACTGTAGTCGTTTGGCTCGTGGAGACAGTCGTGGTTACAAGAAAGGTCGTGAAACTTGGGTACCAGATCGTGGTTGAGGCAATATACGAGGTTGATGTCATAGTCGTTGTCACGTTCGAGAAAGTAAATGTGAAAGTGAAGTTGTATGAGCCGAATGTTGGGAAGGTAGTCGTATACCAAGTAGTGGAAGTCACCTGCATTGGGTTTACTGCAGGTGCGTTCATTGGAACAAGAGCCGCAAGCGCCACGAGTATCATGCAGGCAATAACTACGACCCTAATTCCGTCTTGCCTCTTCAAGAGTATTCTATCTAGATGTTGGGTTTGACGTAGGATATAACCCTGAGGCTTCAGCAGCCCCCCTATGCCTGTATCGACGTGGTCATTCTGACTTAGGTCGGGGCGTGCGCGTTTCATCTTTCTTTTCCTCGACCTTGAACCAGATGATGAAGCCAATGGTTACGGCAAGTATCAATGTGAGGATGAGCGGCGCCTTTGGTGATATGTTATCCCACATCCAGCCTCCGAGCGCAGGCGAGGCTGCCGACGCCAGGCCGGCTACTAAGCTCATGGTTCCAAGTGTTTGTCCGAATTTTTCACGGCCAAAATGATCCACCACGTACGCGTTGAGGGCGGGCACCCAGAGGCTGTAGACGAGGCCACTGAAGACAGCAGCGATGTACGAGAATTCGGCCCGCGAGGTCAGCAGCAAGGGTAGGACAGCTCCTATGGCGCTCCACTCGCTCATGGCCAAGAACGGCCTTCTGCCTAGCTTGTCAAGCCTTGAGCCCAACGTGAGCCCAGTCAGTGCAGGTATGCCCGCGGAGATAGCCAGGAATATTCCAAGCTGTTCTTGGGTCGCGTTCATCTCCTTGAAAACGTAGAGTGTCCAGAACGGGAAGGATATCCTCCACGCGGTTGCATCGAGCGCTACGATAGCTAAGATAGGAAGCATACGCCTGTCGGGGCGGATGAACGATCTCCACGAAATTGACGTGCCTTTGTGCGTCTCACGTATTGGCGTAGGATTGTAACCGACTAGGATTGTGAGAATTCCAACGGCGACTAGGACAGCGGATACCGTGAAGATAAGTCGTGATGGGATCGCCATTGCGGATGCAAGGTAACCACCAACGAGCGGGGCGATGGTCGCGGCGCTTTCGGTGATGCCGAGGTCGGTACTGAAGATACGTCCAACACTACCGGATCTTGCTGAATCGCCTAATGCCGCGGAGGAAGCTGTGCCTCGGATTGCATAATCGATTGCGATGAGAACTAACCCGGCTCCTAAGAGCAACCAAAACGTCGCGAGCGAGTACGAGATGAATCCGAGGAGCGTGACCAGCCCGCCTAGTATGATGAATGGTTTTCTTCCGATTTTGTCCATGGCAACGCCTACGGGGAGGCGCAGGAACGTCGTTCCCAACCCTCCGATAGTCTGTGCTTGACCGACGAATGATATGCTCACGCCAAGCGCGACTATGAGCGGAGCCACCGACGGGGAGCTAAATCCAACTGCGAAACCGAAGAGCGCGTTCACGGCGATCAAGAGGAGTATTTGGCTTTCCGCGCTGGAGCGACGGTGCTGGTGTGTGGAGTCCATCGCTTTTCTCGCCCGTCTGTCGTCTGTGGTCTAAGGTTAGCGATACTATTTCTAGGTGTAAGATGTAACGTGGCCGATCGCCAGATTACAGGAGTTGACTATGAGAAACCGAACGTTTGGCGGCTTTCTGCCAGGGCTGGTCTTCGGTGCGCTGTGCTTCATCTGGGGATCGACTTGGTTGGCGATCAAGGTGGGGTTAGGTTCTCTTCCTCCCCTCACATTTGCAGGGATTCGATTCGTCATAGCTTCATGCTTGCTCGCCGGCTACGTTATTGCAAAGCGGATCGAGGTACCGAGAGACGCAGGCACTTGGCGAGTCATGATCTTCCTCAGCCTAACCCAGATCGCTGTGCCATACGCCCTCACCTTCTGGGGCGAACAATACATGACAGCCGGCCTGACCTCCATTCTCTTCGCCACCTTACCGTTCTTTGTGGTGGTCTTCGCTCACTTCATGATACCTGGCGAACGCCTGACCGCTCGTAAGGTGTTGGCATTGCTCGTATGCTTCATTGGCGTCGCGATAATCTTCTCCAAAGAGCTGATGTTATCGCTCGCTTCCCTTTCGGGCGGCATCGCTGTGATCGTAAGCGCTGGATGTGCCGGTTGCGCGAACGTCGTCGGGAAGAAGTACTCGGAGTCCATCAACTCCGCGGTCAATTTGGTGGTTCAAATGGGTGTCGGTGCCATTCTCCTCATCGCAGCCGGACTCGTTCTGGAACGCGGAATCCAATTGAATTTTGACTATGCATCAGTCTTCGCGATCCTCTACCTTGCCGTAATAGGGTCAGCTTTCGCCTTCGTAGCTCTCTACTGGCTTTTCACTCATATGGAGGTAACACGGACTTCTCTCTTCACGTTCATCACCCCGATCGTTGCAGTCCTACTAGGATGGCTTCTCCTAGGCGAAACCATCGACCTCAACGTTGCTCTGGGCGGATGCTTGATACTGGTCGGAGTAGTATTGGTGAACCAAGCGCCTAAAACAGGCTAGAATTTCGCTCGGCGCTACTCGCGTAGTTGTGTCGAGATCGGTTGTGTCTTGTCTCTGATTCTTCTCA
>Ga0315281_10002018_pt1 | contig 30157 bp, 30 predicted proteins | sample YL17G07_0_MG_FD_204540 | JGI IMG/M metagenome (GOLD analysis project Ga0315281, IMG submission 204540) | Sediment microbial communities from Yellowstone Lake, YNP, Wyoming, USA - YL17G07_0 | ecosystem: Environmental > Aquatic > Freshwater > Lake > Sediment | place: USA: Wyoming | collected...
CATATGGGGTACCTCCTGATAGGATGGGTTGTCCGCGAAATAACCGTATCATATCAGTGTAACCCGTATGGTTTTATCTTTATTTATTCATCATGGTGCAAGATTCAGGTATAAACAGCTTCAAAAAAATATTCTTCGACCCGAAGAACAAGAACCGCTACTGGACGATAGTCCATAAAATCCCCGAAGCGCAAGCCTTTAAGAACATCCACCTTTCCAGGAATACGATGTTTGTCGTCGGCTTTTTCATTATCGTTTCTTCGCTAATAATGATCACCTGGATCGCAACAAGAAAAATAGTGGCGCCGATACTGAAATTATCCGAGGCTGTAAACAAAATGGAAAGCGGCGACCTTACCGCCAGGGTGCGGGAAGACGGCCGGAGCGATGAAATAGGAGAGCTTGGTTTGTCGATCAACAGGATGGCGGGTATTATTGAAAAAAACCTCGATGAACTCACGATCCTTAACAGAGTCACGCTGGCGGCGTCTTCATCACTGTCTCTTCATGTGACGGCCAATAACGTGCTTGAGGCCATACTCGAACTGCAGTTGTTGAAATTCGAGAAAAAGGCCGCGATTTTCATAGCTGATGTGAAAACAAGAACTTTGAGGCTGGCCGCTTCCCGGGGATTCAGCGAAGAGCAGAAAGCGCTTGATGCTGTTGTGCCGTTTGGGGAATGCCTTTGCGGGATAGCCGCTGAAGCAGGTGAGCCGATATTTTCTGAAAGCTGCTGCGATGATCCACGGCACACAAGAAAATACGCCGGAATGACCCCGCACGGGCATCTTATTTTGCCTTTGAAATCCGGCGAAAAAGTGCTCGGTATTCTTGCCCTTTATCTATCGGCTGATACAAAAATAGCTCCTGAAGAAGCCGGGCTCTATCGGTCCATTGCCGACATCCTGGCGGTTTCCCTTCAGAATGCCCTGAATTTTACGAATATTGATAGGCTCAAAAACCAGCATGGGCTGATCCTGAACTCGCTTGGTGAAGGTATCTATGGACTGGACATTGACGGCATCTGCACATTTATGAACCCGACAGCGGAGCGGATGCTAGGTTACGAGGCCGGAGAACTCACCGGTGTCCGGCTGCATCCCGTGACGCACCACACGCGGCCTGACGGCTCGGTGTATCCGAGGGAAGAGTGCAGGATTTATGCGTCATTCATAAAAAATGCCGTGTATCATGTCGAGGATGAAGTGTTCTGGAGAAAGGACGGCCCCAGTTTTCCGGTGGAATATACCAGTACGCCGATACAGGACAAAAGCGGGACCGCGACGGGCGCCGTGGTTGTGTTTTCGGACATCACCGAGCGCAAGAGGATGGAAAAGGCGGTAAGCGAAAGCAATGAGCGTTATATTACGCTTTATGAGGGCATTGATGACGCGTTGTTCGTGCATGGGATAACAGCGGACGGTTCTGTCGGCAACTTTTTAGAAGTAAATAATATCGCTTGCCGCCGTTTGGGGTACTCGCGTGATGAATTGCTTGCAATGACCCCCGCGGACATAGATGCCCCTGAATCCGATACTGATCTAATACACGTTGCCGAACAGGTTATTGCCGGCAAGAGCGTGACTTTTTATCAGACGCACGTTTCGAAAGACGGCGGACGCATACCGGTTGAAATCCGTTCACGCATATTTATGCTGCAGGGGCAAAAGGCGGTCATATCCCTGGCAAGAGACATCACCGAACGCAAAAAGGCCGAAGACGCCATCAGACAGTCCGAACAAAAATTCAGGGAGTTGGTGGAGCACGCGCCGGTGGGCATAAGTATAAGCATGCTCGACGGCACGCTTATTGACATCAACCCGGCAATGCTGAAGATGCTTGGTTATGAATCAAAAGAAGAGATGGTCAGTAAACAAACGTTCGTGCATTATTATCATCCAGAAGACAGAGCGCGGTTTGTCGAGCTTATGAAGACAGGCGCTGTTAAGGGCTTTGAGGTGCGGCTTAAGACCCGGGCCGGCGCGCCTTTATGGGCCGCTATAAATTCAATCCGTCTGAAAATGAAATCCGACGAAAACTACCTGTTAAGCACCGCGGTGGATATAAGCGACCGAAAAAGAGCGGAGGAACTGCTGAACAAGTACAATAGCGAACTTGAAGAGCAGGTAAAAAGACGCACCGTGGACCTTGAACTGGCCAGACAGTCGGCTGAATCGGCGAACACGGCGAAATCCGATTTCCTGGCGAATATGTCCCATGAGCTTCGGACGCCGCTGAACGCGATCATCGGGTTCTCGGACATTCTGGTGAACGGCATGTCCGGCCCGGTGACGGACGAGCAGGCGGAATTCCTGCGCGACATCGGGAGCAGCGGGAAGCACCTGCTCACGCTCATCAACGACATCCTCGACCTGTCGAAGGTGGAAGCGGGAAAGATGGAGCTTGAGCCGGGCGAATTCGGGGTGAAAGGCCTGATCGAGCGGTGCCTCGTGTTGTTCAAGGAAAAGTCGCTGAAACACGGCATCCATGCGGAGTACACCGTCGAAGAAGCTCTGGGGGCCGTCATCGCCGATGAGATGAAGATAAAGCAGGTGCTCGTGAACCTGTTGAGCAACGCGTTCAAGTATACGCCGGACAAGGGTTCCGTGCATGTTCATGCACGGATAGTTCGGAGGATGGAGTTCGGAGTTGGGAGTGTAGGAAAGGATAGTTCGGAGTCGGGAGTTCGGAGCATGGAGCGGGAGAGAATTTACTCCGAACTCGACCGCGATTTTTTGGAAATCGAGGTCGAGGACACCGGTCCGGGTATCAGGCCCGAGGACATCCCAAAGCTATTCCAGCCCTTCCAGCAGCTTGAAACAACGCTGTCCAAGAAGGTCCCGGGCACCGGGCTTGGGTTGAACCTTTGCAAGAAGTTTGTGGAGCTCCATGGGGGCAAAATATGGGTGGAAACCGAGGTTGGGAAAGGCAGCAGGTTCGTTTTTGTGATACCCTATTTTAAAAGCTCTGCTGACATCGCTTTGACGAAGTGAGGAATTCGACTCCTTACTGTGAAAACGAGGAGGCAGGGGAGATTGATAATCAAAGGACGGTCAATGTTTAAATTCAGGTCTCTGACAGCTAAATTCATCTTCATGGGCTGCATTGTGCTGACGTTCTTTGTCGCCTACATTACCGCAGTATATATATTTACGCATCATCTGACCGGCGAGGCAAACAGAATAAATCTTGCGGGCAGAGAGAGGATGCAATACGTCGATTTCGCGCGGCACATGCTGGAACTGCCGGAAGAATTGCCCGTGAAGGAGAGGGCTGAGCTCATCGCGCATGTGAATCAGGAGCTATCCGAGTATGAGGATATTCTGGTCGGATTAAGGGACGGCGGCGGGAAGTATGGATTACCGCCAATTCATTCCGGTGCCCGGGATGCAGTCAGCCAAAACAAACGATTGATCGAGGTCTGGCAAAACGTTCAGAGGCCCGAGCTCCAGGGGCTGATGAAAAACCCCGATAAAGTCACGGCGAGGAAATTCAACCTTAACATGTACTCCCAGGTTGCTGAGCTCGACCGGCTAGTGGATCTCATTGAACAGCACACAAATAAAGAGAGGCAATATTTTGACACGTTCAGGTATTATGCCTTTGCGGTATTCCTTATTGGAGCGATTGCAAACATACTGTATGTGAGGCAGAGCATTATAAAGCCTTTATGGAGGCTCCGGAATGCGGCGCGGCAAATGGAGAAGGGAAATCTCGAAGTCTTGATTGACATGCCGGGCAAAGACGATATCGGCGAGCTTTCGGAGAGTTTTAATCAGATGTCGCGGGGCCTCAAGGAATCTTTTGCTTCCAACCGTAAACTGATAAAAAACCTGAACGCCCTCCGTTCCGCTTCGGAGGCCATCGGCGGCGAGCTTCTCATAGACAAACTGCTCGGCATGATTACGGACACCGCGAGGGAACTCATCGGCTCACGGTATGCGGCAGTTGGCATTCTGAATGACAAGGGAGGATATGAATATTTTATTCCCAAGGGAATCGAGCCAAAACTCCTTGAAGAGATGATGAAACGGCATGGCGCTCCCAAGGGAAAGGGGCTGCTGGGACATCTCTTGCTGGAGAGCAAACCGGTCCGTCTTGATGATATATCAAAGCATCCCGCGTCCATCGGTTTTCCCGGAGGGCATCCTTTCATGAAGGCCTTTCTGGGTGTGCCAATCGTACTGCACGGCAGGGCCACGGGTAGACTGTATTTCGCGGATAAGCACGACAACGGTAATTTTACTGAAGAGGATGAACAATTAGCCATGTCTTTTGCGAATACCGCGGCGCTGGCCATTGGGAATGCGCGACTGCTCAATCATGTTCAGGTGCGAAGCGAGGAACTGGATATTCTGAATAAAATATCGAAAACAGCGAGCGAGTCGCTCTCCCTTGAGATCATGCTTGACCGTGTCCTGGATTCAATCCTAAACCTTGAGCCGCTAGCGCTGGAGAAGAAAGGCGCGATTTTTTTAAGCGACAACAACACTAAGGTCCTGGACCTTGTCGTATCCCGTAATTTCAGCAAGGAACAAGAGAAAATGTGCGCCGCTCCGCGGTACGGAGAATGTCTGTGCGGGAGGTGCGCGGAAGATGGCGTCATCCTATTCTCGGAAAACAGCGCGGAAGACGAGCGGCACGCATTGTCCTATCCTGGCATGGATGCGCATAGCCACATCATTCTGCCGCTCAAGTCAAGAGGCGGGCTCTTAGGGATTCTCTGCCTCTATCTTTCATCCGGGGCAAAACTGTCGGGCAGGGAGATTGAGCTCTATGGTTCCATTGCTGATATCATCTCCGTTTCGATACAGAGCGCCATGAACTTCAAGGACCTTCAAAAGTTCGCGTCAATGCTCGAAGCGACCTCGGACTTCGTGGCAATTGGCCGCGCGGACGGACGCGTGGATTACTACAACAAGGCGGCGAGAAAAATACTTGAAATCGGCGAGAATGAGGACATCTCGAATATCCGCTTTCCCGACACCCATCCCGGATGGGCGCTCAAACGCGTCATGGAAGAGGGGCTCCCCGCGGCAGTCCGCGACGGTACCTGGAGCGGCGAGACCGCGTTTCTCAGCCGCGGCGGCAGGGAGGTCCCGGCTTTGCAGGTGATCATTGCTCACAAAAATGCCGCGGGAGAAGTCGAGTTTTTGTCAACCATCGCCCGTGACATCACGGACCTCAAGAAGGCGGAAGAGTCGCTGAAAAAATACAGCGAGGACCTGGAAATAAATGTCCGGGAAAGGACTGAAGAACTAGAAATAGCAAAAAATATTGCCGTGGCGGCGAACCAGGCCAAGTCCGACTTTCTCGCGAACATGTCTCATGAACTCAGGACCCCGCTCAATGCGATCATCGGCTTCTCCGAGATCATGCTGAACGGAATGACCGGTCCTCTGAACGACGAGCAGTTGGATTTTACCCGCGATATAGACAAAAGCGGTAAGCATCTCCTCACCCTGATCAACGACATCCTCGATCTGTCAAAGGTTGAAGCGGGGAAGATGGAGTTTGAGCCTGGTACTGTTAACGTTCAGGAACTGATCGAGAGAAGCCTTATGATGTTCAGGGAGAAGGCCATGAGGCGCCATATCAATATCCATCAGCGTGTCGAGGACGGCATAACGGACATTATTGCCGATGAAATGAAACTGAAGCAGGTCCTGGTGAATCTTTTGAGCAACGCGTTCAAGTTTACGCCCGACTTTGGCTCCGTGCATGTTCATGCACGGAAAGTTCGGAGTTCGGAGCGGGAGAGAATTTACTCTGAACTCGACGGAAATCTCGACTTTGCCGAAATTTCCGTCACCGACACCGGTCCGGGCATCAGGGCAGAAGATATCCCAAAGTTATTCCAGCCCTTTCAGCAGCTCGATACGACGCTGACCAGGAAAGTTCCGGGCACCGGGCTGGGGTTGAATCTCTGCAAAAAGTTCGTTGAGATGCATGGCGGTAAAATATGGGTGGAGACCGAGGCCGGGAAGGGGAGCACGTTCCTTTTTGTGGTTCCGATTCTACAAAAGACAAAATAACGTGATGCGACCTGCAATGGGGGACTCATTCCGTAGAGATATTGGCGATATTGATTGCACAGCGGGAGATGATGGATGAATAAGGAATCCGTAATAAAAGACATTCTAATCAGAAAAAGGAAATCAAAAACCGGCGCTCGATTATTTGCGTTATGTATGATTATCTTGGTCACGGTAATATTCTTGACAGAGTTGACGGAAGTATTCTATTCCCCTTTGCTCCAACTTTTACCAAGGCGCCTGTTCGTTCTATCGCATGTCTTTTTGTTGATCGTTTTCATCCAATACATGAGGGTTTATCTCAAATATAAGTTGATTGAAGAGGCTCTGCGTGAGTCTGAAGAGAAATTCAAGGGTGTATTTAATAGCTCGCATGACGGCATACTTGTGGCGGACGCTGAAACAAGAAAATTTAACTCAAGCAACGATAGAATATGCGGAATGCTGGGATACAGTCATGAGGAGTTTCAGAATTTAGGGATTGATGACATCCACCCCGAAGAAGACATGCCCTATATCGTTGAACAGTTCAGAAGGCTGATAAATGAAGAGATTACGCTGGTCAAGGAAGTCAGGGTCAAAAGAAAAGACGGCAGTATCTTTTTCGCGGACATAGGCGCGTCAAATGTTCAATTGCGCGGCAAAATATATTCAGTGGGCATGTTCAGGGATATCACCGAGCGTAAGCGGATGGAGGAAATACTGAAGAAGAGACAAATAGAGCAGAAGGCAATCCTTAGTAATATCCCCGATATCGCATGGCTTAAAGACAACGAGAGTAGATTTATCGCGGTGAACGAGCCTTTTGGCAATTCCTGTGGAATGCGCCCGGACGACTTGGTCGGCAAAACCGATCTGGACATCTGGCCTCAAAATCTGGCGGATCAATATCGCGCCGACGACCGTGAGGTCATGGAAAACCGCAAGCGAAAGATCGTCGAAGAACCGTTGATTGACAAAGATGGCAAAAAAATCTGGATCGAGACCATTAAGACCCCTATCTTTAATGATGGTGGAGCGGTCATCGGAACGACCGGCATTGCACGCGACATCACCGCGCGCAAAAAGATGGAGGAGACGCTCAGGAAATACGAATATATTGTTTCATCTTCGAACGAGCATATGTCCCTTATCAACAGAGACTATATTTACCAATCAGTGAACAATGCATATCTCAAGGCGCATGGAAAAAGCCGGGACGAGATTGTGGGGCACTCGGTGGTTGACCTCCTTTCTGCCGAAATATTTGAAGAGAGAGTGAAAGAGAATTTCGACAGGTGCCTTCGTGGAGAGACCGTCAACTATCAGTCGTGGTTCGATTTCCCGGGTTCAGGACGCCGGTATATGGATGTGTATTATTATCCGTTTTACGAACATGCCGACACGGTTTCAGGGGTGGTTGTAGTATCCCGCGACATCACCGAGCACAGGCATATGGAGGAGCAGATCAACGAATATTCAAGAGGCCTTGAGAATATGGTAAAAGAGCGGACGGCGAAACTTGAGGAAAAGACAGTTCAGGCTGAGGCGGCAACCAGGACCAAGTCGGAGTTTCTTTCCAATATGTCACATGAGTTGAGGACGCCTTTGAATGCGATTATAGGATTCTCGGAAATTTTAAAAGGCGGAACCGTGGGGGACCTTACCGACGAACAGAACGACTATCTCAAGGATATATGGCAAAGCGGCAAGCATCTCAACAGGATCATCAATGACATCCTTAACATGATGGAGACTGAGCCGGGCAAAGGAGATCTTGAACTCAGCGAGTTTCCGTTAAAGGAGATGATTGAAGAGGCCTTTAGCCGTTTTTCGGGAAAAGCGGAAAGACAAGGGATCAAGCTCAGCGAGGATATCCCTGATGCCCTCGGTCATCTAATTGCGGACCGGAAGAAGGTCCTGCAGGTGCTTCAAAACCTGTTGGGAAATGCGCTCAAGTTTACGCATGAGGGGGGCTCCATACGCGTCGCTGCACGACGAGTAGGGAGTCAGGCGTTACGAGTCAGGAGCAATGAAGTCCCGGGACTCCTGACTCTGAACTTCGAACTTGACAGAGATTTCATCGAAATCTCTGTTGCTGACACCGGTATAGGCATAGCGAAAGAGGATATTGCCAGACTCTTTCAGCCCTTCCAGCAGCTTTCGACTGCTTTGACAAAGGAATATGAGGGTGTTGGGTTGGGCTTGAGCATATGCCGTAAAAATATTGAACTTCATAAAGGCAAAATATGGGTGGAGAGCGAGGCAGGGAAGGGAAGCAAGTTCCTCTTTGTGATCCCGGCAAGGTGAGGGGGATTTTCGGGTGGATGAGGAAAAGGGTATATATGGCGAAAATTCTTATCATTGACGACAATGCGATGAACCGCAAGCTGTTCAGATTCCTGCTGAAGAAAGCCGGATATGACGTGTTCGAGGCCGAGAACGGCAGGCAAGGGGTTGAACGGGCAAAGGAGATTATTCCAGGCCTGATCCTGATGGACATTCAGATGCCCGACATGGACGGCATAGCCACGCTGAAGGCCATTCGGGAAGCAGAGGCTGCCGGCAAAATTCCCGTGATCGCCATCACGTCCTACGCGATGAAAGGCGACCGGGAGCGTTTTCTGTCCGAAGGGTTTGTCGATTACATATCAAAGCCCATTGATAATGACGTTTTCTTGACGTCCATAAAGAACGCCCTGGAGAGATATCACGGCTGAGGCCCATTCATCCCCAAAAAACCATTGAGCCGCACGATTAAGAAAGGACGGAAAGCGTATGGTTCCAGCAAAACAAAAACTACTGTGTGTCGATGATGAACCGATGAATTTGAAGATACTGGAGAAGCTGCTTGTCTCAAATGGTTATGAGGTGATCAAGGCGGAAGACGGAGAAGCGGCCTTGAAAGAGATCTCGGAAAACAAGGTTGACCTTGTGCTGCTCGACGTGATGATGCCGAAGATCAGCGGCTTCGAGGTCTGCCGCAGGATCAAGGAAAATGAACGGTTTCGGAACATTCCGGTCGTCATGGTTACGGCGCTGTCAGCGAAAGAGGACCGGATCAAAGGCATTGAGGCGGGGGCCGAGGACTTTATCTCCAAGCCCATCGACCAGGGAGAGGTCCTGGCCCGGGTCAGGATGCTCCTTAAGATGAAGGCGCTGAATGACCGGCTTAATAATGCTTATGAAGAAATTGATGCTATGACGACCTTTGGCGGTGAAAGTATTCGTTCCTTTGATCCGCTGAATTTCGCTTTTCTCACGAAAGTGGATGCGATCGTGCACCAAATTATCTGCAAAACCGTTGATTCGGCGGATAAACCGCAATTGGTCATCGTCGGTGTGCCTGATGAGCGTCATGTCTGGCAATGGCACCAGTATTTGTACGAATATGCGCTGAATACGCTGAACAGGACGCTTCTCGCCAATGACATCCAGCATGGCCTGGGTGAAACGGGTAAATCGCGGATTATTTATTATAACAAGAACGATCTTGTGAAACCAGAGTTGCAATCATTTGTAAAAACGCTCGCGTCAATGTCGATAACGGTGTCCAACATGACCTGCTATCTGGGCGACGCGCTCTGCATCTTTGCCTTGAATTACGGCAGAGAAGTTAACCGGTATGATGCCTCGGTCCTGAATAGTTTTGTGATGCAGAGCCTGTTCATGAAGTCCCTCTCCGGCCAGATACGTGAAACAGAATCCGCTTTTGAATACACGGTCTACTCGCTTGCGCGGGCGTCAGAGGCGAATGACGAGGACACGGGCAACCATATCCTGCGGGTCGGCGATTATGCCGCCGCAATCGCCGAAGGGCTCGGGATGACGGCGAGCATCGTGGAAGCCATCCGTGTGCAGGCAACGCTGCATGACGTCGGAAAAGTCCATGTCCATCCTGATATTTTGAGAAAGCCGGCAAAGCTTACCCCTGAGGAATGGGTTGAAATGAAACAGCATACCAGCTACGGCGCGAAGATTATCGGAAATCACCCCAGACTGCTCATAGCGAAAAAAATCGCCATTTCACATCACGAGAGATGGGACGGGGGCGGCTATCCTCAGGGCCATAAAGGCGAACTGATTCCCATTGAAGGAAGGATCGCGAATATCGCGGACCAGTATGACGCGCTGAGAAATAAGCGTTCATACAAACCCGCTTTTGATCACGCGACTACCTATCAGATCATCGCCGAAGGCGACGGGAGAACGCTGCCCTCTCATTTTGACCCGGAAGTACTGCGGATGTTTAAAGAACTCCATGGCCGGTTCGAGGAAATATATGAAAAGCTCAAAGACTGAAAAAAGCTGCTATAATCATAAATATTATTATCAAGGTCGGGGCTCAAATCAGTTCGTTGTGCAGTGAAAACCATAAGGAGGTGCGGAATGTCAAAGAAGACTGCTTTTTGGATTTTTCTGGTCGGCACGGTTTCCTCGGCTGTCCTGTTCCTGGGGCTGACGTGGGACACCCATCGCCAGATCGAGACTCTGTCCCATGTGGACAAACTGTCCGACAAGGTGGTGGAAGGAAAAAGAACCTTCGAGAAGTACAACTGTAATGACTGTCATACGATCCTGGGTTTCGGAGCTTACTATGCCCCTGATCTCACCAAGGTCGTACAGCGCATAGGCGAGGACGGCATCCGGTTTCGCGTAAAAGACCCGGAAAAGGCGTTGGCCTCCTCGTGGCGCAAGATGCCGAATCTGAAAGTCTCGGACGCCGAGATCGATAATCTCATTGCGTTCTTTAGCTGGGTCGGCAACATCGAGAACGGCGACTGGCCTCCGCAGGACAGCAAGCAGCGCCTCTCCCGCAGCGAAGAGAGAATGGTCGCGGGTGTGGGGGTTTCGCCTGGCGCGGCAGTCTTTCAATCGCGGGGATGCATGAATTGCCATGCGCTGCACGGCGCCGGCGGGACCTTCGGGCCGGCCCTCGATACGATCGGCAGGAAGCTGAACCGGGAACAGGCTGAGCGCTATATCAGGAGTCCGAAAACAGTAAACCCGAAGGCCCTGATGCCTGCGCAAACGACACTCTCGGAAAAGGAGTTCGAAGTAGTCGCCGGGTTCCTGGCGAATTTAAAATAGGAGGCTACGATGGAATACCGCTCACAAAAAATCGCGTACTGGTATTTTGCCATTGCCCTGCTCCTGTTCACACTCCAGGTCGTAATGGGGCTCTGGCTTGCATACAGCTACAGTTTTACCGTTCCGCAGTGGATTGTGGACAATTTTTCATTTGCCACGGCTCGCGCCATGCATACGAACCTTCTTGTTCTCTGGATGCTTCTTGGGTTCATGGGAGGCACATACTATATCGTGCCCGAAGAGACGAAGACAGAGATCTACTCCCCGAAGCTCGCCTGGTTCCAGCTCATCGCGCTGGTCTCTACTGGTGTGGTCGCTCTTGTAGGATTTATTTTCGGCTGGACACAGGGAAGGCCGCTCCTCGAAATCCCGACGACCCTTGATCTCGTCGTGGTTGTGGGCGCTCTCGTCTTCCTGTTCAATGTCGGGATGACCATGTACCTGGCGAAACGCTGGACCGTGATTCAGGGCACTCTCCTCGGCGGGCTGCTCTTCCTGGCGCTCCTGTACCTGTTCGGAATACCGTTCTACCGGAACGAGGTCATCGACTGGTATTACTGGTGGTGGGTCATCCATCTCTGGGTGGAAGGCGCCTGGGAGCTCGTAACCGCCGCCATTTTCGCGTTCATTCTGATGAAGCTAACGGGTGTTGACCGGCAGGTGGTCGAGAAGTGGCTCTATGTCGAGATCGGTCTTTTCCTCTTCACCGGGATCGTCGGCACGGGCCATCACTACTACTGGATCGGCGCTCCCACATACTGGCTCTGGTTCGGCGGTATATTCTCGGCACTCGAACCGCTGCCCATCCTGCTGATGCTCATCGACACCATGAACCACGTCAAGCAGCGCCAGACGAGAATTATCAACCCGCTTACCTGGACCATAGCGATCGGCTGCGCGGTGATGCACATGATCGGCGCCGGGGTCTGGGGTTTCATCCATACGCTGCCGCAGATCAACTACTATACCCACGGCTCGCAGGTTACCGTTTCGCACGGCCACCTGGCGTTCTTCGGGGCCTATGCGCTCCTGAACATCATGGTCTTCTATTATGCCATGCCGAAGATCAAGGGGATTGAGGTTTATGATGATTCCCGCGGAAAAGTGGCTTTCTGGACCATGTCCAGCTCGATGATGCTCATGGGGCTCTCGTTCGGTATAGCCGGCGTGGTGCAGTCCTATATCGAGCGGGTGCTCGGCATGGGTTACATGGTCGCCCAGTCTTATATGCGACTTTGGCTTGGGGTGACGTTCTTTCTCGGCCTCTGTTTCTTTGCGGGATTGTTGATCATGGTAACAGATCTTCTGACCCTGCGACCGGCGCGGAAGAAGGCCTGAGGGCGAAGAGCATATGCGGACAGTCGTGAGTGAAGAAAGGAGTCCTGATGGAGAAAGCGCCGCTCGTGGACCAGGAGCTCTGCATTGGCTGCGGACATTGCGTAGAGGTTTGCCCTCTGGTGTTTGAACTCATAGATGAAAAATCGAGCGTCGTTGCTCCTGACAAATGCGTAAACTGCGATTGTCAGGAAGCGATCGATACCTGCCCGGTCCAGGCGATCAGCTGGACCGGGTAGCGTCATTTGTTTCGGCGCACAGTGAGCTTGCGGATATGACGCATATCATATAAGCTATCAGCATTTCCCTTTATAATTGACGGGAATTGTCTTCCCTCAGCACACCAGGAGGCCTATGGATACCGGAAATGTATGTTCGCCACCCTCAGCGGATGATCTGAGGTCCGCACTCAAAGAGATAAGGACTTACGTGGACATCACGGAAGAGGACCTCAAAAAGATCTACGAAATCGCCCTCCGGCATGCCCGTGACCGGATGACCTCGCGGGTGCTTGTGAGTGAAGCGATGACGAAAAATGCGGTCACGGTCAGGCGTGACGCCGACCTTCATGCTGCCGCGGCGCTGCTTTCGGAAAACAGGATCAGCGGCATGCCGGTGGTCGATGACAATAACCGCGTGATCGGCGTCATCAGCGAGGCGGACATTCTGATACTCACGGGCATGAAAAGGGAGCATACCTTCAAGGACATCCTGCGCAATATCCTTGGCGAGCCGGTTTCGCCGCGGCCGACGAACGGCAACAAAGTGGGAGATGTCATGAGCTTCCCTCCCGTGACCAGCAAGGCCGATGATACTATCGCGGACGTTGCTAAGATCCTCGATGAGCGGAGAATAAAAAGACTCCCGGTTGTTGATGACGACGGCAAGCTCCTGGGCATTATTTCCCGTGCGGACATCGTCAGGATGATCGGGAGCCGCTAAGGAGTTCGGAGTTGTGAGTTCGGAGTTCGGAGTTAGAAATTGGGAGTTGGGAGTTACGAGTTGCGAGTTCGGAGTAAAGCCTTAATTGATAGCGATTGCTCCAAGGCCATTAACTCCGCACTCCGCATTCCACACTCCGCACTGACGTTATGACTATTGTGGAATACCTATCGAAAATGAAGGGCGGGGCAAAAAGCCCGCCGGGTGTCGGTTTCGGAGAAATCCTCTGGTCGTGGTCCGGCGCAATGATCGGGATCGGAATTTGCGCATATTTTTCGGCAACATACTTTGAGCCACGCGATTTGACCCTGCTTATCGGTTCTTTCGGTGCTTCGGCGGTCCTTGCCTACGGCGCTATCAAGAGTCCTCTGGCGCAGCCCCGGAACCTGGTCGGAGGACATGTCGTATCAGGGCTTGTGGGTGTTGCCTGTTCGCAAATGTTCGGCGCGACCATCTGGTTTGCAGCCGCCATGGCGGTATCCCTTGCAATTGTGGCCATGCTTGCGACGAAAACACTCCATCCGCCCGGAGGCGCAACGGCGCTGATCGCAGTTATCGGCGGCGCAAAAATACACAACCTTGGTTTTCTCTACGCATTTCTTCCCGCGGGAGCAGGGGCGGTTATTCTGCTGATCGTGGCCCTGATCGTGAACAACCTTTCCAAAAACCGCAAATATCCCGAATACTGGTTTTAATCCAGGCAAAAGCTAGGATTTCTGTAGAGGATGAAAGGAAAAGGGAATTCCCCCATGTTTGCGAACGAGGAGAGAACGCGCGGGTGAGACGCGATTTGTCGGGCCCGATCTTCAGGTTGGAACATCAGATGTACTTCTGGCTGCATGGACAAGCCGATGCTCCAAAAAAAGTGTCTTTTTGAAATTCATGGTTTGGTAATTGCTGCCCGAATTGTTTCCACAGACGGCACGTTCGTGAGTCTTCCAGACTCATCGTTGAACAATCTTCAGAAAAATCCCACTTTCCCCTGTGGCTGAAGTTCCTTCCCATTGATAAATACCGCGGGCGATCCCGTTAGGCCAAGGGCCATAGCTTTGTCATCATCAATTCTATGAAGATTCACCTCGGCCTGGACTTTTTCAGTAGTTAATGCTCGAGTGATGTTGTTTCTCAAATCGTCTTCTGAACCGCATCCGGACGATAAATAGCAGTCAATTTTCACGATAAGGACCCCAATAATTTGCAGGTTGGCATCTGTTGCGACCCCGCAGTTGCCTCGCCGAGATTTGGTTATCAGCCATCATTATTTGTCCTCAAGTTTACAACAGACATCTTCTTCAATTTGTTTTCCTTGCAGTAATTCCTGGTAGACCTCATATGCTTTTAATGCCCATTGTTCACCAGGGCAACCTCCTTCTGTCATCGCCACATTAAGAAATTCAAGTAACTCATTCTGTGTTACGCCAATTTGATAAGCCATCTTGGTATATGCCCTGACGCAGGGTTCACATTTTGTGACAACAACGATTGCTAAAGCGGCGAGTATTTTATACTTGGCAGGGGCAATGCTATCTTTGAATGTCTCCTCTCGCATTCTGACAAGGCCGCCCGTAACTTTTGGACTTTGTTTTCTAAATTCAGTATAAAGATTAGCAGCCATGCGGCACCTCCTATAATTTTTTTTGTCTCTAACGCCGCCTTGAGGGGCGCGTTTTCAGCGACCCACTCGACGGCGAGGTTGGGATCATTGTGTCTGGTTTTGTGCTGCTCTACACGACCCATGAACTATTTATGAATTTCCCCAAACTATTGATGGCGCGTTTCGCTTCCGGTATCATCATTGCGAAGCCCTGAAATACGTGCCACATCCCTTTCCAGACTTCAAATACGACTTTAACGCCTGCTTCTTCAGCTTTGCGAGCTAACAGCATGGAATCGCTTAGCAGCACTTCATCATCACCGACCTGAATACACAGAGGAGGCAAGCCTTTGAGGTTTTTCTTTATCGGCGGATCGATAAGGGTTGAACCTAAATAGAATGCGCCATATTTTTGAATTACTTCTTTAGAATTCAGAGGGTCACTGTTCTTGCGACTCGCATAAGAAGCACCGTCAAAATCTCGTAAATCTCCGCCCATTAACGACATGAAAAACGATGCCTTGGGCAAGGGTGTACCCGAATCTCTTATTGCCAATAACGTCATCAATGCCAATCCCGCGCCTGAGGAATCTCCTCCGATAATAATGTCCTCCGGTTTATGTCCCTGCAGCAGCAGCCATTGATAAGACTGAAAGCAATCATCGTTTGCCGCTGGATAGGCATATTCCGGCGCCAATCTGTAATCGACTGCCAGTATTTTCGCATTGCAGATTTTGGATATGCGTAAAGCCAACTCTCTGTGATTATTGCCATACTCAAGACAAAATCCGCCGGAATGAAAATACAAAATTACTTTTTTCGACTTTTCATCCGCGCTGAAGGCCCTAAGCCATTCTGCATTGATGCCGCCAATGTTTATTGGCTCAATATAAGCATCCTGGGGAAGCTTAATCCTGCTGCTCATTTTTGCGGCTTTTTGACGAATCTCCTCTATTGATGCTTTGAAGGGATCGAACGCACTTCGCATCATGTGTTTCACTAGGATAAATTTGATAAGGCGACTGCGTATTGATATCATTTGTTTTCCTTTCACAAAGCTCGCGGTGGCCATGTCCGGGATGTCCGCATGGATGGCTATGTGCTTTTATCTTTTTTAAATTTGACCGTATGTGGTCAGACTTAAAGATTGAGTTACTTGTTCTTTTTTAAAGCTGCGGCCACCCCTTCTGCTTCTTTCCGAACATCCTTGCTACTCCGGAGATACACAGTCACAGCCGCAGGGTCTTTCCGCAAATATGCCGCAATCTCTCGCCCCGTATAACCATATTCCTTCGCTAGGATACTGAAGAGTCGTCGAGCAGTCAAGATATTTATGCCTCTTCTCCATGATCGCAGATCTCCAAGCGATACGTCGCATTGCCGCTCGATCTCTCGTGTTATCCGGGGCAACGTGTGTTCCTTTTTTCGGTGTTATTTCTTTATTTCTCCCTCGTGTTTTTTTACGACCTTTTCGACAAAGCGTTCGTCTCCCAAGAGTCTTTGATCTATGGTGGCATAGACGTCTTCCTGCTTGACCGTTGCTCCGTCGTTCATGAACAACGCGTACTGTTTTCGAGCTCTTCCTTTGTTCTCGGAAAACATTCTGAGAACAAGGTCGGTGTCAAGGAACTCTGACCGCTCTGTTTTGGTGAAATATGCCTGGTGGCTGCTCCACGGATATTGATCAAGACTTTCGGCGATTTTCGCTCGCAGGGGCTTGCAATGTATGTATTTTATAAGGGCCAACAGATGTACCTTCGGTTAAAGTACAGGTATACCGCTGGTTAATACCTTGGAGTATTTTGGAGAGCGGAATGTCCCTGGTTTCAATCAGAAGGTGCACATGGTTGGACATAAGAATGTAGGCATAGAGATGAAAATGATAGCGTTGTTTGTAGCCGATAAGGATCTCAAGAAATTTACGATAATCGAGGGGATCTTTAACTATCTTCTGCTTCTGGTTTCCCCGGGTGATTACATGGTAAAAGGCGCCTTCGTATTCAATTCGGGGTTTTCTAGCCATGACAGAGGATAGTAAATATCCAGACGGGTGTCGGCAACTCAATCTTTAAGTGACCCCTTACGCTCACTGAGCGTGGCCCTGATCGTGAACAACCTTTCTAAAAACCGCAAATATCCCGAATACTGGGTGTGATTCCTTTTACGCACTGAGGGTTGATTCTCCTTTGACCACATTCCTGCAGTTTTCCCGCGGTAGCGTACATCCCTGACCGAATCCAAGATGGAATAATCCTTTCCCCATGCCCAGCTCCTCGTTGCATGCCTCGACACAGGTCCCGCAGTTCACGCACGAAATATCACGTTTGTTTTTTCTGGGAGTAACATTCATGAAGCAGGCCCTGTCGCAGCCTTTACAATCTGTGCAGGCCGATATTCTGGCTGTGTCCATCCCGAGCCTGATCGAGACCGGGCTGATCCATCCGAAGAGCATCTGCATGAGCCCGGCAGCGCAGACAAACCTGCAAAGGACATGGCGTACGAAAACCGCCGTGATGATCATGTAGAGAGAGACGCCGATGATTCCGGCCTTGACGCCGAAAGTGAAGTTCCAGGTCACGATCTGGTTCCAGATGGTCTTTGGGGCCACAAGGTAGCCTGTAAGCGCAACGCCGTTCAGCAGGGGTATCACGATCATGCTCAGAACCGCAATGATGCCGTAGCGAAGTCTGTTGTGAAGCGGCAGGACAGGATCGTTCGGTTTTTTGTTAAACAGGTTTCTTCTGCCCAGGAGCTTAAGCGTCAGAAAGTCGGCATACTCGAAGAGCGCTCCTTCAGGGCAAAACCAGCCGCAGAAGAACCGTCCTGTCAGGAAGCCGAGGAGAGGGAAGAGCGACAGAAAAAGGAGCCAGGGCAGAATGGCCTTCAGAATAAATCGCATAGCGATATGGAACGCACCGAGTGAGCTGTGATCGGCTGAGAACCCCGGAGCCAGGCCCAGACTCCAGGCATTGCAGAAGATGATCAGGTCATGAGTATCCGTGTCATACCGGAAGATATTCAGCACCGGCATCAGGAAGATGAAAAAAATGAATAATATCTGTGTCGTCCGTCTGTATCCAGTTAACTTCATGTGCTTTTTATAACATAACCAGTGAATCGCAGCTATGACCTGTGTCATAGAGAGAAAGTGATGAAAGGTTGGAGGTTTTCGGGTACCTATGTGCGTGTGATATAGGAAAGCACTTTGCTCATAAGGCAGTTGATCTTGGTGTACGCGGCGCTCGATGTCTCTCGCAATTCCGACTCGCTTTGGATATATGGCCCTGGTACAAGCTCATCCTTGCAGTGCTCAATAAGTGCCCTTGCGCTTTCCGGGGTTGTTTCGAGATGGAACTGCAAACCGACGACGTTTCGTCCTATCTGAAAGGCTTGATTCTCGCATGCCGCACTTCTCGCCAAACGGACAGCTCCGGAAGGAAGATCAAAGGTCTCACCGTGCCAGTGGAACACTGTGCATTTTTCGGGGAAGCGAAACACATCATCAGCGGCTGACGTAGCCTCGATCTGAAACCAGCCGATTTCCTTATTGGAATTTCGATAAACGCATGAGCCAAGCGCGCTTGCAATGAGTTGCGCCCCAAGGCAAACACCAAGCACTGGAATACCTCGCTGTACCGCATTACGAATGAATTGTTTTTCCGGGTGGAGCCAGGGCAGAGCTGATTCATCGTTGACGCTCATCGGTCCGCCCATTACGATAACAAGATCGAGACCGTTTAGCCGCGGGAGAGCTGAATTCTCGAAAAAACGAGTGGAGCTAACGTCAACTCTGTGATCTTCTATCCACGAAACCATGCTGCCAATGCCCTCAAACGGTACATGCTGTAATACGTGTACTTGCATTCCATGCTCCATTCATTGTTTTCAGGATAGACCGTCTCGACACATTTTATCCAATGATAAAAAAGAGGACGGTAACATCACCGTCCTCTCTAAATAAATCCTCTTTTCACCTGCCTTACGTTTTTACCGCAGTCTTTTCCTTGAGCGTGAAATAATCCAGCACGAAGATTCCGACCCCGATCAGGAACCCTACGCCGAAGATAGCGCGGAAGATCCAGAACCAGAGATTGTAGTTCGTCTTCACGGCCTCATAGTCGAGCCCCATGAGTCTTTCCATGTAGACCTGGACCATGCCCGCGCCGGTAAGGGTCATGGTGATGAAAACCATCGAGATGGTCATCCACCAAAATGAGAGGTAGGCCCTGCTCGGGTCATAGTCTTTAATGCCCCGGAGTGCGGGCAGGGTCACGTAGATCATGGCTATGACGAGCAGCACATAGGCGCCGTAGAACGCCAAGTGGCCGTGGGCCGCCGTGATCTGGGTCCCGTGGGTCCATTGGTTCACCTGGGGCAGAGTATGGATCAAGCCCCACAAGCCCGCGCCTACAAAGTTGAAGATGGCGTGGGCCACAGTATAGAACAGGCCAGCCTTATTGGTCACGTTCCGAGCTTCCCGCGTGGTCCTGAAGGCGTCCCATACCATGAGCAAAAGCGGCACAGGCTCAAGGGCGCTGAAGAACCCGCCTACCCAGAGCCAGTATTTGGGCGTGCCGATCCAGTAGTAATGATGACCCGTGCCGAGGATGCCGGTGAACATCACGAGCCCGACTTCGATGTACATCCACTTCTCGAGCACTTCTCTCTTTGCGCCTATGGTTTTCATAAGCATGAACGCCAGGAGCGCGCCTGCGATGATCTCCCATGCGCCTTCAACCCAGAGATGGACCACCCACCACCACCAGAACTGGTCTTTGACCATGCTCTTGCTGTAGAACATTCCCGGCAGATACATGAGCGCCAGGAACAGGAGACCGACCATGAGCACACCCTGGATTCCAGTCCACTTTTTGGTCTTCAACATGGTCATGAACATATTGAACAGGAAGGTGAGGACCGAAACTACGATAAGGATATCTGCCCACCGTGGGGCCTCGATATATTCCCGTCCTTCGTTTAAGATCAGAGTGCCGAATATAGTCTTGTTCGCCTGATAATCTAATCCCATCCAGATGTACCCGAGCACCACAAGCGTGATCGTGACAACGGTTGCCCAAAACTGGAACTGCGCCAGGGGCCAGCTCCAAATCTCGGTTTGCGATTCTTCGGGAACGACAAAGTACGTCGCTCCCATGAGCCCCGAGAGCAGCCAGACCACGAGGGCGTTGACATGGAGCGTCTTGATGATATGGAACTTCAGAATGAAAAAGTCCGGCCAGATAAACTGGACCGCCGCGATGACGCCGACGAGCACCTGGACCAGGAACAACACGACGGCGAAGGTGTAAAAGTTTTCCGCCATCTTCTGGCTCTTATATTGTATTGTCATTTCGTCACCTCATGCTTCAGGGTCATCATATACGCGGTCAACTGCCCGAGCTCTTCTTCAGATGCGGTGACCGGGGGCATGGCCGAATTCTTCGTGTACTTCTGCGGGTCCTTGAAGTGGCCGAAAAGCCAGTCGTGGTCGCGCTTTTCGCCTTCATTGGTGAGGTCCGGCGCAATATTTCCGCCGATGCCGTTGATGGAATGGCAGTTGGAGCAGCCCTGCAACTGATACACCAGCTGTCCGGCGCTCAGGGCTTTCCCCGCGACGCCTGCCGCGGTCGCCAGGATGGGCTTGGGCGGCCAGCCATTCGTATCCACCTTCGAGACCCAGTCGAGAAAGGCGATCAGATTATCAGCTTCGACCGAGGTCATGCCGAGCTTCGGCATGACCGCTTCCGGGTTGACGCCCTTGGGGTCCATCAGGAACAGCTTGAGATAGCTTTTGGGTTTGTGTGCGGCTATCTTTGTAACGTCAGGAGCGAAATAGGTCCCGTTCCCGAAAATGGAGTGGCAGCCCACGCAATCGTACTTGTGCCAGACCATCTTGCCGTCGTCCACGGCCTGGGTGATATTCGGCGCCCGGCTGTCAAGCTGACCCAGGGTGTCGAACGTCATGGCAAGAAAAATCGCGAAAAAAATGAGACTGCCGATGATGAAGAGATTTCTTGCGCCCTTGTTACTCATACACACCTCCTTTGGTTTTATTGAGACTGCTTATGTCTGAGCAATTCCTTGCAGCTTTGCTGTTCGCAAACACCTTTCCACCTCCTTTGGCGTTATTGAATTAAATCTGGTTGCAGAATAATTGAAATGGATATTTATGGGTATGATTCATGTCATATTATAGCTAGTTCAAGAGGATCGATCGTAACTAGCGGAAAAGGTAGAGAATAACCGCTCCTCGTGCGACGCTGAGGCTCCAAGGGGATAATTAAGCTACGTCATTAAGCCCAAAAGAAGCAGGCAGGGGGCATGGGTTTGTTCATATTAATAAATAGGCTTGCTCTTTTCCTGTAGTTGACATCTTTGCGCCCTTTGCGGTTCTGCGCGACGACTGTCGTTATGTGAATCATCACTTCCGTGTTTCCTCTGCATCCTTCTTCTCCTGCACAATCCGCTCATCCTCTTCATCATCGAGCATCCGGTACTTCGGTCCTTCTACGTCATCATACTGTCCGCTTTTAACGGCCCAGAGGAAGAACATCCATCCGGCGAACCCCAGGCACAGCATGAGAAAGATCAGAAGAAACAGGGTGTCCATCAGCGTAACCTCGCTCGAAGCGAATTACCGACCACGGAGAGTGAACTGAACGCCATGGCGCCGGCGGCCATGACCGGATGGAGGATCCCGAGCACGGCCAGGGGTATGAATACAATATTGTAAAAGAAAGCCCAGAAAATGTTCTGCCTGATGATCGAGAAGGTCTTCTTTGAAAGCGCGATGGCCATGGCGACCAGCGTGAGGTCCGGGCGCATGATCACAATCCCCGCGCTTTCCAGGGCGATGTCCGTGGCCCGTCCCATGGCAATGCCGACTGTGGCCTGAACAAGGGCCGGTGCATCGTTGATGCCGTCACCGACCATGATCACACTGTGTCCTTCGTTCTCCAGGCGTTCTATTTCTTCCGCCTTTTCAACAGGACTAACCTGGGCTTTGACTGACTGAATGCCTGTTTCTCTTGCCACGGCCTCTGCCGTAGTAAGGTTGTCGCCTGTTACCAGAGACACACGGAGACCGGCCTTTTTGAGCATGGCCACGGTTTCGGCGGTTTCCGCTCTTACCTTGTCGGAAATCATGAACACGCCGCGAAGAATATTGTCATGACACAGAAAAACGATTGTGGCGCCTGTTCTCTCAAACGTTGCCAGGTCTGAGCAACGTTCGCTGTCCAGAACAGCAGCAACAGCGCAGCGGACCCCTTCAGTCTCGATGAACTCTCTGCAGCCGATAAGCATCGGTTTCCCGAGGAGCGTCCCTCTGATCCCCTTGCCAGGGACTGCGGAAAAGGCCGAAACCTCGTATGGTTCGAAATCCCGCGCGCTATCGGCAATCGCCCTGCCCAGGGAGTGCTCTGACAGGCGTTCGAGCGAGTATGCCAGCCGAAGCGCGTCCTGATCCGGGATCTTGACGCCGAAATAACCGCTCAGGACGGGTTTCCCCTCGGTTAGGGTGCCTGTTTTATCCAGTACAACGGAATCTGTCTTCGCGGCGTTCTCGATCACATCGCCGCCTTTGATCAGGATGCCGCGGGTTGCGCCGTGGGATGTGCCGATCAAAATGGCGAGGGGTGTTGCGAGCCCCAGGGCGCAGGGGCAGGCGATTACGAGGACCGAAACCGCGTTCATAACACTCCGAGACGCCGAAGCTCCGACATACAGCCATCCCAGCAGCGTTGAAAGGGCGATGAGCAGTACCGCGGGAACGAACCAGCCTACGACCCGGTCGGCCACGGCCTGGATCGGCGCACGGCGCGCCTGCGCGTCTTCCACGGCTTGAATGATCTTTGCCAGCACCGTGTCTTTTCCGGTCCTGGTGACGCGGAACACGAAGCTCCCATACAGGTTCTGGGTGGCGCCGAACACCTGCGCTCCCTCGGTTTTGGAGCAGGGCCTTGACTCGCCGGTGAGCATGGATTCGTCGGTCTCCGACGTCCCGGTCACTACGATTCCGTCCAAGGGGATCTTCCCCCCGGGGACCACTTCGAGCAGATCTCCCGGCTGCACAGAGGAGAGGGACACCATGGTTCTCGGAGCGAGATGCAGTTGATCAGGCAGTGTCGGCTGCGCGGCAATATCCAGTTTTCGCGCTTCTCTCGGACTGAGCTGCATCAGCGCGCAAATGGTCTCTGATGCTTTTCGTTTAGCTCCCGCCTCGATATATCTACCGAGCAGAATGAACGTGATGATCATGGCCGCGGTGTCAAAATAGACCTCACCGCCCGTTGCCATCTGGTGGATACTGTATCCGTATGCTGAACCGGCGCCTGCAGTGATCAGCACGTCCATGTTGAACGTATGGTGCTTAAGACCCCGGAACGATCCTTTGATGATCGGCCAGCCTGAGTAAAACAATACGGGAGTTGTCAGAATAAGGGAAATAAGGTGAAAGATGTTTTTGGTCCGTTGATCGATGCCCTGGAAGTATCCCGCGTACAGGGAAATGGAGAAAAGCATGAGTTGCATGGAAAAGAAGGCGGCGGTACCGAAGCGAATGAGGAGGTCACGGGATTGCCGTTTTTGTTCAGCCTCGAAAGCCTTTGGCAGAAACGGTCTTGGAATATAGCCGATGGACGTGATGCGGGCGAGAATTGCATTGATGTCGATCCGGCGCGGGTCCCACCTGATCCTGGCACGGTGCGTGGCGTAGTTCACCCTGGCATAGGTGATTCCGTTCGTCTTTTCGAGGACCTTTTCGTTCAGCCAGACGCAGGAGGCGCAGCGTATTCCGTCCAGGATCAGGTCAGTCTCTAGTTCGTTTCCGAAAGGCCTCAGATTATCAAGAAAGGCTGAAACGTCAACCGTTTTGTCCTCCGATGGGCCCGGGGACCAATCCCGCCGCTTTAGGTAAAAATCATCCAGGCCTTCGCTGCGGACCAGCCGGTAGATCCCGCTGCACCCATGGCAGCAGAAGATCTTCTCCTGTCCGTTGATCGCGTCACGGATGGCTTCGCGCTCAGGAAACTTGAGCATGCAGTGGTCACAGGTTACCATAAAGCCGCAGTCCCCGGTAAATATAATATGCACCCATGACCATGACGAGCACTCCGCCTGTTCTGTATATCCTGCCCCTGAGCTTCGGGCTGATGAAGGTGATGACGACGCCGAAGAGCAGGATCGCGGGAAGCGTGCCAAGCCCGAATATCAGGGACGTAAGCATGCCGGGAAGCAGACCTCCAGTGCCCGCGGATGCTATGAAAACCGTGTAGGAGAGACCGCAGGGGAGTAACCCCAGGAGAAGTCCGAGAGGATAATAGCGAAGGATAGAGGATGATCCAAGCATTTTTTGCGCTGCCCGAAGAACCGGAAGGTTATGCTTTTCGATCCAACCCATATTGCCCTTGACACCGGTGATATTCAGGCCCATAACGATCATCATAGCGCCGGCCGCCACGGCGACGATGTTTTGAAAGCCCGCAATCCTCCCGGCTACGTTCACAAAAGAGCCTGACAACCCCATGATTCCACCGATGGCTGCGTAGGTGGTTATGCGGCCAAGATTGTACAGGACATGAGGGGAGATGCGGCTGAACCATGGCTGAGCGCTGCTTGCGGGCGTCGCGAGCGTATAGGACGCCACGAGGGGTCCGCACATGCCGATGCAGTGGCCGAAACCGCCGAGGATTCCGGTGAAGAGCGCCAGGACATAACCCGATTCCAAATCAGTGTACCTCGAATATAAAATCAGCAACAGAGGTTTTGCCGCTTTTCTCGACAGTGACCTTTGCCTGCCAGGTTTTACTTCCGCTTGCGCATCGCGTGATGACGCCTTTGCCTTCGTATCGTCCCTTGTTTGTTTGCTTCAAGACAGGCCGGTTCCTGCCCATGAACATGCCGGGCATGGAGAGATCGAGCAAAACTACAGCATCGCTCAGCCGTTCGTTGTTTTTTGTGACCGTGATCACAAAAATAAGTTCGGACCTGGCGGTCACGGGTTTCGGAAGAATATTAAATTCAATTGTTACATCTTCATCGGCTTGCTGGAAACAGGGGCCGCTCCCGATATCGCATGGGGCGCCTGTTCCAGCATTGCTGTCCCGGTCAGTGAAAAACAGTGTGATCAGAACAAAGCAGGGAAACAGTACGGAAGCAAGGACTCGTTTGATGGTCAATGGTTCCATAAATGCCTCACTTATCGCTATACGCGCTGTTCGGCATAGATCTTTTCACTGAAACTGCAGTGTTCGTTTTGTTGTTTTACCTCGATGCGCACATCCCAGTATCCGAATTGAGGGAGGTCGACGGACACCCGATAGTGCCCGTCCTGTCCGCAACGGGCTGGATAGACCCTGTCAAGAGCGCTGGTCGCAGGCCTGCTGAGCGCCACGTTGACAACGGCACCGGAGAGTGGCCGGCCATTCTTGTCAAGCACCGAAAACTCCATTTCATTTTTACCTGTTTTGTAGGGAAGGCCCAGCACGGACACGCTCCATCCAAGACGCGTCTTTTCCCGGTGGACTTGGTCCCAGGCAAGTCCGTTCTCATAGGGATGTTCAGCCACGATACCCTCGAACGACCGGCTGCCGACTACGATCGTCGCGACTGTTGCTCCCACGGCGATAAGGCATATGGTAATTATGAGAAAACGCATGGTAAAACCTCTCAGTTTGTCTTCGGCATCGTGAAAAACGCCTTTTTTACGATGTTCTTATTGATTTGCTGTGACCCGATGGTCAAGGTGATCATTATAGGATGTTGGTCCGCTTTTGGCAAGCCTGTAAGAGTCACCAGTACCGGCACTTTCGCGATATCAGTGCCTTTCCTGAGAAAAATTTGCACGGGAGATGAACGCGCAATGCCGGATGAAGCCGTTACGCCCAGATCAAGTTCGAGATCGGACCTTCCAGTGTTGCGGAGCGACAATAGATAGATATTGGCGACACTGCCGTCCGCATGGACCGATGTCAGAGCGTACTGCGGAAGCACGATCGCGTCAAAGGGGACACGCACAAGAGCAAGATACAAGAGGAAGAGAAGAGAAGCAGCGGTAATTACTCCGGTCATCAGAATATTCACCCGGAGGCCTCGGCCCTGTTTTCCAGGAATGCCGAAGGAATAACCGATCAATGATCTGCTGTTCCTTGAGGCCATCCGGTCCGTACAGGCATCGGCGCACTCGGCGCAATGTATGCAGGCGAGGTGAGTGCCTGTCCGGATATCAACCTTGACAGGGCACACTTGCAGGCAGACATTGCACGCTCTGCACTCCTGCACGCGGCCGGGATCGAAGGCAACGAGAAGGGTCCGGTCATCGAACAGCACGCTTTGGAGTTTTGCGTAGGGACAGACGGTCGCGCAGAAAGTCCTCCGCAGAAACACCATATCGAGGAACAGCACAGCGGTAAGAACGATCAGGCTGCCAAGAACGATCTTCGCAGAAGTGCCGCCGTGCCGCAGGAGCGGAATGAGTTCATAGGGAGAGACAAAGTACCCTATCAGGCTTACTGCTATGAGAGCGCTTGCAAAAGCCGTAGTCGGATATCCCCCGATAAGGAAAACGGACCTTTTTCCACCCGACGAATCGAGAAATGAAGTCGCATCGGAAACAACGGTCTGCGGACAAAGCCATCCGCACCACAACCGTCCGAACAGGGTTGTTAGAAACATGCCGAGGAAGATCAGGAATATTATGGCGATCAGGACGATAAAAAAGTCCTGAAGCCAGATCTCGGTCCCGAACAGCAGAAGCCTGAGTGACGGGACATCAAACCGGACTGCGCTTTCTCCATGCACTTTCCAAAAGGGTACTCCGATGAGCGCGGCGAGCAGAATTGCCCCTGCAATACGCCTGGATCGATGATACTTCCTACTCATCATCCTTCAGCATTTTATACTTTACTTCCTCGCCTTGGATGTGCCGTTCCTTGGCATAGTAGTGCCTGATGATGATTCCGAAGAGTACAACCAGGGCGAGGCCGAACAGGCCATATGCCCATACTTGTCTTTCCATAGAGTTACCTCAATTCAATGCGTCTGGTTTTAATCACGGGTGTCGTTCTTTTCTTTTCGAGGAATAAAAATGAGCGCAAGAATGCCGAGCATCGCGGCCACGGTAAATCCGATCGTTGCAATAATAGAGATGTCCATAAACTTCTCCTCCTGATATTTTGATCAGCACTAATGAACGGAGCCAGGGACCTGCCTTCAAGAGGCTAAAGAGGCCCTGGCTCCGGTTGGGGGCTATTTTTCCAACGACTCTTTATAGGCATTTTCCTGCGACCATCCGCTGATGCCGGGTGTATAGGCAACCGTATAGTAAATGCCCCAGAGGATAAGGCCCCAGAACAACAGCTGCCACCCGAGGGGAAGCCGATTGCCCGTTTTCTTTGATTCAAATTCATCTATATTGTCCATTGGTTCCGACATGGCTGAATTCCTCCTCATTGTTATTGGACTTTGGTCACTGCCGTGCCAATCACCTGCATGTAGGCCACGAGCGCATCCATTTCCGTCTTCGTCTTGAGTATCGCGAGTTCTTCAGGAGTGTACGGGAATTCGTTCGCTTTCATATGCGCTTCGATATCAGCGGGATCAAGTTTGTTGGTTTTGATCCAGCCATAGGCCGGCATGTTGGATTCAGCATACATCGCCTGAGGATTTTCAAAGTGAATCTCGTGCCATGCATCGGGATACTTGCCGCCGATGCGGGCAAGATCAGGGCCTGTGCGCTTCGATCCCCAAAGGAACGGGCGGTCGTAGGCGAATTCACCGGCTTTTGAATACTCCCCGTAGCGCATCACTTCCGTTTTCAGGGGGCGCACGGTCTGGGTGTGGCAGTTATTGCAGCCTTCACGCTGATATATGTCCTTGCCCGCGAGCTGGAGCGCGGTATATGGCTTCAGGTTGGCCAGTTTCGGATGCATCTCGTCGGTCATCATGGGATAGAACATCGTCACCGCGGTCCCGACCAGAATGGCGACGGTCGCCGCGATAGAGAACAGAATCGGCTTCTTATAGAGTTCGCCGGACATCAGTGCACCTCCTATGCCTTCGATGCGTCAAGGGACAGGTTTCCCTTGCGCATCGTCATGGCGACGTTATAGATAAAGAACAGCATGCCGACGGTGAAGATCACGCCGCCGAGCGTCCTCATTTGCCAGTAGGGATAGTTTTTTGCCAGTATTTCCACAAAGGTATACTTCAGACTCCCGTCGGCGTTCGTGGCTTTCCAAAGCGCGCCCTGCGTGATCCCGGTGATCCACATAGTGATCGAGAAGATGAGCTGCCCGATCAAGACGAGCCAGAAATGGGTATTGGCGATCTTCTCGCTGTAAATCTCCGTATGGTAGATCTTTGGAATAATGTAGTAAATGGACGCGGCAACGGTCATCGTCACCCAGCCCATGGTCCCCATGTGCACGTGGCCGGGCACCCAGTCGGTATAATGGATCAGTTGGCTCACGACCCGGAGCCCCTGCGTCGGTCCCTGGACGGTTTGCAGGCCGTAGAAGGTGATTCCGAGGATTAAAAATTTGGTGAGGTAATTCGTCTGCATTTTGGACCAGTCATTGTTCACGGTGTAGAATCCGTTTACCACGGAACCCCAGGACGGCGCTATCAGGAAGATGGTGAAGGCGATGGCGAGGGTCTGGATCCAGTCAGGAAGCGGCGTGTACACAAGGTGGTGCGCTCCGGTCCAGAGATAGGCGAAGATAAGCGACCAGAACGCGATGATGGACAGCCTGTGGCTGTAGATTGGGAGGCCTGTTGTTTTAGGAAGAAAATAATAGAACATCGCCAGTATCGGCGTGGTCAAGAGGAACCCGACGATGTTGTGGCCGTACCACCACTCCACGTTGGCGCTGTTGACCCCGGTGAACACGGAATAGGACTTGTTCCAGCCCGCGGGGATCGACAAGTTGTTCACGATGTACAGCACCGCCACGGCAATGACCGTAGCAAGGATGTACCAGAGCGAGATATACATCTGCTCTTCCTTCCTTTTGATGATCGTGCCGAAAACATTGACGGCGAAGATGACCCAGAGAATGACCACCCCGATGTCGAGGGGCCATTCGAGTTCGGCATATTCAAGGGACTGGTTCATGCCCAGAAACAGGCTCACTGCCGCCAGCGCAATGGCGATATTGAAGAGATAAAGGTGAAAGCGCGCAAGTTTCGGGAACAGGAGCGGCCGCTTGGTCAGCCGCATCACGATATAATAAAAAATCCCGAAGATGGCGCCGATCCCGAGCCCGAAGGCTAGGCCGTTCGTGTGGACCACCCGCAGCCTGCCAAAGGTGAAATAGGGCGGGAAGTTGAGCGACGGCATCCACATCTGGACGGATATCCAGAGCCCGATCACGATCCCGACCACTCCCCAGAAGATTGATGAAACGATAAATCCATTTACCGTTCGATTATCGTATTGATAATCATTCATGCCAGTTGCCTCCTTTTTCGGGACCGTAAGGGTCCTTTATTTGCGCTCTGTTTTCCGTATCAGTCTGTCGATAGTTTCCTTCTTAAGGCGTTGCTCCACCTCCCTTCGTATTTCCACCCAGATGGGGTGAACGGCGCACCTTGAGCTCATGCTGCACAGTTTACTGTCTACGGCGCAGATGTTGATAACGGCGCATCCCTGGATCGCCTCCATGACATCGAGCAGGGAGATCTTATCCAGTTTTTTCGCGAGCCGGAACCCGCCGTTCATACCGCGGATGGATTCGACGATCCCACGGCGAACGAGCCGCTGAAGGATCTTGGCGAGAAAGGTTTTTGGGATGTGCATGGCCTTCGATATTTCAGTGACGTTCGAAAAACTGTCTTTATCTTTCGCAAGATACAGCACGCACCGTACTGCATAATCAGTCTCTCTCGTTACCAGCATAGCGTATTGTATAATCCTTTTTTATGAAATTTCAGCCGCGATCCTAACGGGCAGATTTTGTTGCAATTATACACGATTTTACGCATTTTATCTTTCAATATAGCACAAATTAATTGTTGCTGCGGCTGATTATTCAAAGAGGGGATTTTGTTATCGGAACCGGAGGCCCGCGCTCCGGTTATTGAAGTTAACGCGAAAAGGAAAATCCGGTGTGTTTGGGCACAAGGGGAGAGAGGTGTGGACACAGCGCACTTACGTTGCAGCACTATCCTTGAAGCGGAACGG